>Ga0265297_10001619_pt1 | contig 51515 bp, 62 predicted proteins | sample Munlanlwell13791_FD_192502 | JGI IMG/M metagenome (GOLD analysis project Ga0265297, IMG submission 192502) | Leachate microbial communities from a municipal landfill in Southern Ontario, Canada - Leachate well 137-91 | ecosystem: Engineered > Solid waste > Landfill > Unclassified | place...
CCAAAACGCGTACCTAACACACGGTCAAAAGCAGTCGGAGAACCGCCTCTTTGAATATGACCTAAGACACTTACTCTGGTTTCAAAACCGGTTCTCTCTTCAATACGAGCAGCCAATTCTTCGCCAATACCGCCCAGTCTGACATGACCAAAAGCATCCAGTTTCTTTTCTTGTAAAACCATATCTTGACCACTAAATTTTGCACCCTCAGAAACCACAATAATGCTAAATGTTTTTCCTCTGGAATGTCTTTTCTTAATCACATTACAAATTTCATCTAAATCAATGGCTACTTCAGGAATTAAAATCATATCTGCTCCACCAGCAATACCAGCCTCTAGAGCAATCCAACCAGCATGTCTACCCATCACCTCGGCCACCATAATCCGATGATGACTTTCGGCGGTAGTATGCAAGCGATCAATACACTCCATCGCTACATTTAATGCCGTATCAAAACCAAAAGTATAATCTGTAGCAGAAAGATCATTATCAATCGTTTTAGGAACTCCCACAACCGGCAATCCCTCTTTCACTAATTTGGAAGCTACACCTAAGGTGTCTTCTCCACCCACTGCTACTAAAGCATCCAAGCCGATTTTTTTAAAATTTTCTTTAACTTTCTGTAAATCTCCTTCTTTTTTATATGGATTAGTGCGGCTAGTACCTAAAATCGTTCCACCTTTAGGTAAAATACCAGAAACCGTATTCAGATCTAAACGCACAGTATCATTCTCAACTAAACCTTTCCAACCATTTCTAATCCCCACAACTTCATAACCTTCCAATAATGCTTTACGCACCACCGCACGAATCACGGGATTTAATCCCGGGCAATCTCCGCCACCTGTTAAAATACCAATTTTCATTTCTCTTACTCTCCTTATTTATTACCGTCCATAACCACTAAACGGTATCGTTGAATAATTATCTTTTTCAAAATCTTTTTTCTTACGACTATCTTTATCATCGTGTACAATTTTAGCTACGTGAATTCTGATAATAATTTGCTCTTCTAGTCCTAAGACCTCTTGAATCTTAGCTTTGGTAATCTCTTGCAAACGCGCCGTAAGATCCGGAATATTGGCTTCAGAAAGCAAAACCACCCTCATATCCACAATAATTCCTTTTTTATTGGCTACTACATTGGGGCGTAACTCTTTTACCTCTGGGACCACCGAAGCTAATCGACGAATTAAATCTTCCACCGCAGAAAGCGAAATGGTCACCTGACCACTGGCAGTAGTAAAAGCAATCGTTTTTTCTCTTTGAAATTTACCTAAAATAATTTGCGCAAAAGAAAAACTAAATAAAATTAAAAGTACGCCAGATAATCCAATAATGATCCGAGAATTTTGACTACTCTGTGCAAAGAGTAAGAGATTATGTATGTCCTGCGGTAACAATAAATTCAAAGCAAACACAACTAAGGCTAAACCAAAAACAATCACCATTACTGCGTAAAATAAAATTCCTAACACAGAAAAAAATCTCATATTTTAGCCCCTTTCTATTCTACGCACATTAATATTTACATCTTTTATAGAAAGATTACTCATCTTCTCTAATGCTGCACGAACATTTTCTTGAACCCGGCTAGCTACATCTGGAATATTGTAGCCATATTTAACAATTAAAGGAATCTCTACTTTTACCTCTTCATTCTTAGAGATCTCTACTTTGATCGCCGTAAAACAATTTTGACAAAAAATATCAAACAGGCTACTTTTTATATCTTTACCCACAGACTTAACTCCCTCAATCTCCATCGCCGCAATGGATGAAATGGATGAAATTACATTGCGATGAATTCTCACTAACCCTAAATCATTTCTTGATTCATCACGATTCACCGCGCACCTTCTTTCTTATTTAATTCCATTAATCCTACAATTTTAACATCTAAATATCTAAAAGGTGCGTGGTTCATTATTTATCCTTGCCTTCATTAGCCAAAAGATCCTGCACAAAATGTGTAGAGATATCACCTTTTTTAAATGACGGATTATCCATTAATTTAAGGTGGAATGGAATGGTGGTTTTAATCGGAGCGACATAAAATTCACTTAATGCCCGGCGCATCGTCTTAATTGCTTCTGGTCGACTATTCCCATAAACAATCAGCTTAGCAATTAAAGAATCATAATAAGGAGGAATTTCATATCCGGCATACATATGCGTATCCACACGCACATTCGGTCCTCCCGGCAGAATTAAAGTTTCAATCTTTCCAGGAGATGGCATAAAATTATTATCCGGATCTTCGGCATTAATGCGACATTCAATGGCTACCCCTTTGAGCTGAATATTTTCTTGTTTAAATTTAAGTTTCTCTCCGGCAGCTACACGAATTTGTTCTTTAATTAAATCAATCCCACAAACCATCTCGGTAACCGAATGTTCCACCTGAATCCTAGTATTCATCTCCATAAAATAAAAATTACCCGTCTTCTCATCTAGCAAAAATTCGATTGTTCCGCAACTTACATAACCAATCGATTTCATCCCCTTTAAAACCATCTCTCCTAATTTATGGCGCATCTTACTATCCACTACCGGAGAAGGAGATTCTTCCAAAAGTTTCTGATGTCGTCTTTGAATACTACAGTCTCTTTCGCCTAGCTGTATAACATGCCCGGAAGCATCCGCAATAATTTGTACCTCAATATGTCGCGGTCTTTCAATATATTTTTCAATGTAAACGCTAGAATTTCCAAAGTTAGTTTCGGCTTCAGTCTGCGCAGTTAATAAACTAGAGACCAATGTTAAATCGTTATGACAAATCCGCATTCCTTTGCCGCCGCCGCCGGCAGCTGCTTTAATAATTACTGGATAACCAATACTCTTGGCAGTTTTTAACGCCTCTTCTTTAGTTTTTATAATTGCCCGACTTCCTGGAACAATCGGTAGGCCAGCTTTTTGCATCGTATTACGAGCCGCCATCTTATCACCCATCAAACGCATATTCTCTGGAGTCGGACCAATGAAAGTAATATTGCAAGATTTACAGATCTCTGCAAAATGGGCATTCTCCGCTAAAAATCCATAACCCGGATGAATCGCTTCTACATCGGTAATTTCAGCAGCACTAATAATTGCAGGGATATTTAAATAACTGTTACTGGAGGATGCCTGGCCAATACAAATTGCTTCATCAGCAAAACGTACATGCAGGCTAGAGCGATCGGCTTGAGAGTAAACGGCAACCGTACGGATGCCCATCTCATGACAAGCGCGAATTATTCTTAAGGCGATCTCGCCTCGATTAGCAATGAGGATCTTAGAGAACATAATTTATTAAAGTGGTTCGATAAGAAATAAAGGCTGACCAAATTCTACCGGCTCAGCGTTATCAACTAGTATTTCCAGAATCTTACCTCTAATCTCTGACTTTATCTCATTCATTAACTTCATCGCTTCAATAATACAAATAACCTGACCCGGTTCAATGGTTTGACCAACTTCAACATAAGCGGGAGCTTCTGGATTAGGTGCACGATAAAATGTGCCCACCATCGGAGATTTAATCTCTACGGTTTTTACGGTACTCTTTTCTACTACTTCTTGGGCAGCCGCAGCTACTCTAGGCGCAGGAGCAACCGATTGACCCTGAATAACCATCGGCCCATCAAATCCCTCAAAACCAGTTGGTGTCTTCTTAAGCCGAATGCGCATATCGTCTTTTTCCACTTCCAATTCAGCTAAACCGTTTTCGTTCATTAAATTGATCATCTCTTTGATTTCTTTGATATTCATGTTCTCTCCTTGCCAAAAGGCACACCCGCGTCATTCCTTATAAACGCGAGGTGCTTTTAGTTGATCCTCTCAACATATGTACCGCCAGTACGTGTATCAACTTTAATCTTGTCACCTACGTTGATAAACAAAGGAACACCGATCGTTGCTCCGGTGTCAATCTTAGCTGGCTTATTACCACTTTTAGATGAATCACCTTTAAAGCCTGGTTCAGTATCTATAATTGTACACTCAATAAAATTAGGCAGACTAACATACAAGACATCCCCTTTATAAAAATAACCGGTAATCTCCAAATTATCTTTAAAAAGTTTGGCTTTCTGGCCAATAATCTCTTCGGTAATCGGAATCTCTTCAAAATTTTCTGTATCCATAAAGTGGAACATCCCACCGCTAGAATACTGATACTGCAATTTACGCTCCTCAACATAAGCTTCATCGATCTTTTCTTCACCGCGAAAGGTCTTTTCCTGAATATTATCGTTTCTTAAATTACGTAACCTAGCGCGCACAAAAGCCGCCCCTTTACCGGGCTTAACATGTTGGGCGTCAACACAAACATAAACTACCCCTTCCACCAAAATGGTTACTCCTGATTTGATTTCATTTATTGACAGAGCCACTGAACACCTCGCATCCTTTCCTTGTTACTAAAATCATATCCTCAATTCTTATTCCAAGCTTACCCGGCAGATATATCCCCGGTTCTACGGTAAAAGTCATTCCAGGCTTAAGCGCACTGGCTTCGTTCCTAGAGATTCGCGGATCTTCATGAATCTCTAGACCAAAACCATGACCAAGGTTATGGGTAAAATTGCGTGCATACCCTTTTTTAGCAATATAATCCCGTGCAACCCTATCAATTTCAGCCATTTCGGCTCCGGGTCGTACTCTCTTGATCGCTAACTCTTGAGCTTTAAGAACAATGTCATATACCTTACGTGCAAGAATGTTTATTTTACCCAAAAAGAAAACCCTTGTCAAGTCAGATTTGTATCCTTGGTAATCAACTCCCAAATCAATTAACACGGGTTGGTTATTTTGCAATTTCCGTTGACCAGAAAGGTGATGTGGCTGGCTAGAATTAGGACCAGAGGCAACAATAATATCAAAAGCGGCAGCTCTAGCCCCCTGATACCGGATAAAACGCTCTAGTTCTGCGACTACCTCGACCTCTTTAACCCCCGGAACAAGAAACTGCGCAATATGCTCTAAAGCTAACGCCGTAATCTGCGTAGCCTTCTTAAGTTTAGCGATCTCTACAGAGTCTTTAACCTGTCTCTTGTCTTCAACAATACTGTGTGTGGGGATTAATTCAAAAACCCCTTTGGCATACTCTTTAATCTTATTAAATTCCGCCAACGGCAGATATCTTTCTTCAACACCCACTTTCTTTAACTTAAGATCAACTATTGCCTCAGCAATATGCTTAAATACCGAACCATTGCATTCTTTAAGTTTAGCACTTCCTTTTAAAAAAAGTTTAGCCTCTTCGGTATAACGCGAATCGGTGAAATAAATATTTTCTTTAGGACAAACTAATAGATAAGCATCGCGACTTTGAGATTCTGTCAGATAAGAGATATTCGCCGGGGAACAAACTAGCAAAGCATCCAAAGCTCTTTGTTTTAATCCAGAATTTATATTAATTAAACGTTGATTCATTTGGCTGGAATCAAATCGAGAATAGCCGCTAAGCCTAACAGATAACTCTTTGCGCCAAACCCCAAGATTGTGCCATGAGCTACTGGGCTAATTAAAGATTTATGTCTAAACTCTTCGCGAGAATGGATATTAGAAATATGTACCTCTACTACAATTAAGCCACAAGCAGCCACCGCATCGCGTATTGCTACACTAGTGTGCGTGTAAGCGGCTGGATTAATCAAGATGGCTTTAAATTTACGCTTTTTAGCTTGCCCAATCAAATCTACAATTTCACCTTCATGATTGGACTGCTTAATTACTAAAGTAGCCTTGAATTTTTTAGCCTGAACTTTAAGCATCTGATTTATTTTATCTAAAGTCAGATGGCCATAGACGCCTGGTTCTCTTGTGCCTAAAAGATTTAAATTTGGCCCATGGATTACCAATATTTTCTTCATCATTCAACTATCTCCCTACTTGCTGCTCTCTTCTGCTTCATCAATTAACATTACCGGCACACCACCGCGAACCGGGTATTTCTTGCCACATTTTTTACAAACAATCTTATTGGCCACCAACTCCACATCGGACTTACAAGCCGGACAAGCCAAAATATCAATTAACTCTTTATCAATCATTTTGCCTTCTCCTCATCCTTAGCCAAATAGGCAACTCTTAACTCATAAAGTAAATTTTCTAATAAATCTGATTCTTCTTTGGTTAAATTATTTTTAGTTTTTTCCTGCAACATAGCAATCGTATCAATAATAAACTTTGCTTGGGCCGGATCCTTCTGGATCTCCCCATTAGCCGGATTGGCCATATGCCCCAAGGCAATCGAAGCCTGCAAAGTAAGTGTAGTAATAAAAAATTTAAAATCCACAACAGGAGGAACAAACTCTTTTTCAGTTTTTGGCGCCAACTTCTCTTTTTCTACATTTTCTTTCCAAGTCTGGTCTACTTTTTTAGCATCATCCATGATTTAATAAATTGTGATTCCGGCATAACCCACTACGCTACTGGTATCCTTAGTGGTTTGACCGCTAGTTTGATATTTAATTAATTGACCCTTTTTTGCTCCCAAAAGTTTAGCTGCGCTTAGTAAAACGGCAATTGGGGAAAAACCGCAGATAGAGATATCAAATTCTCTAACCACCAATGCTAACTTCTGTTCATCTAAAGCCACCATCGCCTCAATCGCCAAAGCATCTTTTTTCTCTGCGCTACTTTGCAACTCATAATGCGTCAGATCAGAGCTAGCAATCAACAGCACAGAGCTTGCCAAATTATTCTCATTAATCACGCTAGCTAAACATTCCCCCACTTCTTTTAGTAATTTTAAATTGTCTGTTTTAATGGCAATAGGCACAATTTTAAAACTATTACTAAAATATTGCAAAAAAGGTAACTGTACTTCTAAGGAATGTTCATCCAAATGTGCAAGCGAATCAGCTTCTAGATGTCGACATTTTTTTAAGAACAAATTTGCTAACCTTACATCAATCTCCACATCCCCCAGAGGAGTCTGCCAAGTCCCCTGTGGCATTATACTAAAAGTAGCGCCCAAGCCGATATGGTTTGGGCCTAAAAGCACTACTGTATTTTTAATATTGATTCCAGAAACAGTCTGCGCCGCTACTCTTCCGGAATATGCAAATCCTGCATGCGGCAAGATCGCGCCAATCACTTCCTTCTTTTGAGCCGTTTTATCCACAAAAGTAGCAATCATGGACTTAAGCTCTAAAGCTTGCCAAGGATAAAATTGCCCGGCTACCACTGGTTTGCGCAGATTAATTTGCCCGACCATACTTATTTTCTGGCTTTAGCTTTTTTTCTTTTGCGTTCGCTGGGTTTTTCGTAATGTTTACGGTCGCGGACTTCCCGTAAAATACCTTCTTGTTCGATTTTCTTTTTAAAACGTCTTAATGCGGATTCAAAAGATTCGTCTTTTTTTACTTCCACTTGAGTCAATATAATCATCTCCTTTCCTATGAATTTTGAAAAAGTATTATAACACTATTTTTTCTTTTTTCCTAGAATTTTATCTGCTTTTACCATCAATTTTACGATTAATTTTATTATTCTATCTCAAAAGAAATTATGATATTAAAGGATAGCTGCAGATAATCTAACTCTTTGGGAAAGTTAGGAAAAGGTGCGGCATCTCTTACGCTTCTTAAAGCAATTGTTTTTAAATAATCAGCGGCAGTAGTCTTATCTTCAATTAAGCGCACGTCTTTAATTGAGCCATCGCAAGAGATAATAAATGAAATATAAACTTCTCCGGTCTGGCTGTGCGTATAATTTTGATAAGCGCTTCTGCGAATCTTCTCTCGGACAATTTGATAATAATTTATATAACTAGGATTATCAATTTTAGCCATCTCAATCGCAGGCAGGCTAATTCTTTTCTTAATCGCCATTACTTCGGGGGCAGCAAACGTGGGCTTGCGAAATCCTGCAGTTTTATTGGTTAAAGCTTTGGTTGCATCCGAAGAATTACTTTTCTCCAGATAAGGTGGTGGCGCAGCCCGCTTGCCAGCAATTATTTTAGAATCTAGTTTTAAAAATGGCTCGCTTTTTTCAAGTATACCCTGTGCATCAGATTTATCGGCAGATTTACGTTGTAATTTTATCTGCACATCTTCTTTCACATAACGCACCTTTATCTCCTGCTTTTTCGGCGCAGGAGTAAACGGATTAAAATTTACTCTAGGTAATATAATTAATCCATGAATACACAAAGAGGCAATTAAAGTATTGCGTAAAAGATGATCTAAATTCATAACTTATCTTAACACGATAAAATAAACTTACAAGAACGTGTTAGATCAAAACTTTATAACAGAGATTAGTTAGCTATCTATTACCTAAAATAAATTCTATTAAAAAGAAAGCTTACATCCACCATAAAATGACAATTTCGGAGTTTCATAACCATACACAAGCTGATAATCGTAATTTAATATATTCTCAGCTCTTCCAAAAACTTCGAAATTATTATTAACTTTATAGTTTAGTCCTAAATTAGATAAAATATAAGATTTTAACTTATAGTTTACTGAACCTGAAGTATCGATTCTATCACCAACATAATAAATTTCAGGAACAACCATAAGCTTACCGATTTTAGTATTTAAAAGCAGTCCTAATTTATTTTTAGGCCTTCTCAATAATCTAGTTTTATCTGAATCATTTAAAGCATGAAGATAATCATAGGTTACTTTTAAAGTTGTTAAGTCATTAAACTTATACTCAACAAAATTCTCTACTCCATAAATTTTTGCGTCACCTCCATTATAATATTCCCAAGTCGAATTGTTGTACTCAATCCTATCTTTAATTATGTTATTAAAAAACGTTGAGCCGAAATTTAATTTTTTATTAAACAACCCTTGCTCGAAACCGATTTCTTTTGATTCTGATTTTTCCGGGCTGAGATCGCGTTTTCCTCCATAAGTCCCAAACAACTCATAAAGACTAGGCGCCCTAAAGCCTGTTCCCACTGAAGCTTTTATTTTTGTATCTGTCACATCAACATAATAGCTAGAAGATATGCCATAAGTAACATTATTACCAGCAATAGAATGATTTTCATCTCTAATTATAAATGAAATAAATAAATTATCTATGGGTCTTAAAATATTTTCCAAATATGCACCTTTAGAGTTATCTGTATGCTTAGGCTCGCTACCATAATTATAGTATTCACCTTGATCGCCTACATATTCATAACCAATTATCGCATTATAAAATCTTGCCGGTTTATAATTTAATGCATATTTAAATTGATCACTTTTACTTCTAAACCAATAATTACCCCCACTTTCCCATCCTCTTCTTTGGATATCTACTACTCCATAAGTAAATTTATGAGAAAGATAATCGTTAACTTTATTATTTAAATAAACTAATCCAATATTCTGTTGGAATTTGGCTGTATTAATATAATCATCAACCGGCACACCAAAACCAGAATCATATTCATCTCTAGCATAAGTATAGCGCTGAGAAACACCTATCTCAAAATTTTCGTTTAATTCATAATCTAAGCGTAAAGAAGTATTAGTGTTGCTAATCGGGTCACATTCATGATTGCCATTCTTATATCTAGCTGAATAGAATGAACGCACATTTTCTTGAGAAACTCCTAAAGAATACGACAATTTACCTAACTTGCCCTGAGAAGCAAATTTTTCCCGATAAGTCTTATAAGAACCCATCTCTTGTAAAAATGAAAAAGTTGGCTTCCCTTCTCCTTTATGCGTAATCATATTAATAGAGCCACCAATAGACTGAGAGCCGTAAAGACTACTAAATGGCCCTTTCGCAATTTCAATTTTATCTAAATTATCCAATGACAAATAATTATAATAGGCATAATATCCTTGCGTATTTATAGGATCATAAACTCTTATTCCATCGAGCATCAATTGAGTATCGTAAGAATCTGCTCCTCTAATATAAATACTAGAAGTCCCTCCTGTAGTTGTATAATCTACACCTGACAAACCTTGGATCGCTGAGATAAAATCTAATTTTCCTACTGACTCATCTTCACCAACATTAATTACATCTGTTGAAGCAGGATTTTCTTTAGCAGAAACACCTCCTAAATAAGGAGTAACTACAATTTTCTCTAAGCTTACTTCTTCTGCTTGTACATTTTTTACAATACTTAATGCTACCATCGCAATAACAATAACTTTACTTATCTTACTTTTCATTTCTCCTTTTCTTTCTCGGACCTACATCAAACAAAAAACCCTTAACGCTTTTATTAAAAGCATTAAGGGTTTTCCCTTGAATCTAACCCTTTTAAATCTGTCCGCGGATTTAAAAGTAACAATTGGACACATGTTGCTTGTCAGGTCTTCTGACTTAAGAGCACATCCTACTTTTCTCACTCGTCTTCCCAGCTAAATACTAGCCAGTGACTAATTCATGAGAATTTCGATCTCTTTCACAGCAGCGGGAACTGCGACCGATTTACACGGCCTTCCCTTAACCAGCAACGTTAACCTTACTTCTTATAAAAGAACTTTTGCTAACTTTGTATGACGCACCTTGGCAGCAATTAATTCATAAGCTCCAAAGAAAACCACTGTATATACTAATGTCGCTACAGAAAATACACGCAAAAACGGCAATCCTAAAATATAACAATCTAACAAACCCTTGGCCGTCTGTGGATACCAACCCATCGCCCAAACTCCAAAATTAGTAATAACATAAAATAAAATTGATGAGGCAACCGAGGTAGAAACGATTCCTAAGAATGTTTTATGATGCTTAGCCCATAAACCTAACAAAGTAACCAAAGCAAAGCTACCCCAAGTAAAGATAACCACATTATGCATCCCTAAAAACAGGTCGCTAGCCACCATTAATATCAAGGGCACAACTAAAGCTTGCTTCTTATTTAAATATACTCCAGCAAATAAAGCAATCGCCGCCACTGGAGTAAAGTTCGCCGCATGGGGAATAAATCTAAAAAGAATTCCAATAATAATTAAACTTAATGCCAACATTTTATCCTCCTTTTATTATTACTAAGGTTAATGCAAATACCTTTTTCTGTCAAGTAAATTTAAAACCAAAGTTAAAACTCAATTCCTAAACGGGCCTTAACTCCTCTTTTATAATAATGTTTTACTTCTTTTATTTCACTGACTAAATCTGCTAGATCCATAATTTTAGGATGAGCGTAGCGGCCAGTTAAAACTAATTCTATGCTTTTGGGAGTTTCTTGCAATAACCTGATCAAATCATTCAAAGGTATTAATTTATATTTAATGGCAATATTAATCTCATCTAAGATAACCAACTGATGCTTTCTTTGATGAATTACCTCGCTGGCCACTTTAAACCCATCCAGAGCCATTTTAAAATCAGCTTTATCGGGAGATCTCTTAATAAAACAGCTGCGACCAAACTGCTTTATTTCTATATTAGAAATTTTTTTTAAAGCTTTAAGCTCATTATAAAGACGTCCTTTAGCAAACTGACAAATATATATTTTCTTACCTGCTCCCGATGCCCTTAGGGCTAACCCAAAAGCCGCCGTAGTTTTACCTTTCCCATTTCCCGTATATATTTGAATCATCCCACAACCGCCTTCCAACTTACAATACCTAGAGTACATAATGCACTCACCATTAACCCCGCACAAATCACTCCGCAAATTATTGCTAAAAAAGCATAACGAAAACGAATCTTAAATAAAGATGCGGCAATCACTCCACTCCAGGCTCCGGTCATTGGCAGTGGTATCGCCACAAAAAGCACTAGGCCCAGCGCCTCATATTTAGCGATCGCCTCAGAATTATTTTTAGTCCGCGCAAAAATCCATTCAAAAAACCGCGCCCAAATTTTAAATTTCCTTAAAGCATTAGTCACCGGAGCGAAAAGAAAAAGTGCCGGAGCCACAATTAAACAATTACCTAAAACCGCCAGCCAAAAAACTTTAGTCAATGGCATCCCCAACGATAACCCCAAAGGGATCGCCCCTCTTAACTCCGAGATCGGTAAAGCTGCCACGATGACCACAATATAATCTTTAGGTAGTTGATTTAAATACTGTAAAATAAAATTAAGCATTTTTAGTAGGAGCAATCAGTTCCCCCATTATAAAACGCAGAAACCTTAAAGTATCTACCAGAGGATTAATCTGACTTTTTTGGCCAGAGTAAATTGTTTTAATCGGAATAGATTCAATCTGAAAGCCAAGTCGTGCAGCTTTAATTAAGACTTCAGATTCGATCTCATAGTTAGCCGTCGATAAGTTCATCTTCTCTAATACTTCTTTTTTAATTAAACGAAAACCGCACTGTGTATCAGGTACATACTGTTTGGTAATTAAAGAAATCAAACCTGACATAAAACGATTAGTGATAATGCGCAACCACGGCATGGCTTTGGTTGCACTCATGCGATTACCCACAATCACCGCACTTTTAGAATTTTCTGCCTTTTTAATAAAAACTAATAAATCATCCGCTGAGTGTTGTCCATCGCCATCCATACTAATTACCGCATCAAAGCCTTGAGCCAATGCAAAGTTATACCCTTTAATTAAAGCTACTCCTTTACCACAGTTATTTTCATTACGTAAAATTTTAACTCCGCTAGCTAAAGCAATCTTTACGGTATCATCACTTGAACCATCATCAACAATAATTACTTCCAGATTTAATTTTTTTATTTGAGCAACTAATTCGGCGATTGCCTTAGACTCATTATAGGTTGGGATAACTACACAAGCACGCATAATTATTTAATCCAAAAATTACGGAAAACATACCATTGATCAGGATATTGACGAATGTAATCCTCAATCACTTTTTTATAAACCGTCACTAAATTGGCCAAATTTTTCTCTTTATCTGGCGAAGGAACAAACTCAATCGGCTTCTCAATTCTTAAAGTAAAAGTATCATCTGGATTTCTTAACATAAATCCCGGTACAATACTTGCCCCCGTCATTAAGCTTAATGCTGCTGGACCTTCTGGAAAATGCGCTGGCAACCCAAAAAAATCAATCACTACTCCTTTATGCGTAAAATCCCGATCCCCGACTAAAGCCACCATATGATTTTTTTTAATTTCTGCGATACAACTGCGCACCGCTTTTCCCATGGCGATAACCTTAACCCCTTTACTATTTCTTTGTGCATCAAAAAAATCATTAACTTTTTTATTTTTATGCGGCAGGGCTACCGCCCAAAACGGATAACCCAACAAAGCAATCACCACTCCCCCTAACTCCCAATTACCTAAATGCGCTGTTAAAACCACCACTCCTTTTCCAGTGGCTAAAGCTTGGTCAAAATAATGCATATTTTCTAATTTTACATTTTTATTTATATAATTTAGATCTAATTTTTCAAAACGAAAAAAATCCACCAAATATTTTGCAAAATTACGAAAAACTTGTTTACTTATTCTACGTAACTCTAAAATTGATTTTTCCGGGAAGATAGTTTTAAGATTACTTCTTACAAAGCGACGATCGCGAAATGCCACATAATAATGCAGATCAGCCAAAAAAACCGCAAAAGCATAAACAGCTTTTATCGGTAGTGTCAAAGCAATAAATTGGCCGAGTCGATAAATATAGTGATTGAACACGATTATAAACTTAAAATAAGTTTGGCAATATCCATACTAGCTTCCGGTTTAGCAATTTTTAAACCAGCATGTTTTAGCTGATCAACTTGTGCTTGATCCAGTAATAATGCATCAATAACCTGATGCACAACCTTAGGATCATCTACTTTAACTGCTGCCCCCTTTTGCGTTAAAAAATTAGTATTATTAATCTCTTGCCCGGGTATCGGCTTAACAATAATCATCGGTAAACCCATACTTAAAACTTCCGCCGTAGTCACCCCGCCAGGTTTAGAGATAATTAGCTTAGCGATTTGCATTAATTCATGAATATTTTGGATAAATCCAAATAAACGAATATCTTTTTTATAATGTTTTATCTTCCGCTTTAAAGAATTAAACAACTTTTTATTAGTCCCGGCCACAATTAACTCGGTGATATCATGTTTGCATTTTTCTAATGACTTAACAATAGTTTTAATCGGACCTAACCCCTGACCTCCGCCCATAATTAAAACTACTGGTTTGCCTGGATCTAATTTTAATTTCTTAAATATATCTACCGCATTTAATTTTTGATTAAATTTATGATCAAAAGGAATTCCATAAGCTTTAATCTTATTCCTAACTACTCCTTTTTTTTCAAGTCGATGTGCTACATCTTCAGAGGGAGCAATATAATAATCTACTTGATCATAAACCCAATAAGCATGTGGAATATAATCTGTTAAAACTGCAACTAATGGTAAATTCACCCCATAAGTTTTTTTATAATCCGCCACCATTCCGCAAGGAAATGCCTGCGTACAAACCACTAAATCCGGCTTAAAACTATCAAAAAGTTTCTTTAGCTTAGGAGTATTTGATTTATGCACATATTTTTTAATATTTTCTAACCCCTTCACTACTTTGGGATTATCATAAAGGTAATCCCAAATCTTCGGGGTGTACTTAATCACCTCCATATAAATCCGATTAATCACCTTTTCCGATATGGGATTAGTATAATTAAAAGCATTGATATTTAATATCTCCACGTTAGGATGCAGTTCTCTAATCGCCTTTTCAATCGCCAAAGTTGCGCTGCGATGCCCAGAGACCTCAGAGATATACATTAAAATTATACGTTTAATCGCCATAGATAAATTAAATCTTTCCTTCTTTACAAAGTTCCATAAAAGTATCCGTTACCCGGGGACAAAATTGCTTTCCACCCAGTGAGCCGATCTCACCAATCGCTCGGTCTTTTTTAAGTGCTAAACGATACGGCCGATCCGTAGTCATCGCATCAAAAGAATCCGCCACCGCAATGATCGCAGCCACTAACGGAATTTGCTCACCTTTTAAACCTTCGGGGTAACCTCGTCCATCAAAACGCTCATGGTGATACTGCACCCCTTGCATTGCCTCTTCCAATTCTTTAATCGGCTTTAAAATATTTACTCCAATCATCGGATGTTCTCTAACCCGATTACGTTCACCCACCGTAAGACTGCTACGTTTATTTAAAATATGCTCCGGTACTCCAATTTTACCAATATCATGCAAAAGACTGGCAATATGTAAATTTTCTAAAAACTTTATATCAAAATTTTTCTTATTTTTCTGACTAATTCTTCTAGCAATTTCAATACTAAGATTAGTTACCCGCGTAGTATGACCATGCGTATAGTTATCTTTGGCTTCAATCGCTGCGGCTAAAGCAATCGTAGTACGCACAAATAATTGATGTTTGCGATCTAGTTCATACTCTAAATCTTTAAACAGCTGGGCGTTTCTAATCGCCATTGCCACGTTAGAATTTAAAGCCACGAAAAAATCCAGTTCCCCGTCTAAAAACTCTTTGGCATTCTCTTTTTTCCCTAACAACATAAATCCTAATAACTCTTGCCCAAAATAGCTTGGAATGCAAACTGCACTCTCCAAAAGCTCTAGCTGATAAAGCACTTGCATCAGCTGAAGATTTTGTTTTGATTTTTTATTCTTTAAATATCTTTTAGCTTCACTACAAAGCAAGGCTTCCCGACCAAAGATAAAACTACTTTGATGTTCTTTAAAAAATTTTACTAAAACATCATCTTTATCAATACAAATTAAGTGCAGAGGAATTTTTTTATTTAAAGTGCCTTTAGAAACCGTCAGCGCATAACCTTGCTTTTCTTTATTATACAAAAAGAAGCTGGCATGATTAATCTTAGCTTTATTAATAATCATGCGCACAATCAACTTAATCAAAGAATCCGGATCGTGCACAAAGATCATGTTTCTGGCCGCCAATTCTAATTCTTTTTTGTAATCAATCGACATTTTTAACTATCCATTCATTTTAGTTTATAATTCTTATATTATATACTAAATAAATAGAATATTGTCAAAAAAATATTTCTTTAAAGTGCTTGGTGAATTAATTCGCCAAGGGTAGGATGCGCAAAAATCATCGCGCGGATTTGACTAACAGATAAGCGGGCAGAAATAGCTACAACCAGAACAGCAATTAATTCACTAGCCAATGGGCCAATAATGCTGGCGCCGATAACTTCCTGGCTCTCTTCTTTACTAATAATTTTAATAAATCCTTGGGCTTCGTCAATAATATGTGCCATCGCATTAGCCCGAAAATCGATCTTATCTACTTTAATCAAAATTCCGGCGCTCTGGGCAGCTTCTTGATTTAAACCCACGCTGGCAATCTGCGGCTGAGTAAAGATACAGGCAGGAACCACTGGATTATCGGCTTTCTGAGGCTTCTCAGCAAACATATTTTCAACCGCTACTCTACCCTGATAAGCAGCAAAATGCGCTAACATGATTTTAGCGCAACAATCACCGGCAGCATACAGGTTAGGCAAACTGCTCTGAAGATAATCGTCAACTACAATTTTACCTTGTTCTAATTTTATCCCTAATTTTTCTAAACCTAGATCTAAAGTATTCGCACTCCTACCCACGCAAACTAAAACCCGAGAATAATCTTTAAGGTCAAAATTTGCCAGATCTGCACCAGTAACTACCTGAATTCCTTTCTTCTTAAAGATAGCCTCTAATTTTCTAGTTATCTCTCTATCTTCTCCCGGTAACAAATACGGCATTTTTTCAACAATGGTCACTTTGCTACCAAGAGTAGAAAAAAGATCGGCAAATTCACAACCAATCACTCCGCCTCCAACAATTAATAAAGAACGCGGGGCCTCGGTTAAGCTCAAAAGGTCATCGCTAGAAATTATATTTTCATGGTTAAATTTTAAGGTAGATAACTCCGTAGGGCAACTGCCAGTAGCCACAAGAATAAATTTGCTCTTAATTAAACCATTCGTAGTCTTAATTTCAGTAGGCGAATTGAGATACGCGGTTGATTTAATCAGATCTATTCCCGTAAGCTGGCTTTGCATCCCTAAAGCCAGATCCCTAATCGTTTTATTCTTTTTCTCTTGAAGTTTAGCGAAATTTAATACCAAATTTCCTGACTCTATACCAAAATCAGTAAATTTTTTACTCTCTTGCAGTAATTTTGCACCAGCGATTAATGCTTTGGTAGGAATGCATCCACGATTAAGACAGGTGCCACCGATTAGCTCGGATTCAATTAAGCAAACCTTTAGGCCCAAATCTTTTGCTCTTTGAGCAGCATTAAAACCTGCCCAACCTGCTCCGATAATAGCCAGATCATACATAGTTATAATTTAAACCAATAGTTGTGATCCTGCAGTAGCAACTAATCCAGCAGACTTGTTCAGTTTTTCTTTTTCTTGCGGCGAAAGCTCTAGCTCAATAATCTGCTCAATACCATCTCTTCCTAACCGACAAGGTATTCCAATACAGCTATCTTTAATTCCATACTCGCCATTTAAATAACCAGATACTCCTATGATGCGCTTCTGGTCTTTGGCAATCGTTTTAACCATTTCCGCAATTGCTGCCGACGGAGCAAAAAAAGCACTCCCTGTACCCAGATTAGCCACGATTTCAGCGCCTCTTCCCACCGTGCGCTCCACTAATAAATTAATTTTATCTTCTGTCAAAAATTCATCTAAAGCTACACCTTTAACTTTAGCCAGCCTAGGCAACGGTAACATCCCCTCACCGTGAGCACCCATCACCAGCGCCTCAATATCCGTCACCGCCAATTTTAATTCTTGAGCAATTAAATTAACAAAACGAGAAGTATCCAAACTAATCCCCATACCAAAAAGTCTATTTGCTTTAAAGCCGGTAGTCTTTAACGCAAAATAAGTCATGATATCTAATGGATTAGTAACAATAATCACGATGGCATTTTTAGCTAAGCTTTTTATCTTTAAAGAGACCTCTTTTAAGATAGCCGCGTTTTTAGCCAATAACTCTTCTCGCGTCATTCCCGGTTTACGCGCCAGCCCCGCAGTAACTACCACAATATCTGAATCTTTAATTTGATTAATATCGTCACTACCGGAAATATTATAATTCAATTTTAAAAGTGCACGCGCATCTTCTAAATCTAAAGCTTTACCATGGGCCAATCCTTTAACTACATCAATTAGCAAAACATCGCCCAGGTTTTCTTGAGCGATGCGCATAGCCGCTAAACTTCCTACATTTCCAGCACCGATAACGGTTATCTTCATATTTTAAATTGTTTTTATTTTATTAATCACTGCATCAGCCATCTGAGCAGTACCCACCGCACTAGGATCAAGCGGATCAGCTTTTAAATCATAAGTTACAAATTTTCCTTCAGCAATTATTTGTTTTACCGCTTCTTCTAATTTATCTGCCGCCTTTGTCTCATTAAGATAACGTAACATTAAAACTCCCGAAAGAATCATCGCCGTAGGGTTAACTTTATTTTTTCCCTTATATTTCGGAGCCGAACCGTGCACTGCTTCAAAAACTGCCAGATCCGTTCCGATATTTGCGCCCGGAGCAATTCCTAACCCCCCAATTAACCCAGCGCAAAGATCTGAAACAATATCACCGTAAAGATTAGGTAAAACTAAAACATCATAATTATGTGGTTTTTGCACCAATTGCATTGACATATTATCCACAATCGTATTTTCAAAAATTATTTTTCCCGCGTAATCTTGGGCTACATCTTGGGCTGCTTTTAAAAATAAACCATCAGTGAATTTCATAATATTTGCTTTATGCACACAAGTAACTTTTTTACGATTATTCTTTAAAGCATACTCAAAAGCAAACCTAATAATTCTTTGCGAAGCAAATTTAGAGATAGGCTTAATCGTAATCCCAGAATCTGTTCGAATTATTTTTTTAGTATCTTTTTGAATCTGAGCAATTAGATTTAGAGTCTCTGGCCTACCCTCTTCATATTCAATGCCAGCATAAAGATCCTCGCTATTTTCTCTAACAATTACTAAATCAATATCCTTAAAACGGCTTTTCACCCCGACATAACTTTTAGCCGGACGCACACAGGCAAAAAGATCTAAAGCCTGCCTAATCGCCACATTCACCGAACGAAAACCTGTACCCACTGGGGTAGTAATCGGGCCTTTAAGCGCCACTTTATTTTTTTTAATTGAATCTAACACATTTTGCGGCAATAGTTCTCCGGTTTTATCCAGAGCATCACTTCCCGCTAAAACATTATCCCATTCTACGCTTACCCCGGTAGCTTCAATACAACGAGTAGCCGCCAGCGAAACTTCGTAGCCAATACCATCCCCAGGAATTAATGTAATTTTATGCTTCATCTAAATTTTTAATTCTTTGTGCTTTTTATAATATTTAATAATTCCGCCTTCATTTAAGAGCTCTTGCATAAACTTTGGCAAAGGTTTAATCGTTAAATCAATATTTTTAGTTAAATTTCTTACCAATCCTTTATCCAAATCAATCTCTAACTGATCAGCTTCGTCAATTTTACTAGTGTCAGTTTCAATCAGCAATAGTCCGATATTAAAACTATTGCGAAAAAAGATGCGCGCAAATTGAGGAGATAACACCGCAACAATTCCGGCTTCTTTAATTACTAAAGGAGCCTGTTCACGACTAGAGCCCATGCCAAAGTTATTTCCAGCCACCATAATCGTTTGTCCTGGTACAATCTTTTGTGGAAAGTTCGGATCAATATCTTCCATAATATGCTTGGCCAGCTCTTTCATATCCGTAATCGCAAATTTATAACGGCCAGAAATAATAAAATCCGTATTAATATTATCGCCAAGTTTTACACTTTTACCAGTGATGCTACTCATAGTTGTTTAAATTCTTCCCGATTTTTAACTTTAGCCATCGCTACATCTAAAGTAATTAATCCTTTTTGAGTTAAATCTTTTAAACAGCTGTCCATTGTATTCATTCCATACTGTAAACCTGTCTGCATCATCGTAGGAATTTGTTCAATCTGTTGTTCACGAATCAAATTGCGAATACTAGAAGTGGCCACCATTACTTCTGTAGCTAATACTCTGCCCTTTCCTGAGGCATGCGGAAGTAAAAGTTGCGAAACTACACCCTGCAAACAATCTGAAAGCTGCAATTTTACCTGCTGTTGTTGATGTGGCGGAAAGACATCGATAATTCTAGAAATTGTTTGGGGAGCATCCGGAGTATGCAAAGTAGCTAAAACAAGATGGCCGGTTTCTGCGGCAGTCAAAGCCGTAGAGATAGTCTCTAAATCACGCATCTCACCGACCACAATCACATTGGGATCCTGGCGCAAAGCATGACGCAAAGCTTGCGCAAAGGAATGCGTATCCGCATAAACTTCACGTTGTTTAACAATACTTTTCTTATTTGTATAAATAAACTCAATCGGATCTTCAATCGAAGTAATCAAACACTCTCTTTCGCTATTAATCAGATCAATCATCGCGGCTAAAGTTGTAGTTTTGCCCATCCCAGTTGGCCCAGTAACTAAAACCAGACCATTGGGCCTGCGCGCCAACTGACTAATAATCGGTGGTAAATTTAAAGTAGCGATACTAGGAATCTCTAAAGGAATACGTCGAAATGCTGCCTCTACACAACCTTTTTGCAAATGTACGTTAACTCGAAAACGATCTAATCCTGGCAAAGCCAAAGAAAAATCCAGCTCCAACTCACGTTCAAAAACTTCCTTCTGTGAATTAGAAAGCACAGTATAAATCATCTTCTTTAAACTCTGTTTATCTAATTTCTCAAAATTAGTCCGGATTAATCTACCGTCCAGTCGCAGAATTGGCGGTTCATCTTCCGTAATATGTAAATCCGAAGCGCTTTTTTCAATACACATTAAAAGCAAATCACGAATTTCCATAAAATCTCCTTAGCCTTTTAGGCCAGTTAAAGATAACTTCTGGGGTCAGTAATATAACCGGTTAACGCTGATGCCGCCACTGTCGCCGGAGAAGCTAAATAAATAAACGCGCTAGGATTACCCATCCTGCCTTTAAAATTACGATTAGCCGTTGAGATAACTACTTCGCTATCAGCAGGAACACCATTATGTGTACCCACACATGGACCACAACCTGGAGCCACAATCACTGCTCCCGCCTTAATAAAGATCTCTACCAACCCAAGTTTCAAAGCCTCCAAATAAACGCGGCGTGAACTAGGTGCAATAATAAATTTAACCTCGCTAGATACTTTACGATTTTTTAAAATTTTTGCCGCAATCTTAAGATCATTAATCCGTCCATTCGTACAGGTACCCAAGAAAGCTTCATTTATTTTTACTTTTTTTAAAGTCGCTACCTCTGCAGTATTATCTACACTATGCGGCATAGCAACTATAGGCTTAAGTTTAGAGATATCAAATTCGTGCACACTCTCATAAACGGCACCTTTATCTGCGACAATATTTTTAATTCGTTTCTTACCTAAAACCTTACCTTTCAACCAAGCAGTAGTTTTACTATCTACCGGCATAAAACCAACTTTTGCCCCCATCTCTACCAACATATTAGCGATGGTAAAGCGCCCGTCCATATCCATCTGATTAATTACCGAGCCATAAAATTCAACCGCTTTATAAGTAGCCCCATCACTTTTTAATTTTCCAATAATGTAAAGAATTATATCTTTTGCAAAAACACCTTTGGGCACTTTACCTTTAATTATAATTTTAATCGTAGCCGGAACCTTAAACCAATTCTTACCCGTAGCTAAAGCAATTGCCAAATCAGTAGATCCTACCCCAGTAGAGAAAGCTCCTATTGCCCCATAAGTACAAGTATGTGAATCTGCTCCTAAAACTAGATCTCCCGGTAAAATATTTCCAGATTCAGGAATCACTTGGTGGCAAACACCGCATCCTACATCAAAAATCTCAGTTTTAAAATTAGCAGAGAAATCGCGCATCTTTTTATGCACCCGAGAAACTCCTTCGCTAGGACTAGGTGCACTATGATCAATCACCATGCAAAAGTTAGTTTTTAATTTATTAATCCCCATATCTTTAATCCGGTCAATAATAATCGAAGAGGTACCATCTTGACCAAAAGCAAAATCAATTTTACAAACCGCAAAATCACCGGCATGTAATTCTTTTTCACTATGGCAACTTAAAATTTTCTCCGCAATCGTCAGTGCACTCATAGCTTAGCCATCCACTTCTCTATGCGATCCATCCCCTTTTGCAGTTCTTCAATACTAGTAGCAAAACTTATTCTAATATGATCATCCATGCCAAAGCTAATCCCCGGAATCAGGCTAACGTACTCTTCATCAAGCAGACGAGTGGAAAAAGTCAAAGAGTCTAATCCAGTTTTAGAGATATCACAAAACATATAAAAAGCACCTTGTGGTAAAGTAAAACTTAAATTTTTAATTCTAATTAATCTAGAGGCCAGATAATCTCTGCGCTTAGAAAACTCTAAGCATAATTTTTGTGTAAAATCTTCAGGAGCACTTAATGCCGCCACCGCAGCTTTTTGCGCAATAGAATTAGGATTAGAGGTTGAATGATCCTGTAAATTGGATATGGCGTTAGCGATATCTAATGGTGCGCCCAGATAACCAATTCGCCAACCAGTCATCGAGTGGCTTTTAGATAGACCATTAACGGTAATCGTTAAATCATAAATATCCTTATTAAAACTACCAATGGAATTATGCTTAAGACCGTCAAAAGTAATCTTTTCATAAATTTCATCACTGATTACAAAAATATTTTTGTCTACACAAATTTTGGCAATCGCTTCTAACTCCTGACGGTCGTAAACTGAGCCGGTAGGATTCGATGGACTATTTAAAATAAATACTTTTGTTTTAGAAGAGATATGTTTGCTTAAATCTTTGGCAGTAACTTTGAAATTATTCTCAGCAGTAGTTTTTATGTAGCGGACATTAGCCTGACAAAGATTGACCATCTCAGGATAACTTACCCAATAAGGCAAAGGAATCAATACCTCATCAGATTGATTTAAAAGTACCATCAAAGCATTATAAATGCTATGCTTGGCACCATTAGAAACAATAATTTGATTAGGAGCATACTCTAATAAATTATCTTTTTTAAATTTTTCACAAATTAATTTTTTTAATTCTAAGGTTCCAGTGGTAGGAGTATATTTAGTGAAACCAGATTGGATTGCCGCAATCGCCGCATTTTTTACAAAATCCGGGGTATCAAAATCCGGCTCTCCAGCGGCAAAATTAACAATATCCTTACCTTCGCTCTTAAGCTTTTTAGCTTTAGAGGTTATTGCTAACGTTGAAGAAGGATTAATTTTTTTTAGGCGCTCAGCAAGCCTTGTATCTATTTTCATAAAAGCTAGCGGTTCTTCTACTACTTACAAAGAATCACTTTTCTTTTTAAAGATAGTTCTTAAACCGCCCATAAACTTCTTTTGAGGTTTCTTCTGATCAGCAACCGTTTCTTTTACGACGGCTTTAGGTTCTTTTTTCTGCTCTACAATATTTTTCTCATCAACTACCTCACCAACTTCTGTAGTAGGTTGAGCTTTTACCTCTTTAACTGCCTTAACTTTTTTAGGTTCTTTTTTCTTTAATTCCGTAAGCTCAAAAATCGCCATTTCAGCGTTATCGCCACGGCGTTTACCTAGACCAATAATTCTGGTAAAACCGCTACTACGTTTAGCAAAACGTGGACCGATTTCATTAAATAATAAATTAACTAACTTATGTTCTCCTAAAACTTTTTGCGCTTGACGACGAGCAAAAAGCGTATCTTTCTTAGCTAGAGTAATTAGCTTGTCCACCATCTGTTTAGAGGCTTTTGCTCTGACCAGAGTAGTTTTGATACTCTGACAAATAACCATATTTTTTGCTAAGCTTTTTATCGTTGCATCATGCCAACTGGTGAAACGACCAAGCTGCATTCTCTTTTTTCCATGTCTCATTTTATTTAACCCTTCTTTATTTTCTTAGGATCAACTTGCATCCCTAAAGTAACTCCCATACCCACCAAGAGTTCTTGAATCTCAGTCAGCGACTTTTTACCGAAATTCTTAAAGTTAAGCATCTCATCTTCACTTCTCTTAACTAAGTCGGCAATCGTCTTAATTCCGGCTTCTCTTAAACAATTCGAACTTCTTACAGAAAGTTCAAGTTCAGAGATCGGTAATCTTAGTTTTTCATATAAAGCAACGTCTTCTTTAGTCATCTCTGGCTCTTCTTCGGCAATATCTTCAGGAAGCTGACCAAAACTTACAAAGATATCTAAATGTCTTTGTAAAATGTTAGAAGCATAAAGCATGGCATCCTTAGGATTAATACTACCGTTGGTCCAGATCTCTACGATCAACTTATCATAGTCGGTACGCTGTCCAACACGGGTATTCTCCACAAAATAATTAATCTTCTTTATAGGAGTAAAGATAGAATCGATAGCGATAAAACCGGCTACCTTATCTTCTTTTTTATTTAATTCAGCAGCAACATAACCACGACCACGAGAAACTTCCATCTCGATATTTAATTTAACGTCTTTGGTTAATGTGGCAATGTGTAGTTCCGGATTAATAATTTCGATTGTTTCATCGGTCTCTATGTCCTTAGCTTTGATCTCACCTTTTTTATCAGCCTTTAAATAAATAGTTTTAGGTATTTTGGAATGAGAATTAATAACTAATTTCTTAATATTTAAAATCAGCTCAGGAACATCCTCTAAAACACCGGCAATAGTGGAGAACTCGTGACTAACTCCAGCAATTTTGATCGCGGTAACCGCGCTGCCTTCAATCGACGAAAGCAGAACTCTTCTTAAAGAGTTACCCAAAGTTACGCCATATCCTCTTTCAAAAGGAGCGGCAGAAAACTTTCCATATGTCTCTGTATATGTTGACTCATCACATTCAAGTTTCTTAGGAAACTGAAAATCTCTCCATTTTATTCCCATTTTATCCCCCTAATAGTATTGAAATAACGCTCACAAATAACTTCTATTTTTACTTGGAATACAACTCGACGATCAACTGCTCCTGGATCTGCTGGGCAATATCGCCTTTTTCTGGAAGCCTTAAAACTTTAGCTTTCATATCAGTAGCATTAAACTCTAGCCAGCTAGGTACAGTTCTATCTTTAGAAAGCTCTAAATTATCTTTAATCTTAATCTTAGGCTTATCTTTAGATTTCACTTCAATCACATCATCTTTATCCACCAAAAACGATGGAATATTCACGCGGCGCGAATTAACCGCAATCAAATTGTGTCTGACAATTTGACGTGCCTGTGAACGAGAGATCGCCAGCCCCATACGAAAAACCACATTATCCAGCCGGCGCTCTAATAACTGCAAAAGCACCTTACCGGTAACCCCTTTAGTTTTTGAGGCGATCTTAAAATATTTACGAAACTGTCTCTCTAAAACTCCATAGATTCTTTTAACTTTTTGTTTTTCTTTTAGCTGCACACCGTAGTTAGAAAGTTTTTGTCTTCTGCCTTCACCATGTTGACCCGGCGGGAATGCACGTTTAGCGATACCACATTTTTCAGTTGCACAACGTGTTCCTTTTAAAAAGAGTTTCTCTCCCTGTCTACGACACAATCTACAAACTGCACCAATATAACGGGCCATATCTTAGACTCTCCTTTTCTTCTTAGGACGGCAACCATTATGAGGAATAGGAGTTACATCCTTAATTAAAGTTACCACCAAACCTGCTGCCTGAAGTGCACGGATGGCTGACTCACGACCAAACCCCGGACCCTTCACATAAACTTCTAATTCTTTAACCCCGACTTCTTTAGCTTTTCTCGCCGCATCGGTAGCGGCAACTTGAGCCGCAAAAGGTGTAGATTTTTTTGAACCACTGTAACCTACAGTTCCCGGAGCACTCCAAGCTAAAACATTACCCTGCTTATCGGTGATCGTAATAATTGTATTATTAAAACTTGCTTGAATGTGAGCGATACCACTGGTTATACCGCGTGCAATTTTTTTCTTTTTTGCTTTATCTTTTGTCGCCATGTTATTTTTTCTCCGTTATTTTCCAGCTGGTTTGGCTTTTGGCGCTTCCATCTTTTTTACCGGGGAAGCTAAATTTACTCTCTTTTTACCTTTTCTGGTACGAGAATTAGTACGCGTGCGCTGTCCTCTCACTGGAAGACCTTTCTTATGACGCATCCCTCTCCAAGAACCAATGTCCATCAGGCGTTTAATATTCTGCGATATATCACGACGCAAATCTCCTTCGATTCTCAAAGCTCCTTTTTGCAGATAATTAGTAATCTTAGAGATCTCTTCTTCGCTTAAATCTTTGGCACGTTTATTTGGATCAATCCCGGTCTCTTTAAGTAAAACATTGGACTGCATTCTGCCAATGCCATACAAATAAGTCAGGGCAATCTCAATCTTTTTCTCTTTTGGTATATCAACACCGATAATTCTTGGCATATTACTTTATTCCTCCAATAAATAATTTAACCTTGACGCTGTTTATGTTTAGTAGTTACACAAATTACGCGCACTACTCCTCTTCTTTTAATGATTTTACATTTGTCACAAATCTTGCGAATCGAAGCTTTAACTTTCACTCCGCACCTTCTTTCTTAATTGAACTAACCACCCTGCACTTCCTAAAATAATAGAAGGTGCGGGGTTCATTTATCTCACCCTAAAAGTAATTCTCCCCCGGCTTAAATCATAAGGAGAAAGTTCTAATTTTACTTTATCACCCGGAAGAATCCTGATAAAATTCATACGCATCTTTCCTGAAACATGCGCTAAAACTACATGACCATTTTCTAGCTCCACCCTAAACATCGCATTGGGTAAAGCCTCTAAAATCTTTCCTTCTGTTTCAATTAAATCTTCTTTGGGCATTTACGCAAATTCCCTTACTCTGTTAGTATTACTGGTCCTTTTTCGGTAATCGCCACTGTATGTTCAAAATGCGCTGATGGCGCGCCGTCTTTAGTTACCGCCGTCCAACCATTATCTAAAACATAACACTCCCAATCGCCTAAATTAATCATCGGCTCAATCGCCAAAACCATCCCGCTCTTTAAAAGCGGCCCTAAATGTGGCGGTCCAAAATTGGGAATCTCTGGCTCCTCGTGTAAAGCTTTGCCGATACCATGACCAACAAACTGTCGCACTACCGAGAAACCCTGAGCTTGAGAAAAACTTTGAATACTATGAGAAATATCAGATAAATTATTACCCACTCTTGCCTGCTTAATTCCTAAATCAAGAGCTTGACTAGTAGCTTGAATCAACTTCTTTTTATCCTCATCAATTTTACCCACTGCCAAGGTCACTGCCATATCCGAAAAATAACCTTGATAGTTTACCCCTAAATCTATACTAACGATATCACCTTCTAAAATTACCCTTGGTCCGGGGATACCGTGGACAATCTCTTCATTAACTGAAATACAAGCCGTTGCCGGAAAACCATTGTAACCTTTAAAAGCCGGAATGGCTTTTGCTTTGCAAATTAACTCTTCGCTTAATCGATCAATATCTAAAGTCGTTATTCCGGGCTGCACAATTTTTTTTACTTTGTGCATTACCGCCGCCAAAATCTTGCCCGAACGCTTAAGCATCTCTAAATCTTTTGGAGTCTTTAGAGAGATCATTTAAACTTTAGAGCTCAACTCAACAATTTGCTCTAAAACTACACCCGCATCTAAATCTGCATTTAAAGTATGCAGTTTATTTAGGCGATTATAATACTCTATCAAAGAAGCAACTTCATTCTTATAAACTTCTAAGCGCTTACGCACCGTAATTTCGTTATCATCAGAACGCTGATACAGTGACCCCTGGCAACTATCACAAATTCCAGCAACCTTAGGTGGCATATTTGTTTTATGAAAATTCGCGCCACACTTAGAACAAACTAATCTTGCCGTAAGTCGCTTAATAATTACTTCATCGCTAGTATTTAAATAAACTACTAAATCTACCGCCAATTTCTTGCGATTTAAAATCTCGTCCAAAGTACTAGCTTGCGGTAACGTTCTAGGATATCCGTCTAAAATAAAACCATTTTTAATATCCGGATTATTAAAACGCTCATCCAACATCTTAGCCACCAAATCATCCGGTACCAACAAGCCTTTGTCCATAATTCCTTTTGCTTGTTTTCCTAGCTGCGTACCATCTTTAACATTCTGCCTTAAAATATCTCCCGTAGAGATATGTGGCAAATTTAATCTTTGCGCTAATTTCTTAGCCTGAGTTCCCTTACCTGCCCCAGGAGGACCTAATAATACAATATACATTATCTTCTTCCTCTAATTTGACCACTCTTAATAAAACCTTCATAATGGTGGGTCAAAAGATGCGACTCTATCTGCTTTAAAGTATCTAACATAACGCCAACAATAATCAAAACTCCGGTGCCACCAAAGAATGAAGCCACTAAATACGGAACTTTGAGCCAGGCCATAATAAAATCTGGTAAAATAGCAATGATAGCAATAAAACTAGCTCCGGCTAAAGTAATCCTGGTCATCACAAAATCTAAAAATTCTGCGGTAGGAGTTCCGGGCCTAATTCCGGGAATAAACCCTCCGTACTTTTTCATATTCTCAGAAAGATCATTGGGATTAAAAACAATCGCCGTATAAAAATAACAGAAGAAAATTATCAAAAGAGCATAAACAGCAGAATAAAGTACTTGTCCGCGAATTAAATTTTGCGCTAATCTCTGAAAACCCGGATTAGGTATAAAAGAAGCCAAGGTCGCCGGGAACAAAATAATTGACTGTGCAAAGATAATCGCAATAACACCAGAAGTATCAACTTTAAGTGGAATATAAGTGCTTTGACCACCATAAATTTTTCGACCCACGATTCTTCGCGCATACTGCACAGGGATCTTGCGTACACCCTGAGTAATCATAATAACCGCAAAAACAACTCCCACTAATAAAACTGCCATAATTAACAAAGTAATGGGCTGAATCTGTCTACGGCTAGCAGCAAACGGAGAGATTAAAACCCACAGTTGATTAAAGGCTGTGGGAATACGAGAGATAATACCAGCGGTAATGACTAATGAAATACCATTGCCGATACCCCTCTCTTGAATCTGTTCACCCAACCACATAATAAAAATCGTTCCCGTGGTAAGCGTTAATACCGTTAAAATTCGAAAACCCCACCCCGGATGCATGACAATCTGCAATCCTTCAAAACGCGCCGGATTCTCAAGCCAAAGCGCAATAAAATATGATTGCACAATTGATAAAACTACAGTTCCGTAACGAGTAAACTGATTAATTTTTTCATATCCAGATTTGCCTTCCTTGGCCATCTTCTCAAAAGCTGGAATGACCGCAGTTAACAACTGCATAATAATTGAGGAAGAGATATACGGCATGATCCCTAGGGCAAAGATAGTTAATCGTTCCATCGCGCCACCAGAGAACATATTAATTATGCCAAAGAGCGTACCACCTTGAGTCTTAGCAATACGGTTAAAAAAATCTGCTAATGCGGCTCCGTCAATACCTGGCGTAGGGATATAGCAACCTACTCGGTATACCGCAATCAATAAACCGGTAATAATTAAGCGTCTTTTTAAATCAGGTATCTTAAACGCATTAACTAGGGCGTTAAACATTTATGATTTCTGCTTTACCACCGGCGCTAGTAATTTCAGAAGATGCGCGTTTTGAAAACGCATGCGCCTGAATAGTCAGTGCATTTTTAATGCTACCGTTTCCCAATATTTTAACCAATCCATTAGCATTGCGGATTAAACCATTATCTTTTAAAACTAATGGGGTAATTACCGTTTCTTTAATGGACTTTAAATTTTCTAAATTAACCACCTGATAAGTCTTTCTAAAATTGCTTACAAAGCCACGTTTGGGCATTTTACGAATCAACGGAGATTGCCCACCTTCAAAACCTAAATAAAAATGACGACCCGCACGTGAAGTTTGCCCTTTGCTTCCGCGCGTAGAAGTCTTACCATGACCAGAACCTGATCCGCGACCTAAAAGTTTTCTTCTTTTTCGTGAACCAACCGGACTTTTTAAATTATGTAAAGAAAGAGTGTTAATTAAAACTTCTTTTTCGACTTTTTTAGCAGCAACCTTTTTAGTTTTCTCAACTTTTTTTACCGCTACTTTTTTTACTTTTGATTTACTTTCAGATTTTTCTTTCATTTTATTTTAGGCTTTCAAGTCTTTTAGACCTTGCATCGTAGCTTTAATAACATTAATAGGATTATTCGATTTTAAACACTTAGTTAAAATATCTTTAATACCTGCAGCCTCACAAATTGCACGTACCGGACCGGCAGCAATAACTCCGGTTCCTTCTGAGGCTGGCTTAAGTAAAACACTAGCCGCTCCAAATTTACCCACAATTTCATGAGGAATAGTCGATCCTTCTAGATTAATCTTAAAAAGACTCTTTTTGGCTTTAGTTAAAGATTTGCGAATCGCCTCAGCAACTTCATTGGCTTTATCTAAAGCAAAACCTACTCTGCCTTTGGTATCTCCCACCACTACTAGGGCACTAAAATGCAGCTTTTTGCCACCTTTGGTTACTTTAGTCACGCGGTTAATACTAATAACTTTTTCAATTAAATCTGACTGCTGTCCGATAGTTAATTCACGCATAATTTTAGAACTCCATTCCACCTTTTCTTAATGCATCAGCAAAAATTTTAATCCTGCCGTGATAAAGATATCCTGCTCGATCAAAAATTACTTTACTAAACCCTTTTTCTTTTGCGGTTTGGGCAAACAACTGACCAAAAAACTCGCTAGATTTTAAGTTGCCGGCTTTTGCAAACTTCGCCTTTATCGACTTATCTTTAGTAGAAAGAGAAAATAAAACTTTTCCTACAGTGTCATCTAAGACTTGAGCCGAAATATTCTGCAAAGATCGGTGCACCACCAAACGAGGTTTTTCAGCAGTCCCCAACATCTTCATTTTAATTCTTTTATGCCTTTTAAGTCTTAACTCTTCTTTTTTTCTCATGATTATTTACCGGTTGCCTGCGCTTTTCCTATTTTCTTCTTAACGTGTTCTCCTACGAAACGAATTCCTTTGCCTTTATAAGGCTCAGGAGGATACATAGAACGGATCTCAGTCGCCACTTCTCCAATGAGCTCTTTATCAATACCCTTAATTACTAATTGTGTTGGCTTAGGAGTTTCAATTTTAATTCCTGCTGGAATGGGAAAATTTATCGGATGCGAAAAACCTAAAGCCATATTCAATTTATCTCCTACTACCGCGGCTTTAAATCCTACACCAATAATTTCTAACTCTTTAAGATAACCTTGTGTTACACCGACAATCATATTCACAATCAATGCACGATACAATCCATGCAGTGATTTATCCACTTTAGTATCAGCTACTCTAGTCACTAAAAGCTGATCATCTTTAATTTCTACATTAATACGATCTGTTAATTTACGGCTAAGTTTACCTTTAGGGCCCTGCACAAAAACTTCCCTATCTTTAACCTCAACCTTTACATCTTTTGGTATAGTTACTGGTTTCTTTCCGATCCTAGACATTTATATTATTCCTCAATTAAAGGACACCCGCGCAATTCGCGCTACCTAGCGCGTACCGACGCAATACCTATCGGCGTCGGGTACCTTCCCTCTCATTACCAAATATAACCGATAATTTCTCCGCCAACTCCCAACTCTCTGGCTTCTTTATCGGTAATTACACCTTTAGAAGTAGAAACAATCGCTAATCCTCGACCACGCAAAACTATCGGCACTTTTTTCCCTTTGGCATAAACCCTTAAACCCGGCTTAGAAACACGTTTCAAATTTCGAATTGCCGACTTACCTGCTACGTATTTTAAATAAACCCTGACCAACCCCTGTTTTTTATCTTCAATCAGTTTAAAATTTTCGATATATTCATTCTTTTTTAGAATGGCCATGATCGATTTAATATTACCAGAAGCTGGCAAGTCCACAGCATCTTTTTTAATCATGATTGCATTACGTATTATTGTAAAAACATCGGCAATTAAATCTGTTCTGGACATTTATTTCTCCTATAATTCTACTTCTACCAGCTGGCTTTTTTCACGCCGGGGATAAGCCCCTGCCAAACCAACTCTCTAAAACAAATACGACAAAGTTGAAACCTTCTTAAATAACCGCCGTTTCTACCGCAGATTGTGCAACGATTATATTTACGAGTTGAAAATTTAGGTGCGCGCTTCCATCTTGCAATCTGTGAATTCTTGGCCATAGTTTATTTTTCTTCCTTCGCCTTGAAAGGCATACCAAAATATTTAAGCAGGCTTCTTGCCTGATCAATATTCTTAGCATTTTTAATTACAAAAGTAATATCCATTCCTTGAGTACGCGTAATTTTATCATACTCAATCTCTGGGAAAATAATCTGCTCGCTTAAGCCCAAAGTATAGTTATTCCCTTTATCAAAAGAATCAAAAGATACTCCGCGGAAATCGCGAATACGTGGCAAAGCAATATTCAATAGTCGATCCATAAACTCATACATCATCGTTCTTCTTAAAGTAACTTTAGCGCCTACAGATTGACCTTGTCTAACTTTAAAATTAGCAATCGCTTTTTTAGCTTTACGAATCAACGGCTTCTGACCCGTAATATTACCCAGCTCTTCCACCGATTTCTCTAAAATTTTAATATCTTGCGTGCCTTCGCCAATACCCATATTCACCACAATCTTATCTACTCTGGGTACAGCCATTTTATTTTTAATTTTATACTCCTCCATTAACTTCGGAGCAATTTCACTGCGATATTTTTCTAATAGTCTAGGTATCATTTTATAGGACCTCTTTACAAGCTTTACAAACTCTGGATTTTGTACCATCTTTAGAAACTACGCAACCCATGCGAGAAGGTTTTGAGCAATGCTTACAAAAAACCATCAAATTAGAGATACTTAAAGGCATCTCAATTGAAATAATACCACCCTTTTGATCCTGACGGCTTTGACGTTTATGCTTCTTAGAAAGATTTAAACCTTCGACAATAGCGCGCTTTCCACCTTCGATTACGTCGATCACTTTTCCCTGCTTGCCTTTATCTTTGCCTTTAGTGATCTGTACAATGTCATTCTTTTTTATTTTTTGCATTAAATTACCTCTGGTGCTAATGAAATTATTTTATTAAAATTTTTATCCCTTAACTCACGAGCTACTGGGCCAAATACACGCGTACCTCTAGGATTATCTTTATCATCAATAATCACAATGGCGTTACGATCAAAACGTAATATCGAACCATCCGCACGATGAATATCGCGTCTGGTACGTACAATTACCCCGCGAGCTTTCTCACCCTTCTTTACCGTAGCCCCAGGGATAGATTCTTTAATATTAACTCTGACGATATCACCGATCTCTGCGTTAAAGCTACCCATTTTTCCTAAAACGCAAATTAAAGAAGCTTTACGTGCTCCGGTATTATCAGCTACATCCATAATACTGCGTAATTGAAGCATTTATGCAATCTCCTCGGGTTTAATTAAATGAGCACTGGATGCTTTCTTAACCACTGCTTTCACAATAAAACGCTTATCTTTAGATAAAGGACGTGTCTCCACAATGCTCACTACATCCCCTAATTTAGCAATTCCTTTTTCATCATGCGCTTTGAATTTATTATGCATTTTTACAATTTTGCCATACTTGGAGTGGCGAGTTAAATGCATAGTCTTAACCACTACAGTTTTTTGCATCTTGGCGCTAGTTACCTCTCCTACAAATTCTTTTTGCTTACCCATCTTATTTATCTTTCTTTTCGTTTACCACGTTAGAAATCCCGCTGCGCGGGGAGCCCTTTCTAACGAGGTTTAAGATTGTCCTGATGCGCGCAATATCTTTCTTGACCAGTGCAAACTTATGTGGCTTCTCTACGCTGCCTGTATAACGCTGTGTATTTAACTTAGTCAACTCAGCATAAAGCGCCTTTTCTTTTTCTAATAATTCACTTTCCGGTAGATCTCTTAATTCTTTTGGTTTCACCGTATCTCCTCAATCTTCATCCCGCACCTTGCTTGCAAGGTGCGGGGTCATTTTATTTATGCACCCTGGTTACAAATTTTGTACGTAGCGGTATTTTATAAGCAGCTAATCGAAAGCAAGCTTTGGCATACTCTTGTGGAACTCCACCTAATTCAAAAAGAATGCGTCCTCTTTTTACTACAGCCACCCAATGATCTAAATCTCCTTTACCTTTACCCATACGCACTTCTGCTGGTTTTTTTGTAATTGATTTATCAGGAAAGATCCTGATCCATAATTTTCCACCCTTATGCAACTGACGGGCCAAAATTACACGCACCGCTTCAATCTGAGTATTTTTAATCCATCCATTATCTAAAGATTTTAAACCAAATTCACCAAAAGCTAAAATCGCTCCGGTAGTAGCCACACCGCGTCTTTGGCCTTTTTGTAATTTACGATATTTAACCCGCTTGGGCATTAAAACCATGATAACTCCTTAACGTTGGGCGTCAGCCCTAGGTGCTTCTTTAGATGAAGATCGTTGATTACTTTTTACATCTTCCTGAATAAACTGTTTTCCTAAAATATCTCCCTTATAAATCCAAACCTTGACCCCAATTAAACCATAGGTAGTTAAGGCTTCGGCAAAACCATAATCAATATCCGCGCGTAAAGTCTGCAAAGGAACTTTACCAACTTTATATGTTTCACGACGACCCATCTCTGCGCCGTTAAGACGTCCAGAGCAGCTAACCCTAATTCCTTTTACTCCAGATTGCATTGATTGCTCCATCGCTCTTTTAACTGCGCGACGAAAGGCAATTCTTTTCTCTTGCTGTAAAGCAATGTTCTCGGCCACTAACTGAGCATCCCAGGCCGGATTATTAATCTCTTGAATATCAATCGCAATTTCATTTTTTACTAAACCGTTTAGATCAGCTCGTAGACGCTCAATATCAGAACCGTGACGACCGATAATAATCCCGGGTCGAGCAGAAAAAATACGCACTCTAATTTTAGCCGCTAGTCTCTCAATAACAATTTTTGAAATCGCTGCTTGTTTAAATTTACTTTTAATAAATTTTCTAATTTTGAAATCCTGTTGAATAAACAACGGGAAATCTTTGGCGCTAGCAAACCATCTTGAATGCCACTGTCTGATAAAACCAATCCTTAGTAATAAAGGACTTACCTTATGTCCCATGAATTATTCTCCTGACTTTAAATCTAGTTCAATTTTAATATGGACTGTACGTTTAACTATTGATGCGGCCCGACCAAAAGCTGCGGCCTTAAATCTCTTCCACATTGGTCCGGGATTACAAACAATCTTAGAGATATACAACTTCTCTACCGCCAAGCCTTTTACTTTAGCATTAGCGATCGCAGATTTCAAGATCTTTATTAAATATTCTTTTGATCTTTTATTTAAATGTAAAAGTATTGACTGAGCTTCTCTAGCATCTTTACCGCGAATAAGATCGGCGACAATGCGCACTTTGCTTGGTGAAATCCTTAAAAATTTTCCTTCAGCTTTCGAAATCATTTTATGTTTTCTCCAACGCCTTCTTAGCTTTTATACCACCATGTTTTCTAAAAATTCTAGAAGGTGCAAATTCTCCTAATTTGTGACCCACCATATTTTCCGTAACAAAAACCGGAATATGTCTTTTACCATCATGCACGGCAAAAGTTAACCCCACAAACTCAGGCAGAATTGTTGAGCGTCTGCTCCAGGTTTTAATCGCCTGACGCAGGCCACTTTTAGTCTGCTTCTCTATTCTCTTCAATAAACTCTCTTCAACGTACGGACCTTTTTTTAGTGAACGTGGCATTATGGTTTCCTTCTTTTAACGATAAACTTATTAGAATACTTATTGCGATTTCTAGTACGATATCCTTTTGTCGGCTTACCCCAAGGAGTTACCGGATGAGGATTACCCTGCCCAGCTTTACCTTCACCACCACCGTGTGGATGGTCAAAAGGATTCATCGCCGAACCTCTAACGGAAGGCTTAATCCCTAACCAACGGCTCTTTCCGGCTTTACCTAAAATAATTGCATCATGATCAATATTACCAATTTGACCAATGGTAGCATGACAATCCAAACTAACTAATCTTACTTCACCAGAAGGTAGACGCACATGGGCCATACCCGATTCTTTAGCCATGATCTGAGCGCTAGTTCCTGCACCGCGTACGATCTGTCCACCCTTACCAGGTGCTAATTCAATATTATGAATCAAGGTTCCGGAAGGAATATTACGAATTAATAAACAATTACCAATTTTTATTTCAATATCCTTTTGATCGCTAGAAACAATTATATCTCCCACATTTAAACCTAATGGAGCAATGATATAGCTCTTACGTTTATCTGGGTATTCCACTAAAGCAATTCTAGCCGAACGATTAGGATCATATTCAATCCCTAAAACTTTAGTCGGTTGATCCAATGTATTTCTTTTAAAATCAATAATTCGTAACATCCGTTTATGCCCGCCACCAATATGTCGGGTGGTAATACGGCCATAGCAATTTCTTCCGCCGGTTTTCTTTAAAGGCAATAACAACGAACGTTCAGGTTTATGCTTAGTTAATTCCTTAAAATCAGGACCGCTCATATGTCTGCGGCTTGATGTCGTCGGTTTGAATTTAATTAATCCCATTATGCTACCTCTATTTTTTGTCCGGCTACCAAGGTTACGACAGCCTTTTTCGTATCGGTCATACGACCTAACTGATGTCTAACTCTTTTAAGTTTACCCATTGAAACAAATGTATTCACATTCTTTACTTTAACTTTATAGGCTTGTTCCACGGCTTTTTTAATCTGAATTTTATTAGCCGCATTATCCACCAGAAATAAATATTTACTCGTGGGCAGATAGGTGCTGGATTTCTCAGTTTGTAAAAGCGCTTTAATAACTGTAGTAATTGTACCCATTACTTTAACCTCTTAGTTAAATCTGCTAAACCGGCTTTAGTAATCAAAACTCTTTGATTATTCATCACTTCATAAGCATGACAATCAGAAGCCAGGTCAACGGTTAAGAAACTTATATTTTTTAAAGCAATTTTTAATTTACTATCTAATTTATTCGTTAAGAATAGAACTTTTTTAACTTTTTTCTCTTTACTTGCAAATAATTTTAAATTAGATAGAACTTTAACGGCACTCTTTGTTTTAGAATCCTGGAGCTTAAAATCATCTAAAACGGTAACCCCATTTTCATTCAATCTAAGATTTAAGCTAGTTTTTAAAGCGGCTGCTTTAATTTTTTGAGGAACGACATAAGAAAAATCACGCGGATGAGGACCAAAAACTACGCCACCATGTCTCCAAAGCGGAGAACGGGTAGAACCTACACGGGCACGACCGGTTCCCTTTTGTTTCCATGGTTTTTTACCGCCACCGCGAACTTCACCACGAGTTTTAGTGGAGGCTAAACCTTTTCTTTGATTAGCCCGATAACCTTCAATGGCTTGATGTAAACTGTTAGTATTCACCGCGCCATCAAAAACTGTTGCATCTAACTTTACGGTATCTACTTCTGCGCCTTCACTATTATATATAGGTAATGTGAACCCCGTTAGAGATTTATTCTCTTTAACAGTTTTTACTGCGTCAGCTTTTGAATTTGTATTAATTTTATTTTCCATATTTTTTTTAGTTATCCGTTATCTCTAACGGGGTGAACATATTATTTCTTAACTACTACTTTCTTGGCTCGCTTTTTTAGGGCCTTGGTCACCACTAAATAACCAGTTTTAAATCCAGGGACCCCGCCTTCCACTAACAGAAGGTTTTTTTCTAAATCAATTTTAATAATTTTTAAATTCTGAATAGTTGCATTTTTCGCACCCATATGTCCTGGCATATGATGTCCACGAAATACACGACCAGGAGTAGTACTAGAACCAATCGAACCTACGCGACGATGACTAGTAGAACCGTGGGTTCTGGGTCCACCTTTCCAACCCCAACGTTTCATACCACCTTGAAAACTTTTACCAATAGAAACTCCACTGACATCAACATAATCGCCTTCTTTAAAAAGATCTACTTTAAGCTCTTGGCCAACTTTATATTCAACATCGGCTTCTTTAGAAAGATCTCTGATTACTTTACGTGGAGCAATATTCAATTTCTTATAAAGGCCTAACTGTGGCTTTTTCAAACTTTTCTCTTTTACTAAATCAAAAGCCATTTGAACATTCTTATCCATAACCTTAAGAATAGGACAAGGACCAGCTTCAATAGCCGTAACCCCAACTTGGTTATTATCTGCTGTAAATACTTGCGTCATTCCAATTTTTTTACCAATCAATCCAATCATTTTTTTAATATTTCCATAATGTCTTCGCTAATTTACTAGCGAAGATTTCGCTAAATTTTAAACCGAGTGCTTAAAATTTATTACTTGATTTCTACGTCCACTCCTGCAGGCAGGTTTAATTTCCTTAGTGAATCGATGGTTTTTGCCGTCGGTTCGAAGATGTCAATAAGGCGTTTATGGGTAGACAAATCAAACTGCTCTCTTGATTTTTTGTCAACATGCACAGATCGTAATACCGTATAAATCTCACGTTTTGTGGGCAGCGGTACGGGGCCGGAAATTTTGGCCCCAGTGCGCTTTACAGTATCCACAATCTCTATAACTGCTTGATCTAAAAGCCGATGATCATAAGCTTTTAATTTGATCCGAATCTTTTGTGTGTTCATCGCTTATGCAATAACCTCAGTAACTACACCAGCTCCGACGGTATGACCGCCTTCACGGATAGCAAAACGTGACTCCTTCTCAATAGCCACTGGAGTAATTAATTCTACATCCAAAGCTACATTATCACCTGGCATAACCATCTCCACACCTGTGGGAAGAGTCGCTGCACCGGTAACGTCAGTAGTACGGAAATAGAACTGTGGTCTGTAACCTTTAAAGAATGGGGTATGTCGTCCACCTTCTTCTTTGGTTAAGATATACACTTGAGCTTTAAACTTGGTGTGAGGAAGGATCGATTTAGGAGCAGCAATAACCATACCGCGCTCAATATCATTTTTTTCCACGCCACGTAAAAGCAATCCAACGTTATCACCAGCTTGACCTTCGTCCAATAATTTACGGAACATTTCAATTCCGGTAACTACGGATTTTTTAGCTTCTGGTCTTAAACCGATAATTTCAACTTCTTCGCCAACTTTAACTTTACCACGTTCGATTCTTCCGGTAGCAACTGTTCCTCTACCTTCAATACTAAAAACATCTTCGACAGCCATTAATAATGGTTTGTCTAATTCACGAGGAGGTAGTGGAATAAACTCATCAACTGCCTTCATTAAATCAATAATACATTTAGCATCAGCTCCAGTAGCATCAGGAGCAGAGTAAGCTTTGTTAGCACTACCACGAATAATCGGAGTTTTATCTCCAGGATATCCGTATTTAGTTAAAAGGTCTCTAATTTCCATTTCAACTAAGTCTAGGAGTTCTTTATCATCAACTAGGTCGACTTTATTCATAAAGACAACCATTGAAGGAACGTTAACCTGACGTGCTAAAAGAATATGTTCACGAGTTTGAGGCATTGGGCCGTCAGCAGCAGAAACAACTAAGATCGCTCCGTCCATCTGAGCAGCACCAGTAATCATGTTTTTAATGTAATCAGCATGGCCTGGGCAATCAATATGTGCATAGTGACGAGAATCAGTTTCATATTCAACGTGCGCAACAGAGATGGTTACAACTTTTGTATCATCACGTACCGTACCACCTTTAGCGATATCTGCATAATCACGATGTGCAGCTCTTCCCAATTTTGATAAAACGTTACAAATGGCAGCGGTCAAGGTAGTTTTACCATGATCGATGTGTCCGATAGTTCCAATATTTACGTGCGGCTTACTTCTTACGAATTTCTCTTTAGCCATTTTTTACATCCTCCTGTTAATTAAAAAGTTTTTCTTACGTTTGTATTTGCTGCACCTGTTATTACTTTTTCCGCTACATGCGCAGGAACTTCGCTGTAGAAGGAAGGTTCCATTGTATACGAAGCACGGCCCTGTGTCAAGGATCTTGTTACTGTTGCATAATTAAAAACTTCTGACAAAGGAACGTTAGCTCGAATGGTTCTTAAATTTAATTGTTGTCCCAATGCAATGATTTTTGCTCGTCGAGAACTTAAGTCACCAATGATCTGACCCATAAATTCTTCCGGAACAACTACTTCAATATTCATAATCGGTTCTAATAAAACTGGGTTAGCTTTTTTCATTCCATCTTGAAATGCAATTGAACCGGCCATTTTAAATGCAAGTTCAGAAGAGTCGACATCATGAAAAGATCCGTCAACTAAAACTACTTTTACATCTGTTACTGGAAAGCCAGCTAAGACACCATTTTTTGCAGCACCAATTATTCCCTGTTTTACCGCAGGAATAAATTCACGAGGGATCGCACCACTTTTAATTTTATCTTCAAATGTAATTCCCGTACCCGGAGTTTCTTGCGGAGCCATCTCTACCACACAGTGACCATACTGACCGCGTCCACCAGATTGAGAAATAAATTTTCCTACACTGGTTACACTTTTTCTAATCGTCTCACGATAAGCAACCTGAGGAGCACCCACAGTTGCCTCAACATTAAACTCACGTAAAATTCTATCTACAATAATTTCCAAATGCAATTGCCCCATTCCTGCAATTAAAGTCTGACCAGTTTCTTGATTATAAGTAACACGGAATGACGGATCCTCATCTTCTAATTTATGCATCGCCATACCTAATTTTTCCTGGGCATCTTTACTCTTAGGTTCAATCGCCTGCTGAATTACCGGTTCAGGAAAACGCATCGCTTCAATTAGAATAGGATTATTCTCCATACATAAAGTATCACCAGTCTTAGTATCTTTTAATCCAACTAGAGCAGCAATGTCACCAGTAGCAATATGATCAACTACTTCTTGGTGGTTAGCATGCATCTTAACAATTTTGGTTACTCTTTCTCTTTCACGCTTAGTAGCGTTATAAATATATGTTCCGGCAGTAAGTGTTCCAGAATAAACACGTGTAAAATAAATTTTCCCTACAAAAGGGTCAGTAGCCACTTTAAAACATAAGGCCGTAAAAGGAGATTTATCGTCAGCAACTACCTCTTCAAATTCACCAGTCTCAGGATTTGTACCTTTAACTGCTGGCACATCGATCGGAGAAGGCAAATAATCTTTTACGGCATCCAACATCATCTGCACGCCTTTATTCTTAAAAGCCGTACCACAAAGCACTGGTACAAACTTATTGGCGATACATCCACGACGAATTCCCGCTTTAAGTTGCTCATTAGTAATCGGTTTTCCCGCTAAATAATCTTCCGCAATTAAATCATCCGCTTCGGCAACTTTTTCTACCAAAATTAAACGATATTTTTCATATTCTTCCAGTTTATCTTCGGGTATCTCCTTAACTTCAAAACCCTTGCCCATATCTTCTTTGCCTAAATCTTCTTTATAGTGCACTAATTTCTTTTCCACTAAATCTATTAATCCGCTAAAACCACTTTCTTTACCTACGGGAAGCTGAATCGTGGCCACATTAGCGCCTAATCTTTCATGAATTTGGGCTAGCACCGCTAAATAATCAGCACCAGTGCGATCCATTTTATTTACAAAAGCTAAACGTGGGACTCCATAGCGATCAGCTTGGCGCCAAACGGTTTCCGATTGCGGCTGCACTCCTCCAACGGCACAAAAAACAACTACCGCTCCGTCTAGTACCTTCAAAGATCGTTCAACTTCAATGGTAAAATCAACATGCCCTGGAGTATCAATTAAATTTATAGTAATATCTTTCCATTTACAAGTAGTGGCAGCAGCGGTAATCGTAATTCCTCTTTCCTGCTCCTGCACCATCCAGTCCATCGTCGCAGCCCCATCATGCACTTCACCGATTTTATAATTTTTACCGGCATAAAACAGAACACGCTCGCTGGTAGTAGTTTTACCCGCGTCGATGTGTGCAATAATTCCAATATTTCTAATTCTTTCTAAAGGTATCTTTCTCATTTTATTTTACCAACGGAAGTGTGCATAAGCCTTATTAGACTCAGCCATTTTATGTGTATCATCTCTTTTCTTAATTGCAGAACCTTCACCCTTAAAGGCGGCGATAATTTCATCGGCCAGCTTCTCCTCCATGGGTTTACCTTTTCTATTTTGAGCAAAATCGCGAATCCAACGCAAAGCAATCGAGGTCCCGCGTTCCTGTCTTACTTCAATGGGTACCTGATAAGTAGCCCCACCAACCCGGCGCGGTTTAACCTCCAAGCGTGGACGAGCATTATCTAATGCTTTGTAAAATACTTTTAAAATATCCTGCTCATTTAAATTCTTAAGCACGATATCAAAAGCACGATAAACTAAATTCTCCGCCACGGCTTTTTTACCATCCAACATCACCATGTTCATAAATTTAGCAATTATCTTACTGTTAAATTTGGGATCTGCTACAATTACTTTTTCCTGCGCTTTTCTTCTTCTCATTGATTATCCTTTATTGCAATAAAACTTTATAATTATGCTGCTTTTGGCCTCTTGGCTCCATATTTAGAACGACTTCTGCGACGTGCGGTAACTCCTGAAGCATCCAGAGTACCACGAACAATATGATATCGAACACCTGGTAAGTCTTTAACTCTTCCGCCTCTAACCATAACAATCGAGTGCTCCTGAAGATTATGACCTTCACCGGGTATATAAGCCGTAACTTCCAAGCCCGTAGTTAACCTGACCCTAGCGATTTTACGCAAAGCAGAGTTAGGCTTCTTCGGAGTCATCGTACGCACTTGAATACAAACGCCTCTTCTCTGAGGACAAGCTTTTAAAGCTGGTGATTTACTTCTTTTCTTTTTTGAAATTCTACCGTGTCTAATTAACTGCGCAATTGTGGGCATAGGTTATTCCTTTTTCTCTTTCTTATCTTCGCTATTTTCAGCTGCAACCTTAACTATTTCAATTTCACGATGGGCTTTAAATCCCGTACCGGCTGGAATTAAATGACCCACGATAACATTTTCTTTTAATCCAAATAACTCATCGCGTTTACCACTGGTTGCTGCTTCGGTTAAAACACGAGTGGTCTCCTGGAAACTAGCCGCAGAGATAAAACTCTCAGTAGTTAATGAAGCTTTAGTAATACCTAAAAGTAACGGTGTTGCTTGAGCCGGCTTGCCACCCTTTTTAATTACACGGGTATTTTCTTTTTGGAAGACCCATTTATCTACCTGTTGAGTAGCTAAGAATTCAGTATCACCAGGATCTTCGACTCTAACTTTTTTAAGCATCTGGCGAATAATTACTTCGATATGTTTATCATTAATGCGTACTCCCTGTAAACGATAAACTTCCTGCACTTCATTAACCAGATACTCCTGTAAAACTTTATCTCCACAAACACTTAAAATATCTTGTAAAACTACCGGGCCGTCAGTCAATTGCTGACCAGCGTTAACTTTATCGCCTTTATAAACATTAGGATGTTTACCATGAGGAATAATATACTCTCTGGCCATTCCGGTAGCAGATTTAACAATAATTACGCGTTGATTTTTCTTAGTCTCACCAAACTCCACAAATCCGTCGATTTCACTGATAATTGCCGGATCCTTGGGACGTCTGGCTTCAAAAAGTTCAGCCACGCGTGGAAGACCACCAGTAATGTCACGCGTTTTTACAACGGTACGCGGAATCTTAGCTAAGAGATCTCCACCACCAACTTTTTCTCCGTCGCGAACAATAATGTGCGCACCGATCGGAATAGGATAGATACCTAAAACTTCTTTTTTATCATCTAAGACCACTACCTGAGGATGATACTCCGGTTTATGTTCAACCACGACACGTTCAGCTAATTTTGTAACCGGATTAATCTCTTCACGCATCGTCACATTTTCACGTAAATCTTCGAAACGAATTAAACCACCGACTTCAGTTAGAACCGGTAAAGTGTAAGGATCCCAATGTACAAATGAGACACCCTTCTTAACTGGTTCTCCGTCAGGCACAACGATAAATGCACCTTGTGGAAGTGGGTAACGTTCTAATTCGCGGCCCTGTGCATCATTAATGCTAATGGCACCATTTCTATTTAAAACAACGTTTTCTTTATTCTTTAAAGTAACCCTTAAATTATGATATTTAATCAGACCTTCGTTTTTAGCTTTAATAAAGGACTGCTCGATAGTTCTAGAAGCAGTACCACCGATATGGAAGGTTCTCATGGTTAGCTGGGTACCCGGCTCACCGATACTTTGCGCAGCCACAACACCGACTGCTTCACCTAATTCAATAATTCTACCGGTAGATAAATTGCGTCCGTAACATTTGGCGCAAACTCCGCGACCCGATTCGCAAGTTAAGACACTGCGAATACGAATCTTCTCAATACCTAATCTTTCAATTTGATCAGCTTTTTCTTCAGTGATCTCGCTTCCCTGTTCCACAATAATTTCGTCAGTAATAATATCGACTACGTTATCTAATGCTACGCGGCCGATAATACGATCTTTAAGTCCCACCACTTCTTCATCGCCTTCAACAATTGCGGCAACCGTAATACCATTGAGTGTTCCGCAATCATCTTCGCAGACGATAACTTCTTGAGCCACGTCTACCAATCGACGAGTTAAGTAACCGGCATCAGCGGTTTTAAGTGCGGTATCAGCCAAACCTTTACGTGCACCGTGGGTAGAGATAAAATACTCTAAAACATTTAACCCTTCACGAAAATTTGCCGTAATCGGGTTTTCAATAATTTCACCACTTGGTTTAGCCATCAAACCACGCATACCCGCCAACTGTCTAACCTGAAGACGAGATCCACGTGCCCCAGAATCAGCCATCATAAAGATCGGATTAAAAGAATCCATCCCTTTAAATAACAGATCGGAAATTTTATCTGTAGCGTGAGTCCAGATGTCAATGACTTTAGATTTACGTTCGCTATCAGTAATAATACCTTTACGATATTGATCTTCAACTTTAGCCACTTCTTCTTTAGATTCTTTTAACACAGCCTGTTTCTCAACCGGCACAGTCATATCATCAATACCAATAGAGATACCACCTAAAGTGCCCATCTCAAAACCTAATCTCTTAATATCATCAAGTAATTTAATCGTGGTAGTATGACCAAATCTTTTGTAACAACTCACCACAATATCACTAACTTTACCCTTATTTAAATCACAATTGACAAATCCAAATTCAGCCGGGATCGACTGATTAAATAATACTCTACCCACAGTGGTATTAATTAACTGCTTACCTTCAACTACATTTTTTTGATCAAAATTATATAAACCATCAATATAAATCTTAATTTTAGAATGCAATTCTACTGCTTTATCATCGTAAGCAATTAAAACTTCATCTGCGCTTGAGAAAATCTTTCCTTCTCCTGGACAACCCGCTTTTTCTCTACTCAAGTAAGCTAAACCTAAAATAATATCTTGAGTCGGAGAAATTACCGGACGCCCATCAGCAGGTGAAAATATATTGTTAATCGCCATGATCAGAACTTTGGTCTCTAACTGAGATTCCAAAGACAATGGCACATGTACGGCCATCTGGTCACCGTCAAAGTCGGCGTTAAAAGCGGTACAAACTAACGGATGTATTTTAATTGATTTACCTTCGATTAATAGTGGCTGGAAAGCCTGGATACCTAAACGGTGCAAAGTAGGCGCACGGTTTAACATAATTGGATGATCTTTAATTACCTCATCCAAGATATCCCAGACTTCAATCTTACCACGCTCTACCATTCGGCGCGCGCCTTTAATGGTGTGCACAAAACCTTTTTCTCTTAATTTTTTAATGATGAACGGTTCAAATAATTCTAAAGCCATCTGCTTAGGTAATCCGCATTCATGTAATTTTAATTCCGGACCAACGACAATAACCGAACGTCCTGAATAATCTACACGCTTACCTAACAAATTCTGACGAAATCGTCCTTGTTTACCTTTAAGCATATCGGACAAAGATTTTAACGGACGATTATTGGCGCCATTGACCGCTTTACCATGACGACCATTATCTAACAACGCATCTACGGCTTCCTGAAGCATACGTTTTTCATTACGTATAATAATCTCAGGAGCACTTAACTCCATTAATTTCTTTAAACGATTATTACGATTAATAACGCGACGATATAAATCATTGAGGTCGCTAGTTGCAAATCGACCACCCTCTAGAGGAACTAACGGACGTAAATCTGGAGGAATCACCGGAACGATCTCTAAGATCATCCACTCAGGTTTATTTCCACTCTTCTTAAAATCTTCAACAATCTTTAAACTCTTAATCGCTTTGCGATTATTTAAAACATCTTTAGATTTCTCTAAATCTTTTCTAAATTTTCTACAAACCGCATCTAAATCTAACTCTTTTAAAAGTTCACTAATTGCCTCAGCACCAATTTTAGCTTTAAAGCTTGAACCATATTTACTAATTGCTTCCTGATACTGTTCATCAGTTAACAATTCTTTTTTCTTTAAAGGAGTAGTGCCGGGATCAACCACGACATATTCCTCATAATAAATAATTCTCTCTAAATCTCTTAAACCAATATCTAAAAGCGCGCTCATTCTGCTAGGCACGGCTTTGAAAAACCAAATATGCGTAACTGGAGTGGCTAAATCAATATGGCCCATGCGTTCACGTCGCACACTTGAGCGGTCCACGGTTACTCCGCAACGGTCGCAGGTAATCCCTTTAAATTTAATACCTTTATATTTACCGCAGTTACATTCCCAATCACGCACGGGACCAAAAATCTTCTCGCAAAATAAACCGTCTTTTTCTGGTTTAAGTGTACGATAATTAATCGTCTCTGCTTTTTTAACATCACCCTTAGACCAGGATTTAATTACCTGAGGGCTAGCAATTTTTATTGAAATACTATCAAAAGATACGATCTCTTCCATTATTTAGCCTTTTCTGTCTTGATATCAAGGCACAAGCCTTGGAGTTCTTTGATTAAAACGTTAAATGACTCTGGAGTACCGTGAGTTAAACGCTGCTCACCTTTTACAATCGCTTCATAAATGCGGGTTCTACCGCTAACGTCGTCACTCTTAACAGTAAGCATTTCCTGTAATGTGAATGCCGCACCATACGCCTCTAACGCCCAAACTTCCATTTCTCCTAATCTTTGTCCACCAAACTGTGCCTTACCACCTAACGGCTGTTGCGTAACCAAAGAATAAGGACCAATCGAACGAGCGTGAATCTTCTCATCAACTAAATGGATCAGTTTTAAAATATACATATACCCGACGGTAACTTTTTGATCAAAAGCTTCACCACTATAACCATCATAGAGTGTAATCTTTCCATCTTCGGGTAAATTAGCTTTCTTAAGTAGCTCTTTAATTTCAGATTCTTTAGCTCCGTCAAATACCGGACAGCTCACATTAATATTTAAGGCTTTAGCTGCCCAACCTAAATGGCATTCCAAAATCTGACCAACGTTCATACGTGAAGGTACGCCTAGAGGATTTAGAACCACATCCACTGGGGTGCCATCAGGCATATAAGGCATATTTTCTTCAGGGATAATTCTGGCTACCACACCTTTGTTACCGTGACGACCGGCTAACTTATCACCTTCAGAAAGTTTTCTTTTGGTCGCTACATAAACTACTACTCTTTTTAAAATACCGGTTGGCAGTTCATCTCCGCGACGCACTTTTTCAATCTCTTGCTCTTCTTCGCTTAATAACTCCGCCATCTGCTCATCAAAAGAAGCCGCTAAAATCTTAGCCTCTTCATTTTCACTTAAATCAAATTTCTCAACTTTCTTTTTATCTATTCCTAAAACTTGAGATAAACGTAAGGTTTTCTCAACTTGTAAAAACTCTATCTCTTGTTTATAGTAAGCTTTTAATTCACGAATCTTGACCAACTCTTTAGTTTTCTCTTCTTTAGTTTTGCGGCCGCGATCTTTACGTGCAAAAACATGCACATCGATAACCACACCTTCTACTCCCGGAGGAACAATTAAAGAAGTATCACGCACATCGCCGGCTTTTTCACCGAAGATTGCCCGCAATAATCTCTCTTCTGGGCTAGGCTCAGAGTCGGTCTTAGGAGTAATTTTACCCACTAAAATATCACCAGCAGCCACTTCGGCTCCCACACGAATAATACCTTCTTCGTCGAGATTTCTTAAAGCCTCTTCACTAACATTAGGAATATCGCGAGTAATCTCTTCGTTACCTAATCTAGTTTCTGCGGCTTCAATCTCAAACTCTTCAATATGAATAGAGGTAAAAGTATCCTCTTTAACTAATCTTTCACTAATTAAAATTGCGTCTTCGAAGTTATAACCCCTCCAAGGCATCAGGGCAACTAAAACATTTTTACCTAAAGCTAATTCGCCTTCTTTAGTAGCAATTCCATCAGCAATCGCTTGACCAACTTCCACGCGATCACCTAACTGCACTAAAGGCCTTTGGTTGATCGAAGTGTCGGCATTGGTACGTAAAAATTTCTTTAAATGATAAATCTTTTTACCAATGGTAATTGCGGAAGCATCCACGCTAGTTACTTTACCAGAATCTTCAGCAATCACGACAGTTCCAGAATCCTGAGCAACTTTGCCTTCCATGTCCGTTCCGACTAAAGGAGCTTCGGTAATCATCAACGGAACCGCTTGACGTTGCATATTTGAACCCATCAATGCACGGTTAGCGTCGTCATGCTCTAAGAACGGAATTAAAGATGCAGCTACGGAAACTAGCTGTTTAGCCGAGACATCCATATACTGCACATCTTTTCCCGGTACTTTTGGAAAATCATCCTTATAACGACAAGTTACAAATTTATCTACAAAGCGACCTTCGCTATCTAGCGGAACGTCAGCCTGAGCGATAAATTTATCTTCTTCAATGTCAGCCGTTAAATATTCAAATTTTTTAGTGACGCGACCATCTTCAACTTTACGATAAGGTGTTTCAATTAATCCTAAAGAATTGATGCGGGCAAAACAACTTAAAGAGGCAATCAAACCAATGTTGGGACCTTCAGGAGTTTCAATCGGACAAACTCTTCCGTAATGTGAAGGATGAATATCACGGACTTCAAATCCGGCTCTTTCACGTGAAAGACCACCCGGACCTAAAGCACTCAAGCGACGTTTATGAGTCATCTCAGCTAATGGATTAATCTGATCCATAAATTGAGACAACTGGCTACGTCCAAAGAAATCACGAATCTGATTACTTAAAAGTTTAGAGTTAATCAGATAATGTACATTTAAATTATCGAACTCACCTAAGATACTTAATCTTTCTTTAATTGATCGCTCTACGCGTGACAAACCAATACGAATCTGATTTTGTACTAATTCGCCAACACTTTTTACGCGACGGTTACCTAAGTGATCGATATCATCAATTTTACCATTACCAGCATTTAATTTAATTAAATACTCGATTACTTTAATTACCGTATCAGAATCAAGTATTCTTTTTTCTAAGGAAGTCTCCATCCCTAATTTACGATTTAAAATAAAACGGCCGGCTCTCTCTAAATCATATCTGGCAGGATCAAAAAATAAACGATAGAATAAACCTTCGGCAGCCTCTTTAGTTACTGGCTCTGTCGGTCTCATCTTGCGATAAAAATCTAAATAAGCTTCTTCTTTATTTTTAGTGTAATCTTTTTTAAGGGTATTAACAATTTCAGGATGCTCTTTGCCAAAAGCGGCAAATATTTGGCTATCTTCGGAGAAACCTAAAATTCTTAAAATTTGAGTTGCGGGAAAATTTCTGCGTCGATCTACATAGGCAGTAATTGTTTCGGTAAGATCATATTTAAATTCTAACCAGGCACCACGGTAAGGAATGACTCGACCGTGAAAGATCTTCTTTCCGGTAGGATGCAGTTCTTCTTCAAAAGAAACTCCGGGAGAACGTTGTAACTGGCTAACCACGACACGCTCATCACCGTTAATAATAAAGGTACCGGTTTCGGTCATTAACGGTATTTCGCCAAAATAAGCATCCTGCTCTTTGGTTTCGTGAGGAGTAGTTAAACGAAATTTAACCTTTAATGGGGCAGCATAAGTCAATGAGCGATTTTTCGATTCACTCATTGTATATTTCGGTTTTCCCAATGAATAGCTAATAAACTCCAGTTTTACTGAACGATCAGCATTTTCAATGGGAAAAATTTCACCAAAAACTTCTTGCAAGCCCTGATTCTTCTTTTCGTTGGCAGCAACATCCATCTGCAAAAATTCACGATAAGTATCTAGCTGCACATCTAAAAGATCAGGTAAATCGTAAACTTCCTTTATCTTCGCAAAATTTTTTCTTTTAATCATTATTTTTAAGGCTTAATCAGCCAATTGTCTAACTTACTCAAACTTACTTAGTTTTACTTACTTTTATTTACCTAGAATTTTATAGTATTACTTAAACTTACTCAGTATTACTTTAACTCTACGGTAGCGCCAGCGGCTTCTAATTTCTTTTTGATTTCCGCAGCTTCATCTTTAGTTGCACCATCTTTAATAGATTTAGGAGCAGCATCTACTAAATCTTTGGCTTCTTTTAAACCAAGATTAGTAATCGTACGCACCTCTTTAATCACGGCAATTTTATTCGCACCAGCGTTAGCTAAAACTACTGAAAAAACGCTTTTCTCTTCAGCAGCAGGAGCTGCGCCAGCAGCAACAGGAGCTGCAGCCATGGTCATATTTGCACTTACCCCAAATTTCTCTTCTAAAGCTTTGACTAATTCCGCAAGCTCCAGAACACTCATCGTTTCAATTGATTTAATTAAGTCTTCTAATTTTGCTGCTGCCATTTGTTCCTCCTTGTGGATTTGGCTAATCTGAGGCCAAACCACGGCCTCGTGGCCGTTTTTTAACTTGATTTTGTGTTTTTAATTTGATCTAAACAATATACAAATTTCTTCAACGTCTGATTTAAAACAATTGCTAATTTTGAAATTGGAGCATTTAAAGTTACGACTAATTTCCCTCGCAAAGCTTCTTTTGAAGGCAAGGTGCTCATCGTTTCAATATCTTTTAAAGTTAATACTTTATCTAGAAGCATTCCGCCTTCTAAAATTAACTTTGGATTTTCTTTACGAAAGCCACAGAGAATTCTTGAAACATCTACAGGTTCCTCTTTGAAGAAAATCATTCCGCAAGGAGTTTCGATAGATTTCACTAAATCACTTAAACCCATATCTTTTAAAGCGCGTCGAGCAATACTATTTTTAACCACAAAAAGATCTGAGCCAGAGGTTTTAAGGGTTTTTCTTAAATTACTCATATCTGGACTAGCTACCCCAGAATATTTAACAATAATTAATCCTTTAGATAATTTAAAGGTATTTTTAATCCGACTCTCTGAAGCTTCTTTAACTACTAGACCGATTTTTTTCATGTTAGCAAATGAGTTTTAATCCTGGGTTCATAGAAGTGGTTATACTTAAACTTTTTACAAATTTTCCTTTTACCGAGCCTGGCCTTGATTCATTAACAGCTTCGATTACTTTAGAAGCATTATCATTAATCTGGCCTTCATCGAAAGAAATTTTACCGACTGATAAATGCATTCCGCCTTGCTTATCGACGCGAAATTCAAC
>Ga0265297_10001620_pt1 | contig 51484 bp, 38 predicted proteins | sample Munlanlwell13791_FD_192502 | JGI IMG/M metagenome (GOLD analysis project Ga0265297, IMG submission 192502) | Leachate microbial communities from a municipal landfill in Southern Ontario, Canada - Leachate well 137-91 | ecosystem: Engineered > Solid waste > Landfill > Unclassified | place...
ACATCCTGCCCGGATTGGCCGCAATTATTGCAGGAGTGATGATCATGTTCTTTGTAGGGCTCAAAGATGATATTCTCACCTTAAGCGCATCGAAGAAATTAGCCGCTCAAATCATTGTGGCAGGAATTTTGATTTTTTTGGGCCATTTTAGGTTTACCAACCTGCATGGGTTTCTAGGCATTGAGACGATTTCAATCGTCCCAAGTGTTCTGTTGACCGGCTTTGTCTTCATTGTATTTATCAATGCCTTTAACCTGATTGATGGGATTGATGGCCTGGCAGCAGGTCTCAGCATTTTTTCCGCTGCGTTTTTTGGTACCTGGTTTTTCCTGAGCGGACATGCCGAATACGCCATCGTCTCCTTTTCCCTGGTTGGATCATTGACCGGTTTTTATTTTTACAATGTTTACGGGAAAAAGAACAAAATATTTATGGGCGATACCGGTTCGCTTACCTTAGGTACCATCATGGCCATACTTGTGATCCAGTTCAATGAATTCAACATTGACCAAACCGCACCTTATGCAATTCTTGCTTCTCCGGCCGTCTCTTTTGGCGTTCTCATTTATCCGTTGATGGATACGCTTCGGGTTTTTGCCATTCGGATCCTTCAACGGAAATCACCATTCGTCGCCGATAAAAACCACACCCACCACCGCTTGCTTGCCCTTGGGATGAACCATCACAAGGCAACTTATTTGATTCTTGCGGTCAATTTGGTATTTACATTCGCGGTTATCTATTTCCAATGGATGGGTATTTACAAATTAATGCTCTTTAATTTGGTGGTTTGCACAATACTTATGCTGATCCCCTCTTACCTCGCCGGTGTTAAAAAGAAAATTGCCAAAGATGACCCTTATCAGAAAATTATCTTCTTTGACAACCAAATATTTACCAACAATAAAGAGAAAGCGGTTATCAATGGTAACGCAAACAAAACCTTACCACTAAAAAATTTCAAAGAAGTATTGCAAAGGATCAGCTTCTGGTAAGCCACAGTTAAGGATAAAGGATAAAGTAAAAAGGATAAAGTGGGATTCGTTCAGGCTTTATCCTTTTCGCATTTATAAAGGAACCACTCTTTAACCTTTCCTTGGAGAAAGCTTCTTGGCAAATTTACTCCTTCCGTCTGACATGAGTAACACTCTTTGGTCGATATTTGATCACAGACGGTTTTGGCGCATTGCATCAACCCGGGGTGCCGCTCCTTCGTCGCTTTACCCCGGGCTACCAATATTTCGCCACTACGCGGCTTAACCCCGGAGTAAAGCTCGTCCTTTCATTTTTTGCGTAAATGCCAATTTTCCCATTTTCCCATTTTCTCACCCTCTCATTTCCCCACCTTCCCATTTTCCCATTTTCTTTTCCTATTTTTGCCCAATGATCAAATTTTTGTTTTCCTTCCCCCAATGGCTGCGCGTAATATTGGGCCTGCTCTATCTGGCTATTATTGCAAAACTCTCTCTGATGCCGGCCGATGAGGTACCTCAAATTGATTTATTTGCTGGTATTGACAAAGTTGTACACGGCTGCATGTATTTTGGACTCACTGTTTTGGCCTGCTGGACTTTTCACGCGGAAGAGAAACGGATACGGATTATCTACATCGTCCTTTTTTCTGCCGCTTTTGGTCTAATGATGGAGTTCTCCCAACTGGAAATGAATGCCGGCCGTGCCTTCGAATGGACTGATGAACTGGCCAATGCAACCGGGGCATTGCTGGGGGCTGTGGTGTATGCTTGGATTCCGGGGATTTATAGGAAAGGACTAAGGGACTAGGAGACTGGGGGACTGGGGAGTTGTTTTGATTTACATTTACATTTACATTAAATCCATGAGCCTTTTCGATACCATCAATACTGAAAGTAGCGTTCTCCTAGTCTCCCAGTCCCTCAGTCTCACAGTCCTTTCTTCTCCAATTTGTTAACAGTTTTAATTAGGAGCAAATTATGTCTGCAAAGAATATCAACGTCGGCGACCAGGTTCGCTTTCTCAATGAAGTCGGTGGAGGTCGCGTAACAGCCATCCTCACCAAAGATATGGTCAGTGTCGAAACCCTCGATGGCTTCGAAATTCCTACCTACATCAAAAATCTGGTGGTCATCGATGCCCCATCGTCCCCTTCATCCCAGTCGTCCAAGTCATCCCATTCATCCCAGTCGTCCCAGTCGTCCTCCGATGCCAAGGGCGCCAACGATCAATATGCTGAAATACGAAAAAATGGCTTTAAAGAGACCAATCAGATTAAAAACAATGATTTTCCGGAGTTTATCTTTGCAGCACTTCCCGCTAATCCTGGCAATCCACCGGAAGGCAAAATTGCTCTTTACCTGGTCAATGACTGCAACTTTACACTCATTTATCATTTCTCTACCAAAATATCGGGGCAATTCACTACCGTGGATGCCGGTATGCTCGAACCCAACACCAAGGTAGAACTGGAAAGTATCCAGCCAAAAGGGATGGGCGAACTGCCTGAATATTGTTTTCAACTGCTCTTTTTCAGGAAAAGTGGCAGCCAACTGGAGGAACCGGTTCAGAAGGAGATCCGAATTTCACCCGTCAAATTTTTCAAGGCCTCTTCGTTTGTCAAGAACAACTATTTTACCACTCCCGCCCTTCTGATAAGACTGGCAAAAAACCCACTCAAGGCAGAGTTAGACAAGCTGACAGACAAAGATTTTCAACAAGTTTCCATCTCTAAAGAGCCGAAAAGAGAACCCACTGCAGAAATGCCGAAATCTGATCTGGTCGAAATTGACCTTCACATCAATCAGCTACTCGACGATATCCGGGGACTCTCCAATGCCGATATGCTCAAACTTCAGCTCGATACTTTTAGAAAAGAGATGGACAAGGCCATTGCCTCCGGTGCCAAAAAGATCGTTTTCATTCACGGCGTCGGGGATGGCGTTCTTAAAAATGAAATCCGCAGGGAACTCCAACGCAAATATGCCAAATACCCTTACCAGGATGCCTCTTTCAGGGAGTATGGTTTTGGGGCAACGATGGCTGTACTGAAGAAATAAAGAGGGGGAGACGGGCGCTGACTTGGATCGTTGCCGCATTCATATTAGCTAGGCAGAAAGTCGAACGCCCTGCTGTAGGAGGGTGAGAAGATGGGAAAATGAGAGGGTGAGAAGATGGGAAAATGAGAGGGTGAGAAGATGGGAAAATGAGAGGGTGAGAAAATGGGAAGATGTGAAAATTGGCATTTACGCAAACAATGAAAGGACGAACTTTACTCCGGGGTAAAGCCACGTAGTGGCGAAATATTGGTAGCCCGGGGTAAAGCGACGAAGGAGCGGCACCCCGGGTTGATGCAATGCGCCAAATCCGTCCGCGATCAAATGTTCAAAATAGAGATTACCCCCTATATCGGACGGAAAGAGCGAATAATGAAAGCTGAATTGGTGATTATTCCATCCGTTGATTTGTATAGGCTCTCAATTTAATCCATATTTTTGACAACTTTTCAATCTCTGTAGAAAGCTTATCATTTAATTCTTCAGTTAACATAGCTGTATCGCAGTTCGATTGATTGATTTGAGAAACCCGGAATTTTCATCGAGCTGATTCTCAAGTACTACATCAATTTTCTGATCGCCAATCTTTTCTATTAAATTGGACACAAATTCAATTTTGGACCGTGTGGTCAACGCTGTGTCCTGCTTAGCACGGATAAAAAGATCGATATCGCCACCACGTTGCAGATTATTTACACGTGATCCGAACAGGTAAACCTGAACATCTTTCCCAAAATGTTGTTTCGCCAGATTTTTAATACTATCAATTTCAGATTTGCTCAGACGCATAGTCAAATGTACGCAATTTTTTTAATCAAAAATGCACAAAGAAGCTAGCATCATCGTTTACCCATCTCATTTCTTTATTCTCAACTTTCCACTCTCAACTTTCCACTCTCAACTTTCAACTCTCAACTTTCAACTTTCACTACAGCCAATACAAATTAGCGTCCCCATAACTCAAAAACCTATACCCGTTTGCCAGTGCATGGGCGTATACCCTTTTCCAATCCTCGCCGAGGATGGCGGAGATCAAGAGCAGCAGGGTGCTTTGTGGTTGGTGGAAATTGGTCACTAATCCGTTGATGATGCGGAATTGATATCCTGGAAGTATCATTATTTGTGTTGATGTTTCCAGACCATTATAATCCCTGGCAACCAACCAATCCAGAATTGCCTGCAACGCCTCTTTCGCTTCGATTTTGCCATCATTTTCCTGGTAAGGCTCCCATTGCTTTACCGCAAGTTGATCCACTCCGATTTGAGGCCTTCGGATCATTTTACATCCAATCCAGTATAGGCTCTCCAGGGTTCGGACTGAGGTTGTCCCGACTGCGATTACACTCCCTAGATGGCTGATCAGCCTGTTTATCAACTCTTTATTGACAAAGAAGTATTCGGTATGCATCCGGTGATCCCCGATGGTGTCTGTTTTTACCGGCTGAAAGGTCCCAGCACCGACATGCAAGGTCAACTCTTCACAGGTGATTCCTTTGGCAGCAAGCGACTTGAACACCTGATCAGTAAAGTGTAATCCGGCAGTGGGCGCCGCAACCGAACCCTTGATTTTGGAATAGATGGTCTGGTAAACCTTGAGGTCGATCTCTTCTGAATCACGGTGCAGATAAGGTGGAATGGGGATTTTCCCTGCCGCCTCCAGTATCTCTGAGAATGTATAATGCGAATTGTCCCAACTGAATTTGATCTCAAAACCACCCTCCAGTTCCCCCACTAATTCTGCACTCAGCACCACTACTTCCCCTTTTTCAGGTTTCTCCCCTTTCCCAGAATTCGTAATTCGTAATTCGTAATTCGTAATTTCTCCTCCCTCCGTCTCTCCGTCTATCCGTCTCTCCGTCTCCCCTTTCCCAGACTCCGTAATTTGTAATTTGTAATTCGTAATTCGTAATTGTCTTTCCGTCTCCCCCTCTCCCCCTCTTTCTTCCATTTTCACAACAATCTGCATCTTAAGAGTCTCCCCTTTCCATCTCTTCTTGTTGCCCACAATGCATTTCCAGCGACACGATGTGGTCTGCGCAAAGGAGAGAACATAGTCGTGCGGGAAGGTAGGTTCAAGACAAAATATTTCGACTACAGCCCCTGTCGATTTGGTAAAATGAAGCCTTGCATGGATTACCCTCGTGTTGTTAAATACCAGCATTGATGAGGCCGGCAGCAGCTCCGGCAAATCAGGGAACCCATGGTCTTCAATTTCACCCTTTCTCCACACCAACAACTTAGAATTGTCGCGTACAGACAAGGGATACTTCGCTACCGACGAATCCGGAAGGTCGTAATTGAAATCTGAAATTGGAATGGCGCTAAAATCTTTAAATATCATATACTCGATTAATGTCGGTTTCTTCTATTCACCCATTGACTGCCCCTCTTTCTCTTTTCCTCAACGGGCATCCATTTAACCCCTATATAAATTCCCAAACGATTCTCGAAATGATTCCCCGAATCGCTGGCAATCCCACAAAGCAATTGTAACGATTTTCGCGGGATGCGGTAAACCAATTCATCCAAAATAGATAGTTCGTCCAGCGGTTTTGTAAAGTAATTTCCATTTGTGCCAAAGTTACGGGAGAAGGTCATGAGCATTTTCCAGCTTAAATTTTTACCTAAAAATCCTTTCATCCCCACATGGTGCATCCACATCCGGGTACTTTCAAATCCATTTGAAACCCCATTTGCATCCACCACGGGAATAAACAATGGTGTGCCCATCATCCTGGAATAGTGGGTGAATCCCGACTGATAGTCGCCCTGGTAAAAGTAATTATCCCCGCCATTGCCCGGACTGGTCAGGGGATTTCCGCTTTGATTCAAGGTATGCATCCATTCATAAACAATTTCATTTAAGATTTGAGGTTTCTGTTTCTCCCAATGGATTCCCCACAAACCATCAGAAATATTGGCCAATTTCATCTCCTGACGATCTTGAAATGGATGGTTCCAATAAAAGGTGAGTTGGTCATATTCCCACTGCTTGTTCACCTCCAGATTGTATAAACCCAATTGGTTACCAACAATATTGACCTGATCTCCGTTGGATAATTCCTTACTTACTTGCCTGCTCAACAGGTAATTAAAATAAGCTTCCTTTCCTGGCAATCGGCCCAATGTAGGAGAGGTTCCTCCCCAAAATACATAATGTTCGACACCTGCTGAAATATTCCATTCACCGGACAAATCCATTTTCACATAAAAATTTTTGTGGTGGAGGTGCGCATTTTGGACCCAGCTGTTATCCAGCAAAATACCTTCTGCGTAGAGCGCTTTCCAGGTAAGTGGTCCTGACTTGAAGGGAAAAGATGTATATCCGTTTGTGCCCAGTGATACTTGCGGAAGGGGTCTTGCGTTGTTCGATGCATCCATGCGGCCATTTGTCGAGGAGAGGCCTCCGAAACGAACTGGATCCGCCTCCGCACCTGCTTTCACTACCAGCCACTGGTATCTGATCCCTGCCCAATACTGATTCGGTTGAAAATACGATTTCCCTGTATAGCCACCAACCAGTTCTGTCCCATAACAATAGTCCCAAGGGTAAGATGTATCAATATCCATATTCCTGAAAAAACCGGTCCTTAAAAGCTGCGTAGCATTATCATCTAACGGGGGAGTCCCGTTTTGATTCGCCTTGAACCAAAAAGGAAGATCCTTGCCCGTTGAGGCATAGGATCGAAAAGATGCATAGAAGGTTGGGGAACTGCTCCCTTCCTGGGCCTTAAGTCCTGAAACAGAAACTTGAAAAAGCAAAAGGAATAGGATAACCCGCATAAAAAACCTTTGTTCCAAAACGCTTAAATGTGTTGGGACAAAGATATAAAAAACGCAGACCTGTAAGCCGGGTTCTGTTTTGCATTCTGTCATTGATCTTGGACGAATGTCACCATCCGCCTCGTGCAGCCTACCCCCTGCAAGGATGGTCCCGAAGAACCGTTTGGAAGCGGGCAGCCTCCTTCCTTTCGGACTTGCAGTATATTTGGCCTTACAACCCATGAGGTGTACGGCTGATTGTGTCACCACAACCACCGGTGGGCTCTTACCCCGCCTTTTCACCCTTATCCCGACGCGAGGCCGGGACGGTTATTTTCTGTTACACGACTGCAGGCTTTCACCCGCCTTCCCGTTAGGAAACATGGCGCCCTATGTTGCCCGGACTTTCCTCCCCGTTTGCACAGGGCGACAGAACGGTCTGCGCAGGGCAAAGATAGGTGTTTTAATCCTGATTGATGCACTGCCATGTGCTTGTCGAAGAGGGGAAAATGGGAAAATTGGGAAATGGGAAAATGGGAGGGTGGGAAAATGGGAGGGTGGGAAAATGGGAGGGTGAGAAAATGGGAGGGTGAGAAAATGGGAAGATGGGAAAATGGGAAGATGGGAAAATGGGAAGATGTGAAAATGGGCATTTATGCAAACAATGAAAGGACGAGCTTTACTTCGGGGTAAAGCCACGTAGTGGCGAAATATTGGTAGCCCTGGGTAAAGCGACGAAGGAGCGGCACCCCGGGTTGATGCAATGCGCCAAAACCGTCTGCGATCAAATATCGACCAAAGAGTGTTACCCATGTCAGACGGAAGGGGCAATTTTTCGAATTAGCGGAAAGTACCTCAAAGGATTGAGGAGTTTTTTATCTTTGCAGCCAAATAACCAGAAAATAAAATTAAGAATGGATGCATTTGTTTTCCCGGGACAGGGGGCGCAGTTTGTAGGAATGGGCAAAGATCTTTTTGACAACTCACTTGAAGCCAAAGCACTTTTTGAAAAAGCCAACGAAATTCTAGGGTTCAACATCACCGACATCATGTTTGGCGGTACCGATGAAGAGCTCAAACAGACAAAAGTCACCCAACCTGCAATTTTTCTGCACTCCGTACTGCTGGCAAAAACCATGGGCGCAACATTTCAGCCGGATATGGTAGCCGGACATTCGCTCGGCGAATTTTCTGCCTTGGTTGCAGCCAAGGCCCTCTCCTTCGAAGACGGATTGTTGCTGGTGTCCAAAAGGGCTTTGGCCATGCAGAAGGCATGCGAAGTTGAACCCTCTACCATGGCGGCGATCCTGGGGGTCGACGATGTGGTCGTTGAACAGGTTTGCAGCGAAATTGCCGAAGTGGTGGTTCCTGCCAACTACAACTGCCCCGGTCAGTTGGTTATTTCAGGTTCCATTGAAGGGGTTGACAAGGCATGCGCCCGGCTTACGGAACTGGGTGCCAAGCGCGCCCTTCGTCTCAATGTGGGTGGCGCCTTTCACTCACCGTTGATGGAACCCGCCCGTACAGAACTGGCAGAGGCGATCAATTCCACGGAGTTCAAGACACCTGTTTGCCCTGTTTACCAGAATGTCAATGCTTCACCTGTTTCTGATCCCACTGAGATCAAAGCCAACCTGATTGCCCAACTGACGGCGCCCGTGCGCTGGACACAAACGGTTGTCAACATGCTGGCCGATGGGGCAGACTCTTTTACAGAAGTTGGTCCAGGCAGCGCGCTGCAGGGGATGATCAAAAAGGTGGACCGCACAGTGCAGACGAATGGGATTAGTACCTTTCAGATGTAATTACAAATTAAAGATTACAAATTAAATATTATGGGGAGTTGTGCAACACGTGCATTGCTCCCTTAATTTTTAATCTTTAATTTGTAATTTTACCTGGATGCGTTATAAACTCACATTGAAGCTGTTCGACCCTCACCGCAATATCCTGCCGGTGAACTACCAGTTTGAGCTGGGTTCATGGTTTTATCGCATGGTCAACCAGCAGGATAGCGCCCTCCATGCATATTTGGTTTCTTCCGGGTACGTTAAAACGGAGGAACCCTTTCGCAACTATGTCTTTTCCCATCTGATGGTTCCAGACCGGAAGATCGAAGGCGACCGGCTTTTGATCCAAAGCGAAAGAGTAGGGCTTATTTTCTCTACCATTCCGGACGAATCATTGGCTCCTTTGGTTATAGAATGTTTTAAAAAGATCCACTTCCTGTTGGGTGACCGCATTTCACAGGTCTCATTTCTGGTTGAAACAGTCGAACGGTTGCCGGATCCGGATTTTACCGACAAAATGACTTTCAAAACTGTTTCGCCGCTTCACCTCACAATGAAAGTCAAGGATCGGAAAAATGAGCAATTCCTCTCACCCGAAATTTCAGGTTATGCCCGTTTTTTTTACGAGAACCTTCAGCAGAAATTCAGGTTACTAAATGGCTTCGACCATCCACACGACCCGCTGATCGGGAAATTCAAGCTACGATCGCCCGTTACCCAGAAGGGAATTACGGTGCATTCGGGCAATTCCGGTCAAAATAAACTCATTGGTTATCAGTTGCGGTTCAGGCTGCAAGCCGATCCTGAATTGCTAAAAGTAGGCTATTATTTAGGATTCGGGGAGAAGAACCATTTGGGGTTCGGGTGTTGCGAGATTCTTTAGTTGCCAGTTTTTTTTTAGATCATCGTCAAATTCGTCTGGTATTTTGGGGAACCTTTTGATCGCTTTAGGTATTAATAATATCTGACTATGTGACCTTTATACCTAATTTCCCTTTTGAGGAATTCTGACAAGAAATTGATAATACCATTTTACATGCAAGTTTTTTGTTTATACTTCCTGTAATTTAAATGGTATTTGCATACTTATGGGGAAGCACAGTGCCGTTATTGACAAGAAGAATGCTTAAATTTGATAGTAAATTCAAATCACCATAATTCCAGATAGTTAAATTAAATCATTATTCGAATGAGACACAAAAATTATTTTTTGCTAGTTGCTTATACTTTTGTTATGCTTTTTGCCTCAGGGTCATATGTGGCAAATGCGCAGCCAATTGCTCCTGATCCAACCTTCCGTATCGGGAAACTAGCCAACGGAATGACTTATTACATCCGTCACAACGAAGAGCCCAAAGAGCGGGCCAGCTTTTACATTATTCAAAACGTAGGTGCACTTTTGGAAGATGACAGCCAGAACGGACTTGCTCACTTCCTGGAGCACATGGCCTTCAACGGCACCAAAAATTTCCCTGACAAGGGGATCATCAATACCCTCGAAAAGCATGGGGTTCAATTCGGACGAAACATTAATGCCTACACCGCTTTTACCGAGACAGTCTACAACATGAGCGATGTACCGGTTACCAAACCCGGACTGGTCGATACCTGTTTGCTGGTATTGCACGACTGGTCACATTTCCTGTTGCTCTCCGACAAAGAGATTGATTCTGAGCGGGGTGTCATTACGGAAGAGTGGAGAACTCGCCGCACAGCCGGATTCAGGATGCAACGAGCCATGTTTCCCGTGTTGTTCAAAGGTTCAAAGTATGCTGTCAGGGATGTTATTGGTGATTCAGCGATCATCAAACATTTCAAATATGACACCTTACGAAAATTTTACCACAATTGGTACCGCACAGATCTTCAGTGTATCGCCATTGTCGGGGATATCAATGTAGATGAGGTCGAAAAGAGCATTAAAAACCAATTCACTTCTATCCCTGCCGTAGAAAATGCCCAACCTCGGGTAGATTTCCCAATACCGTTTCACAAAGAGACGTTGTATGTGCAGATTAAAGATAAAGAAGCATCGGATTATGGCGTTAGTATTTACATCAAGCACAGTGAGCAAAAACCCGAGACCAAAGATATGGCCTACTACCGTGAACAGTATGCCACTCAATTGTTCAACAGCATGATGGGCGACAGAATTAGTGAATTGCTGCAAAAAAGTCCCACTCCTTTTGTCGGCGGTAATGTCGGATTTGGCAGTCTGGTAAGAGGATACGATGTCATGAGTATTTCAACGACTGCAAAACCCGACCAGGAAGATGTAGCGCTAAGGGCCATCTATACGGAAGCTCAACGGTTGGTTCGTTTTGGATTTACACAGGGAGAGGTCGATCGTGCCAAGAGTAACATGCTTACACGAATTGAAAACCAGTATAAACAACGCGACAAGATTCGTAACGATTCCTACATCAGTGATGCCCAGTCAAATTTTTTGAGCAACGAACCACTCACATCCATCGAATACGACTGGCAAGCTGTCCAAAAAATCCTTCCAACCATTACAGCAGATGAGTTATCTGCAAAAGCCAAACAGTGGATTGTTCCGGAGAACAGGGTCATTATCGTAACCGGACCCGACAAAGAAAATGCCAAATTATTGACGGAACCTGAGGCATTGGCAATTCTCAAAGAGGTTGAAGTATCGGATATCAAACCTTATGAAGACACGAAAGTCAGTACCAGTCTTATTGACAAACCACTCAAAGGATCTTTGGTAGTCAAGACAACTCCGCTACCACAATTTAAAGCAGTTGAATGGACATTGGCCAACCATGCAAAAGTTGTCTACCGGATGGCCGACCATGAGAAAGACAACATCGCCGTACGGGGGACCAGCCCGGGAGGAAGCTCGTTGTTACCCGTTGACCTATTGGCATCCGGCATGATGATGTCACAATTTGCCGGGATGTTTGGGGTCGATAAATTTGATGCAATTACCTTAAAGAAAATGTTGACAGGTAAAAATGTCAATGTTAGCGTGGGCCTTTCAGAGCTGAACGAAACAATATCAGGCTCTTCTGCACCAAAGGACTTCGAAACGATGATGCAGTTGCTCTATTTGAAGTTTGAGAAGCCTCGTTTCGACAAGGAGGCATTTCAGGCGCTGAAGGGCAGGTATGCAGGTATGGTGGCCGGTTTGGCCAACAATCCTCAAAAGATATTGGGCGACTCTTTAACGCTGATCATGACAAGCAACAGCAAACGCACCAAACTGGTTGTACCCGCCATGATTGATGAACTATCGGTTGAGCAAATGGAAAAGATCTACCGTGACAGGATTGCCGATGCCGGTGACTTTACCTTCTTCATTGTTGGTAATCTCGATGAGGCCACAGTTAAACCATTGGTCGAAAAATACATTGGCTCGCTGACAGATTTGCCCAGAACAGAAAAATGGAAGGACAACAATGTGAATGGTCCCAAAGGAAAAACAACAAGGGAGATAGCTATCCCGATGCAAGTCAACAAAGCGACCGTGATCGTCAATTACAACAAGTTTACCCCATACGATGCCAAATCAAATCTTATTCTGGATATCATCAAAGGGGTACTAACGCTTCGTTATACCGAGGAGATACGCGAAAAAGAGGGTGGTACTTATGGCGTTAGCGTAATGGGAACCAGTCAGCATTATCCCAAAGCAGAGAAGGGAATGCAGATGATGTTTGATGCAGAACCTGAACGGTCGGCACACCTGAAGTCAATCATCTACAGCGAAATCGATAAGGTCATCGCTAACGGGCCAACTGCGGAAGACCTGGACAAAGTGGTAAAGAACCTACTGAAGAACCGCGAACAGAACAAGCTTCACAACAGCTATTGGATGAATGCCCTGACAGATTATTATCAGAACAACATCAATCCTGATGCACCCGAGAATTTCGAAAAGATACTTGGTAGTTTGACCCGTGAGGATGTGAAGAAATTTGCAGCAACTTACTTTAAAAGCGCCGATCTTGTTGATTTGATTTTTTTACCCGCAAAAAAATAGTTCCACTACCGTGGATTGTAAATGAAAAATACCTGGTTTTGACCGGGTATTTTTTTTGTGGAGCTGAGGGGAGTCGAACCCCTGTCCAAACGAGGAAGCAATACGCTTTCTCCATGCTTAGCCTTGATTTGGTTTTCGAACAACAGCTGGCTCAAGGCTACCGACTGTTGTCTTAACTCCGGTTGTTTCACCAGGGAAGCGGAGTAATCCCCTGACTATTCCCGATTTATCTGCACCTCCGGGTCGGGCCGCTTCAGGACATGGCACCCGGGAGATGTCTCGCTCCAGTATCTAATACCGGATTAGCTGATCAACGTTGCGTCGATTAAGCGGCAAGAGCGAAGTTATCTGCGCCAACTAATTGTTTGAGCCTTAAGATTTACGGGCCAAAACTCAATGCCCGGCATGCTTACATACCTCTTCTGCCCGCTGTCAAAACCGGTCAGCCCCAATGGGGATGCAAAGATAGGAATTTCTTTCAACAATTCTTCAACGCCTCTATCGTTGCTTTCGGATCTGCAGAATTGAATATGAAGTTTCCGGCCACGAGCACATCGGCCCCGGCCATAAAAAGTTGTCTGCCCGTATCCATGTTTACCCCTCCATCGACCTCGATGAGGGCGTTGGGCGCGAGGGTATTCACCATCTGCCGAAGGGTTACAAGCCTTTTGTAGCTTCCCGGAATGAATTTCTGTCCACCGAAACCGGGATTAACCGTCATCAGCAGAATCAGATCCAGGTCATGCATGATGTCAATCAGCATTTGAACTGGTGTATGCGGATTGATAGCAACACCAGCCTTCATACCCAATTCGCGAATGACCCCAATTGTTCGGTTAAGGTGAGGGCATGTTTCGTAATGCACCGTAAGAATATCGGCGCCAGCCTCTTTGAACCGTTCGAGGTAACGATCAGGATCGGAGATCATCAAATGAACATCCAGGGGTTTCGCTGCAACCTTTTTGATCTGTTCGATCACAGGAAGCCCAAATGAGATGTTGGGCACAAAATGTCCGTCCATCACATCACAATGAATCCAGTCAGCCACACTTTGGTTAACCATTTGGATATCGTCGCCAAGCCGGGTAAAATCGGCTGCCAATAGGGAAGGTGCAATCAAATGCTTCACAACAGGTTATATAAGGTAATTACAAATTACAGATGACAAATTACAAATTAAAAAAGCATTGTTTGTGAGCGGGCAAATATGCTTCGCCAACAATAAAAGCCTTATGTAATTTATTGAAACAAATATAACCTGTTTTGGTTAGATGTTAGCCTAGGAAAGGTTTTAAAATTGTTCGAAATTGAATGTTCTTTAGTTTTCTGATGCTACTATCTTTGATCTGTCTCACCCGCTCGCGGGTTAAGCCAAATCTGCTGCTAATGTCATCAAGTGCCAAAGCCTGATCACCGTTCAGGCCGTAATAGGAAGAGAGGATGGCTGCTTCACGGCTATCCAGTTTACTCAACAGTCGTTTAATCTCAATTTTTAGGGAGGTTTCTAACAAGCCATTGTCAGGGCTAGGTGCGAAATCATTTTTATATAAATCATACTGACTGTTTTCATTTTCTTCATCATCATAAAGCGGGGCATCAAGTGAGAGGTGATATCCGCTGGTATGAATTGCCTGATCTACTGTTAAGACGTTCATCTCAAGAATCGAAGCAATTTCCTCCGCAGTCGGATCTCTTTGAAACTCCTGCTCCAATTGTGCAAAGGTCCGGTTGATTTTGTTCAGGTTATCTACCCTATTTTGAGGTAGTTTTACCAACCTTGCTTGTTCGGCGATGGCTTGAAGAATGGCTTGCCTGATCCACCAAACAGCATAGGAGATAAATTTGAACCCTTTAGTTTCGTCAAACCTTTGCGCGGCCTTAATCAGCCCTATATTTCCTTCATTGATAAGGTCTGATAAAAGAAGACCTTGATTCTGATATTGTTTTGCTACTGAAATGACAAACCTAAGATTGCATTTGACAAGTGCATTAAGCGCAGTGAGATTTCCGGCCTTCACCTGCTGCGACAAAAAAATCTCTTCGTCGCTGTTTAGCAATCTTAATTTCCCAATTTCGAGAAGATACTTTTCAAGAGAGGGAGCCTCCCTGTTGGTGATCTGTTTTATTATCCTGAGCTGTCTCATAAATTTCTTTTTGATTCGCTCGGGCAATGAAAAGTGAAGCCTCATTGAAAGCATTACTACTTCCAATTTTAAAAACTAAGATTATAACAATAATAACCAAAAAAAAGGATTTTCGGAAAAGATTCAGGTGTAATTTTTAATGAATTTTCAATTAAATCCACTTTTACATCAACGAAATGCACAATGCGTATAAAATTATGTTAGTTAAAATATTTTTGGCGGTTAAAGCGTAACCAACGGGTTCTATATTTATGTTTCGCAATTTTTTTTTGCAAATCATGAAATTTTTAAGAATTGGAAACAATTTCAGCCTTAAAATTTTCTGTTTTTTCCATATTTTCAGCGAAAAGTGTCAATTTTTTAGAAATACTGAGGGAAATATTTTGTCAAAAAGGCCTTTTTTTTTCATTCTCAATGCACAACTGATTGAATTCAACATTTTAACAGCAACATTTTTTGTGAATTAAAATGAATTACCTACATTTGTCTCGGATTTAGATCAGCGATCTGACACATAATCTTCAATTATCCCTGTTATCTCTTCCTAAGTTATTTTATTATAGTATTAAAATCTTCAACATTTTGTTGCTCTTTGCAGCATCTGTTCCGATCACAAATCAGCAAAAATCATGTACGACATCCTGGAACTGAGCAAGAAACTCTTGCCGGAATTGCGCGAAATTGGTAAAGAATTAAACATCAAGCGCATCGAGTCTTTTAAAAAACAAGACCTTATTTATGTAATCCTTGATACTCAGGCTATCAGAGATTCGGTTATTAAAACGCCTGAAAAAAAGGTGGCTCCCAAGGAGGTTCCTACCCCAAAAGCACCAAAAGTGAAGGTTGAAGTAAAACCACCTTCCGAAAAAAAGATCATTCGCATCGTCAAAAAATCGGGCGATGTGCAGAGTATTGAAGCAGCAGTTGCTCCCACAGTTGACCAGACTCCTCCCCCACTCGTTGAAGAAAAAGATCTCTTCTCTGGTGAGTCCGCTTCAGTGCATCCCGAACAGGCTCCAGTTGAAAAACCTTTTCATGCCAAGGGAGACAAAGTCAGGAAAGAATCAATCCACCAAAAAGAACGCAGACCCCGCGTATTACGTAGTGAGTCGGCAATCCTTTCTGTAAGTTCGGTGGTTACTGCTCCTATTGAGAGTCCGGAAACTGAGGAAAATGTCGTTGCCAAAATTGTACCTGAAGTTACTGAATCACGGTCTGAAGAGAAAAGGGCTCCCATCATTAAGAACCTTCAGAAAAAAGAGTTCACCCCAAATCAACAGTTTTCCCCAAAAAATGGAAATGGGCAACAGCCTCCACAACCAAAACAGACAGAGGTAAAAGAGGCTGAAAAATCTTACGATTTCGAAGGGGTTATCAACCAGACAGGTGTCCTCGAGATTATGCAGGAGGGATACGGATTCCTTCGTTCTTCAGATTACAACTATTTGACTTCACCGGATGATATTTATGTATCCCAGTCGCAAATCAAATTGTTTGGTCTCAAGACCGGTGATACTGTTCACGGCATTATCCGCCCACCCAAAGAGGGAGAGAAATATTTCCCTTTGGTCAAAGTGGTAGAGATCAATGGACGCAGTCCTGAGTATATTCGCGACAGGGTACCATTCGAGCACCTTACCCCGCTCTTTCCTGACGAAAAATTCAATATCGCCGGTAAAGCCAGCAGCATCTCTTCCAGGGTGGTCGATATGTTCGCCCCTATCGGAAAGGGACAGCGCGGATTGATCGTGGCCCAGCCAAAAACGGGTAAAACGATGTTACTGAAGGACATTGCCAATGCCATTGCAGCCAATCATCCTGAAGTATACATGATCATCCTTCTGATCGACGAACGTCCTGAAGAGGTAACTGATATGGCCAGAAGCGTCAATGCCGAGGTGATTTCATCTACCTTTGACGAGCCGGCAGAACGCCACGTCCGCATTGCCAACATGGTTCTTGAAAAAGCCAAAAGACTCGTTGAGTGCGGGCATGATGTGGTAATCCTGCTCGACTCTATCACCCGTTTGGCACGTGCCTACAACACAGTAGCACCCGCTTCGGGCAAAGTTCTTTCGGGTGGTGTCGACGCAAACGCTTTACACAAACCCAAGCGCTTTTTTGGTGCTGCCCGAAACATCGAAGAGGGCGGCTCGCTCACCATTTTGGCAACGGCTTTGACCGATACCGGTTCAAAAATGGACGACGTAATCTTTGAAGAGTTCAAAGGAACCGGTAACATGGAACTCCAACTCGACCGCAAATTGTCGAATCGCCGGGTATTTCCATCTGTCGATATCCTGGCCTCAAGTACCCGTCGCGAAGACCTGCTGCTTGAAAAGGCTATGCTCGACAAGATCTGGGTCCTGCGTAATTTCCTTAACGGCATGAATTCAGTTGAAGCGATGGAGTTTGTAAGAGACCGTTTGTCCAAAACCAATTCGAATGAGGAGTTTATTATATCTATGAACTCCAATTAGGGAGTGACTAGAGTGAACTAAAGTGACTTTTATTTTTAACAAGTATAAATAACACTCATCTCTAAAAATTGTCATATAGAGATTACATTATTGTCTAAATTCTGCTTATTTTTGTTGTTTCAAACAAGATTAAGTGGAACACTTCTTCGAATCTCATAAACTTTTGGTTCATGCCGGCGATCATTGGATCGTCAGGGAACTTTTCCACGAGATCGACTGGAGTGCCAGGATCATCGGCATCAAGGGCTTTCGTGGAGTAGGCAAAACTACTTTACTGCTCAACTTTATCCGGGAGAAGTATGGTGATTCGCGTAATTGCCTTTATGTGAACCTGAATGATTTCTATTTCTCCAAGAGGAGGATCTTCTCCTTTGCCGACGAATTCTACAAACGAGGAGGCAAAGTTCTCGTACTCGATCAAATTCACAAATACCCCGACTGGTCAAACGAATTGCGTCAGTGTTATGACGAACTTCCGGGACTACAGCTAATCTTCAGTAGCTCACCTGTATTGCGAATCCTGGAGGGTGACAATAATCTGAAAGACATTGCCAAAATTTACCACCTCGAAGGGCTCTCATTCCGTGAATTTCTGAATTACAGGTCGGGCAGCAATTTTGGCAAACTGACACTTGCCGATATCCTGGTAAGGCACAAGGAAATTGTTCCTGATATTATCCGCGATGTACGTCCTTTGGCCTATTTCCCCGAGTATCTGAAAAGTGGATACTATCCCTATTTTATCAGAAATCACGAATTTTACAGCGAGAGCCTGTTGCGTCATATCAATCTGGCGTTGGAGATTGATGTGACCTATCTGAACCAGATCGAGTTGAAATATCTGCCCAAATTGAGAAAACTTTTGCAATTAATTGGAGCACAAATGCCCTTCTCGCCCAATGTCAGCAAAATAAGCGCCGAAATTGAAACATCCCGCACAACAGTTTTGAATTATCTCAACTACCTGAAGGATGCCAGGCTGATTGATCTGCTTTTTGAAAACGGAAATAACGGTCAGCTTCAAAAACCTGAGGTGGTCTATCTTCACAATACCAATCTGCTCCACATTATTGCGCCTGATAATATCAACAACCGGAATCTGCGTACCACCTTCTTTTACAACCAGGTAGGGTACCAGAATAGCGTCAAATCATCAAAATCGCTCGATTTTCGGGTAAATAACCAATATGAATTTGTCATTGGCGGAAAATACACGCAGACGGAGGGTGAAAATTGTTTCGCAGCCGCGGATATGATTGAAACCGGTGAGGGAAATGTGGTGCCGTTGTGGTTGTTTGGATTCCTCTATTAGGACGACTGAGAAGACTGGGACGAAGGGGATGACTGGGACGACTTGGACGAAGGGGAGAGGGGGCGGGTGGAACTCCCAAAGTTGAAACGGGTAAAGGAGCGATGGGAAGATTGGAAAATGAGAAGATGAGACCGGTCCCAGTGCGAAGTCGAAGGCTTCATTGCCGTCTGCTTTAGCTGAATGATCAAAATAAGAATTACAATTACGGCTTTAGCCAAATTTTTAGAGGTTTTGGCTAAAGCCCCGAAAATTTAATAATACCTTGACCGTCAGCTAAAGCAGACGGCAATGAGCGAAGAAAGGCACTTAACATAAAGAGTTGAAATGTTTAAAATATTGATCCATCACAAATGTTAAAAAAATGACAAAAGAGAAAAAATTTATCACCTGCGACGGTAATTACGCTGCCTCTTACATTAGCTACATGTTTAGCGAAGTGGCTTGTATTTATCCTATTACACCATCTTCCACGATGGCAGAAGTTGTGGACGAATGGGCGGCCAATGGTCGTAAAAACATTTTTGGTCAGAAGATGCGCATCACTGAGATGCAGAGCGAAGGCGGTGCGGCAGGCGCCGTTCACGGATCGCTGCAATCTGGGGCATTAACTACCACTTATACTGCTTCACAGGGACTTCTCCTGATGATCCCGAATATGTACAAAATTGCGGGAGAACTATTGCCTTGCGTATTCCACGTAAGTGCGCGTGCCCTGGCAGGACACGCCCTTTCGATCTTCGGCGACCACAGCGACGTATATGCTTGCCGTCAAACGGGTTTCGCCATGCTGGCATCCGGATCGGTTCAGGAAACCATGGACCTCAGTGGCGTTGCTCATTTGGCCACTTTGAAGACCCGTGTTCCTTTCCTTAATTTCTTCGATGGATTCCGTACTTCCCACGAAATTCAGAAAATTGTGCCCATAAACCAGGACAAAATTGCGGCGCTTATTGACCAGGATTCGCTCAAGGCATTCCGCGAAAGAGCGCTCAATCCTGAGCATCCTGTTACCCGTGGTACTGCACAGAATCCTGATATTTTCTTCCAGGCCAAAGAAGCTTGCAACCCATTCTATGATGCCGTTCCGGATGTTGTAGAGGCTTACATGCAGGAGATTAACAAAATCACCGGTAGGGAATACCACCCATTCACCTATTATGGAGCCAAAGATGCGGAAAATGTAATCGTGGCCATGGGCTCTGTTACCGAAACCATCCGCGAAGTGATTGATTACCTGAATGCGCAGGGTAAAAAATATGGATTGGTCAGCGTTCACCTCTACCGTCCGTTTGCCACCAAATATTTCTTCAACGTGATGCCTTCGACCGTTAAGAAAGTCACAGTTCTCGACCGCACCAAAGAACCGGGAGCCAACGGTGATCCATTGTACCTGGATGTGCGCGATGCCTTCTACGGTAAGGAGAATTGCCCGATCATCGTAGGCGGTCGTTACGGGTTGGGATCCAAGGATGTTACCCCGTCACAAATTATTGCGGTGTACAAAAACATGGAGATGAAAGAGCCAAAAGGCAAATTCACCATCGGAATCGTCGACGACGTAACATTCACTTCGTTGCCATTGCTTCCTGAGATCAAAGTATCGGCCGATGACATCTACGAAGCCAAATTTTATGGTCTGGGATCAGACGGTACTGTTGGCGCCAACAAAAACTCCATCAAAATCATCGGTTCAGCCACCGACAAATATTGCCAGGCCTATTTCGCCTACGACTCCAAAAAGTCGGGTGGATTTACGGCTTCCCACCTGCGTTTCGGCGACAGTCCGATCCGTTCGACCTATTTGATCACCACTCCCGACTTCGTGGCCTGCCACGTTCAGGCATACATCCATTTGTACGATGTATTGAAAGGGCTGAAAAAAGGAGGTTCCTTCCTGTTGAACACCATCTGGGAGGAGGATGAGGTAAAAAAACGCCTTCCCAATTCTATGAAGAAATTCCTGGCTGAAAACGAAATAAAATTTTACACCATTAACGGAACGAAGCTGGCTGTCGACCTTGGTTTGGGCAACCGCACCAACACCATCATGCAGGCTGCGTTCTTCAAAATTACCAATGTTATTCCATTTGAACTGGCTGTCGACCAAATGAAAAAGGCGATTGTCAAATCGTATGGCATGAAAGGTGAGCAGATCGTCAACATGAACTTTGCCGCAGTTGATGCCGGTGGTAACAATGTGTCGAAGATCGAAGTTCCTAAGGAGTGGGCAAATCTGGCTGTTGAGGCTGAAGTGATTGATGAAGACCGCCCTGAGTTTATCCGTAAGGCCGTCGATATGATCAATGCCCAGAAGGGTGACGATCTTCCTGTATCTATCTTCAAAGGTATTGAAGACGGTACTCTTCCCGCAGGTACCACCGCTTTTGAGAAGCGCGGTATTGCCGTTGATGTTCCGGAGTGGATTGACGACAACTGTATTCAGTGTAACCAGTGTTCTTATGTATGCCCCCACGCAGCAATTCGTCCTTTCCTTATCAGCGAGGAGGAGATGGCCAAATTACCTGAAGGCACTACAGGTGTGAAAGCCAACGGCAAACAATATGCCGGATTGCAATTCCGTATCCAGGTCTCCCCATACGACTGTACAGGTTGTGGCAACTGTGCCGATGTTTGTCCGTCGAAAGAGAAAGCCCTTGTCATGAAACCATTGGAGTCACAACTCGAAAACGTCCCACGCTGGAGTGCCATCGAGAAATATGTCACTTACAAAGACAAACTTGCCGAAAAAGACAAGAACATCAAAAATTCACAGTTTGCTCAACCGCTCTTCGAATTTTCGGGCGCTTGTGCCGGATGCGGAGAAACGCCATACATCAAACTGATTACCCAACTGTTTGGTGAGCGCATGATGGTGGCCAATGCCACCGGATGTTCCTCAATTTATGGTGGATCAGCCCCGGCAACTTCTTATACCAGCAACAAAGAGAGCGGACGTGGGCCGGCATGGGCCAATTCACTCTTCGAGGACAATGCCGAATATGGCTTTGGGATGGCCGAAGGAGTTTCCTTCAGCCGCGACCGTATCGCTGACATCATGAAGTCGGCCATGGAAGCCGGAGTATCTACTACTGAAACTGAAGCCTTTAACGAATGGCTCGAAAACAGGAATGATACTGCAGGTTCTGAAGCAGCTACCGCGAAGGTGCTGGATGTAATTTCCGGCAAGAATGAAAAATATGCGATGGAACTTGTTTCCCTGAAGCAATACATGATCAAAAAATCGATTTGGATCTTCGGTGGTGATGGTTGGGCATACGACATTGGTTACGGTGGTTTGGACCACGTATTGGCACAGGGACAAAATGTCAACATCCTGGTATTGGATACCGAAGTGTACTCAAATACCGGCGGCCAGGCATCCAAGTCTACCCCGATCGGAGCTGTAGCAAAATTTGCCGCTGCTGGTAAACGGATCCGCAAGAAAGACCTTGGCGTGATTGCGATGAGCTATGGGTATGTTTATGTGGCACAAGTGGCCATGGGGGCCAACCAGGCACAATACCTGAAAACCATCCGTGAGGCGGAAGCTTATCCTGGTCCATCCCTGATTATCGCCTATGCACCATGTATCGCTCATGGCCTGCGTTCGATGGGGCGTACACAGGAAGAGGAAAAACTGGCAGTCGAATGTGGCTACTGGCATCTCTACCGATACAATCCACAATTGGAGGACGAAGGCAAGAATCCATTCCAACTCGATTCAAAAGAGCCCGACTGGAGCAAATTCCAGGATTATCTGAATGGTGAGGTTCGTTATACCGCCCTGAAGAAATCCTTCCCCAAAGAGGCCGATGAGCTTTTCAAGGCTGCGGAGGAGAATGCACTCTGGAGGTATCGCTCTTACCAGCGGATGAACCGCTCGGATTGGAATTTAGTCGCAGCAGAATAGTTTTTGTACTATTTGATAACAAAAAGGCGCTTGAGAGATCGGCGCCTTTTTGTTTGCAGGACTAGGATGACTGGGACGACTGGGACGAAGGGGAAGACAAGGAAGAGGGCGAGTCATTTGGAATTGTCACTGAAAACCGGTATATTTAATGTAGTCGGCTCCCAATGAGTAATTTAAAATTTTCAAACAATGAGAATACATTCCCACAAAGAATTGATTGTTTTCAAATGCGCATTTGATTTGGCATTGCAAATTCATCAGTTGACTAAACTATTTCCATCTGAAGAAAAATATGCACTAACGGATCAGATAAGACGGAGTTCCCGTTCTGTTGCTGCAAATATTGCGGAAGCCTTTATTAAAAGAAGGTATCCAAAATCCTTTGTATCAAAATTGCTCGATAGTGAGGGTGAGGCAGCAGAGACCCAGGTTTGGCTGAACTTTGCAAATGTCTTCGGTTATTTGGATGAAACGAACATGCAAAGATTGGATGAAAAATACGACCATATTCAAGCCCAGATTTTTACGATGATCCAATCCCCCGAAAAATGGTCAGTCTAGCCTCCAAGTCGTCCCAGTCGTCCTAGTCGTCCTAGTCGTCCCTGTCATTCCTACGACAGTTTCGAGCTGATCAATCTGATAAACTCCTCCCGGGTAGCCACTTTTTCAAATGCGCCCGTAAAATCGGAGGTAGTTGTTACCGAGTTCTGCTTTTCAATGCCTCTCATGCACATGCACATGTGTTTGGCCTCAATGACTACGGCAACCCCTAGCGGGGATAGGGTATTCTGGATGCACTCCTTGATCTGCAAAGTGAGCCTTTCCTGCACCTGAAGCCGGCGCGAATATGCTTCCACCACACGGGCAATCTTGCTCAGTCCGGTGATGTACCCGTTTGGAATATATGCAACATGGGCCTTTCCGAAAAAGGGCAACATATGGTGTTCGCAAAGCGAATAGATTTCTATGTCTTTGACAATTACCATTTGGCGGTAATCCTCTTTGAACATGGCCGAACGGAGCATCTCCTCGGGATCCATACTGTATCCCTGGGTCATGAACTGCATGGCTTTTGCAATGCGCAGGGGAGATTGACCAAGTCCTTCGCGGGTAGGATCTTCGCCAACCAATTCAAGAATCTGACGATAATGCTCAGCCATTTGGGTGACGGTTTTTTCGGGGTACCGCTCAATTTTCTGGTAACCGTCTGCCTTCTTTCTGTGTAAAGAGAATTGCATGTTGATCTATTTAAGGTTAACCACTCCTGAATTCTGTATCATCCGAAGAAACAGCTCCCAGGAAGTTGGATAAAGGGATTTTTAATTAAACTGGATACAAATAAACAACTTTTATTAACTTTTTTCGCCAAAACTAGTATGAATGTTAGTTGGCGGTTCAATTTGCATCATGGAAATTTTACTTTTGCTCCGCCGAATTAAATAGACCTGTATTTGCCAAATGAGAATATTGTTTGTTGGAGCTACCTGTTTTGAACTCTATCAGTTTTTCGAGAACCTTGTTGAGATAGAGGGAGAAGGGAAGAACATCTTCCGCTACAAATGGTATGATCTCGAAATCGATCTGTTGATCCCGGGCATTGGTATGACATTTACGGCCTATCACCTCACAAGAGCGCTCTATAACGTAAAATATGACCTGGTTATCAATGCCGGTATTGCAGGAACTTTCCGCGACGAACTATCTATCGGGACGGTTGTCAATGTAAAAAGCGAACAAATTTGTGACCTTGGCATTGAAGAAGAGTGTGGGGTAATATCACTTTTTGATGCCGGTTTTATGGAGAGTGACCAATTCCCTTTTGAAAACGGAAGAATGGTGAACCCAAACCATTTCAAGGAGTTGGAATTACACTCTGTTGATGGGGTGACAGGAAATATCAGCCACGGCACATCTGAAAGTATTTCTAAAATATCCGGCAAATTCGACCCTGATGTTGAATCCATGGAGGGTGCGGCGGTCTTTTATGTCTGTCTCCACGAGAAAATCCCTTTCCTTGAGATTCGTGCCATCTCCAATTACGTGGAATCGAGGGACACTACCAAGTGGGACATCCCACTTGCCATTGAGAACCTCACCGACGAACTATTCCGTTTCCTCCGTAAGTTTGCAAAAATCAAACAGCTCTCCTGATGAAATGAGTCCCGATCTGTCGGGGCGAATTCCATGTGGCAATTAAAAAACAAATTATAATCACATGAAGCTTACGCTCGGTTTCTCGACTTGTCCCAACGACACTTTTATCTTTGATGCCATGGTCAACGGGAGAATCGACACGGAAGGGTTGCGTTTTGATCTTCATTTGGCCGATGTCGAGGAGTTAAACCAAATGGCCTTCTCGGCTGCTATTCAAATCACCAAAGTAAGCTACCATGCCTTTGCCTATCTGTCTGAAGCCTACCAGCTATTGACCTCCGGAAGCGCTCTTGGTTTTGGGAATGGCCCATTGCTCATCAGCAAACACAAAATCTATCCCGATGAATTGCAAGACCTGAAAATTGCCATTCCCGGGAAATATACCACAGCCAACCTACTTCTTTCGTTGGCCTATCCGCATCTGAAACAAAAAACAGAATACCTTTTTTCGGATATTGAAGAGGTCATCCTATCGGGGGAAGTTGATGCCGGTGTGATCATCCACGAAAATAGGTTTACCTACCGGGCAAAAGGGCTCAAAAAGATTGTTGATCTCGGTGCGCTTTGGGAAGAACAAAACGGATTGCCTATCCCGCTCGGAGGCATCATCATCCAAAGGAACATGCCCCTCGAGATTAGGCTTAAAGTGAACCGGATACTTAGGCGCAGCGTAGAATATGCGTTTCAAAACCCAAACGATTCGCTGCCTTATGTCAGGCAACATGCTCAATCCATGGATGATACGGTGATGAGAAACCATATTCAGTTGTACGTGAATGATTTCTCGATAGATCTTGGAGTCAAAGGGAGGGAAGCCATCACCACTCTTTACGAAAATGGCATCCAAAAACAACTTTTCCCGCCACTCCAACCCGACTGGTTTGTAGCATAACAACTATCCTTCCCGAAAATATGATGCTTTGCACAAATCTGATTACTTTGACGTAATTTTACGCCTCGGAATCCTACAGGGAAATGGAAAATTTGTTCAGACTCTACCGCGACAACATCAATGGAATCATCGCCACGCTGGTCATTCACCTGGTAGTGATGGTTTGCCTGTTTTTTGCCGAGTTGAGAAACAACATGGATTTACCTGCCGACGCACTTTTCGTGGATTTGGTTCCTGAAGAGGTTAAATTGCCGAATCCTGATAAGGAGAAATTGGAGTTGGGCAATCAGTCCCTGGCTTTGAACGGTGGAAAATCAGGGGCCAATAACTCCAACAGGGCAGTCAATTTGGGTGATCAATCCGGTCGTACCTCCGGTGATCCTTTTTTTGACAAAGAGTACGCCAGGGAGGTAGCAGAGGCAAAAAAACTGGAAAGTGATGTAAATAAGAACCTTGCAAAGAAAATTCCTGTCATTGGCGATATCCCTATGCCGGTTGCCAGTACCGAGGGGATGACACGCGACGAGGTCAAACGCTCCACCTTCAAAGGAAAATCAAATATTCACTATCTACTTGGGAATCGCTATCATCTTCAATTGCCAATCCCGGTCTATTTGGCACAAGGTGGCGGCGAGGTGGTTGTTGACATCGTGGTAAACAGAAACGGAGATGTCCTGTCGGCTACACCCAGGGTGCCGGTCAATCTGAATGATCCAACCATCTTAGCCTATGCCAAACAGGCTGCGGAAAAGACCCTTTTCAATCCTTCTAGCAGCGCTCCCGAGAAAGAACGTGGCACCATTACCTATCTTTTTGTCGCGCAATAACGGCTTTCCAAGCAAATTTTAGCTTTTAAAAAAACATCTTTTAACTGAATACTGCAGGATTTGTTTGGATAATTCATCATCTTTGTTTGAGAATTGAATTGAATACAAAATTCAATTTGATAATATTTAAATTTCAAAAACCATGTCTGCAAAAATATTTTTGGTTGAAGGTATGAAATGCAAAAATTGCTCATCCCATGTCGAAAAAGAGATCAAACAGATTCAAGGGATCAAAGATGTTGAAGCCGACTTTACCACCGGTCAAGTGAGCGTAAAAGGAGACCATGTCAATGAAGAGATGATCAAATTGGCGGTCGAAAAGGCCGGATACCGCTTCAAGGGTGCGACAAAATCGTCACCCGGATCAGACTTGTGGTTGAGCTGAAAATATTGCCATTTTGGCGGTTTTCAATTTCACAAACCTGACATTATTGCCTCTTTATCAGTACATTGATATCAAATTGTCCCTGTTTCTTGTTTGGCCAATGATTTGATTGTAGCTATTGCAATCGATAGAAAACATTAAAAAACAAGATATGAACTTCAACAATTTTACCATCAAAGCACAGGAGGCGGTTCAACAAGCCATCCAGATTACTACGGGCAACAACCAGCAGTCGGTCGAAACTGCGCACCTGATGAAGGGTTTGCTATCTGAAGCGGAGAGCATCACTGCTTTTCTTCTCCAAAAGACAGGTGTCAATGTCGCCTATTTCACCAAAGAACTTGACCATATCATCAATGGTTTTCCCAAAGTTACCGGGGGTGAACCATTTCTCTCGACTGCAGCCAATACGACAGTCCAGAAAGCAATTGCCCTTTCCCAAAAGATGGGGGATAAGTTTGTTTCCGTCGAACATCTGCTTTTGGCTTTGCTTGAAACCGGCGATGTCGTTAGCAAACTGATGAAAGAGCAGGGTGTCGACAGAAAAGGTCTGGAGGTTGCCATTCGTGAATTGAGAAAAGGCTCAAAGGTGGAAAGCCAAACCGCAGAGGATACTTTCAACTCCCTCAACCGTTTTGCCGTCAACCTTAACGATGCGGCCCGTTCGGGCAAATTAGATCCGGTAATCGGCCGTGATGAAGAGATCCGTAGGGTTTTGCAAATCCTATCACGCAGAACTAAAAATAATCCAATCCTGGTTGGAGAGCCGGGCACCGGTAAGACCGCAATCGCGGAAGGCTTGGCCCAAAGAATTGTTCGTGGTGATGTGCCCGAAAATCTGCAAAGCAAGCAGATCTTCTCCCTGGATATGGGTGCATTGATTGCCGGAGCCAAATACAAAGGAGAATTTGAAGAACGCCTAAAATCTGTCATTCAGGAAGTTGTACAGGCAGAGGGCGAAGTGATTCTCTTTATCGACGAGATTCACACCCTGGTAGGCGCTGGCAAAAGTGAGGGTTCCATGGACGCGGCAAACATTCTCAAACCCGCCCTGGCACGGGGCGACTTGCGTGCCGTAGGAGCCACTACACTTGGTGAATACCAAAAATATTTCGAGAAAGACAAAGCGCTGGAGCGTCGTTTCCAACTGGTGATGGTGGACGAACCGGATACCCAATCGGCTATTTCTATCCTTCGCGGATTGAAAGAACGGTATGAAAATCACCACAAGGTGCGGATCAAAGACGATGCCATCATCGCCGCAGTTGAATTGTCGCAACGCTACATCACCGACCGGTTTTTGCCCGACAAGGCCATCGACCTGATGGATGAAGCTGCCGCCAAACTGCGGATGGAGATGAATTCATTACCTGAAGAACTTGACGAAATTGAACGCAAGCTGACGCAACTCGAGATCGAGCGGGCGGCCATTCAACGCGAAAATGACAAAAGCAAGCTTTCTCGTTTGGAGGAGGAGATTGCCAACCTCAAGGAGGAGCAGAAAAAATTCAGGGCTACCTGGCAGGCCGAAAAAGAACTTATCGAAGCCATTCAGTCAAAGAAACAGGAGATTGAGGAGTTGAAACTCCTTGCTGAACAGGCCGAACGTCAAGGCGATTACGGGCAGGTTGCTGAGATCCGTTATGGCAAAATCAAAGAAGCCGAAACTGCCATAACCAGATTGCAGGAACAACTAAAAGTGAAACAAAGTACCCAATCGCTTATCAAAGAAGAGGTGGATGCAGAAGATATTGCCGTAGTAGTGGCCCGCTGGACAGGAATTCCGGTATCCAGAATGTTGCAGAGCGAGCGGGAAAAACTGATCCATTTGGAGGATGAGTTGCACAAAAGAGTAATCGGTCAAAATGAGGCAATCGCGGCAGTTTCGGATGCCGTCCGGCGCTCAAGGGCCGGCTTGCAGGATGAGAAACGGCCAATCGGCTCCTTTATCTTTCTGGGAACCACCGGTGTGGGCAAGACAGAACTGGCCAAAGCGCTGGCAGAATACCTCTTCGACGATGAGAACATGCTTACCAGGATCGATATGTCTGAATACCAGGAGAAATTTTCAGTGACCAGACTGATAGGATCGCCTCCGGGATATGTTGGTTACGACGAAGGCGGCCAACTAACGGAAGCCGTACGCAGAAAACCATACTCAGTACTGCTGTTCGACGAAATTGAGAAGGCCCATCCCGATGTTTTCAATGTACTGCTGCAGGTACTGGACGACGGCAGGCTCACCGACAACAAAGGGAGGACGGTCAACTTCAAAAACACCATCATCATCATGACCTCCAACCTTGGATCCCACCTGATCCGCGAACGGTCTGAACAGATGACGGATTTAAACCGGAGAGAGGCAATGGAAGATCTTCAGGGTGAGCTGATGGATCTCTTAAAACAGACCATACGGCCTGAGTTCCTCAACCGGATTGACGAAGTGATTGTATTTGCACCTTTGAACAGGGAGGAGATCCGCCAGATTGTCAAGTTACAATTTGAAATGGTCGTTGAACGGCTCGCTAAAAGCGGTTACCATGCAAGACTGACCGAAACTGCCATTGATTGGATGGCTGAGACTGGTTATGACCCGCAATTCGGAGCACGCCCGGTTAAAAGGATGATGCAGAAATATTTGCTCAACGATTTGTCAAAAGAGATTCTTGCCGGCAACATTAAGAAAGAGGGGGAGATCGTGATTGACACTGAGAATAATCATCTGGTGTTTAGGTAAATATAAAGTATTACTATCTGTCGGAGGAGGGGGAGACTGGACGACTGGGAAGACTGGGACGACTTGGACGAACGGGCGAAGTTGAAAGTTGAGAGTTGAGAGTTGAGAGTTGAGAGTTGAAAGTTGAGAGTTGAGAGTTGAAAGTTGAGAGTTGAAAGTTGAGAGTTGAAAGTGAAAAATGAAAGCTTAAGATTATAAGTCTGAAAGGGTTGGTCCTAGTACGGAGTCGAGGGGTGATAAAAGACGGAATGACAGAATGACGGAAAGACTGGAATGACTGGGAAGACTAGGACGAGGGTGAGATCAAACGCCAGTCTCAGAGCGAAGTGGTACCCTGAGTGAAGTCGAAGGGCCTAGGGACGAAGAGGGGCAAAGCGACTCCTTTTTTGCACTGTAATCCCGTTAGGGACGACCAGTTTTGTAGCCCGGGGTAAAGCGACGAAGGAGCGACACCCCGGGTTAGGAATGCCGGAAATGAAACCGTCTGCGAGCATATCTTCAAAAATGAGATATTCTCAGTTTCAGACGGAATGAGTGAATCCTGTAAGTTGTTAAAGGAATGAGTTGATAAAGAAATAGAGTGACAGAATGACGGGAAGAAGCATCGGTCCCCGAACGACGTCAAGGGGTACAGAGAAATTGCAGGAAGAATTGAAACAGGGCAACGGAGAGCTTGTCGGGGCTACCTGTGTAGAAGGTAAAATCACTTGACCATAAACAGTCAGGTGATTTTTTTCTTAATTTTATTTGAGATAATTTGGCTTTTTTGAATCGCCATTAGTAGGAATGGTGTAAGGACCAATAACTGATTAATCAATTACATAATATGAAAACCAACCTGATCCTTCTTGCCGGGATATTTCTTTGTTCATCCCTGGCAATTTCAAATCCCGACCGGAACCAGAAACACAATCTTTCGTTTCAAGCGCTTTCCGCTACATGGGACGAAGCGATCCCTCTTGGTAATGGCATGGTTGGCAGCCTTGTATGGCAAAAAAACGACAAACTTCGCTTTTCACTCGACCGTGCTGATCTGTGGGACCTACGCCCGATGGCCAACATCGATTTCAACAAATGGAAATTTAAGGACGTTTACCTGCACTGGAAAGAAGATCAATACAAGGAGGTTCAACAGGTATTTGATGAGCCTTACGATCGTTCGCCCGCTCCTTCCAAAATCCCGGCAGGTGCGATCGAATTTGATGTTAAGGCGCTTGGAAAAGTAAAATCCGTTACCCTGGATGTTGAGAAAGCGATCTGTACCGTCGTTTGGTACAATGGCGCCAGGCTCACTACTTTTGTCCATGCGGAAAAACCTGTCGGATGGTACAAATTCGAAAATCTTTCCGCTCCGGTGGAGGTTACCTTAATCCCTCCTGCCTACAACCGGGCAGGAGATGGCAAGCGGGTGGACCAGTCGATGAGTGATCTGGATAAGCTGGGCTATCCGCAGGGTAAAATTGTTGTTGAGAAAAACAGGATTACTTACGATCAAAAAGGATGGGGCGAATTTTCCTACCAAATCAGCACCCAATTTGAAACGGGAAAAAGTTCGGAAACCGGCTGTTGGTCCATATCCACGGCTAACAAAGGATGGTATGTGAAACCAAAAGCTGAACTCGTAGTCGCCAATGAGTTGAAGGTTGGATATCACAAGTCTTTGGTTGAGCACAACTCCTGGTGGTCAAAATACTGGGCCCAATCGGCCATTGCTATCCCGGACAAGGTACTCGAAAAACAATATTACCTCGAGATGTACAAATTTGGCTCCGCTGCCCGACCTGATGCTCCACCCATTTCGTTGCAGGCAGTCTGGACTGCAGACAATGGCAAACTCCCTCCCTGGAAAGGCGATTTCCATCACGACTTAAATACCCAGTTGAGTTACTGGCCCTCCTATGCCGGAAATCAACTCAACCTGGAGGAGGGCTTCCTGAATTGGCTCTGGAAATTGCGTCCGACTTTCAAAAAATATACCAAAGACTATTTTGGAACAGATGGAATGAATGTCCCCGGGGTCACCACGCTGGAAGGCGAACCCATGGGAGGCTGGATCCAATATTCGTTCGGACAATCTGTTGGGGCATGGTTGAGCCAACATTTTTACCTTCATTGGAGATACTCGATGGACCACGAATTTCTGAAGCAAAAGGCTTACCCATGGATCAAAGATGTGGCCCAGTTTCTGAATGAAATAGCCATCAAAACTGCCGATGGAAAAAGAAAGCTGCAAATCAGTTCCAGTCCCGAAATCTATAACAATTCGAGAAAGGCCTGGTTTGCCGAAACCACCAATTTTGATCTGGCCCTAATCCGCTGGACATATGAAAAAGCAGGGGAATTGGCTACCGAACTTGGGTTACCCGATGAAGCCAAAAATTGGAATCGAATTCTTTCGGAATGGCCGGAGTTGGCAGTTGACAACAATTCAGGGTTTCTGTTTGCCTCTGGATTCCCATTCAACGAATCGCACCGCCATTTTTCACACCTGATGGCCTTTCATCCGTTGGGAATGGTTGATGTGTCGAATGGAGAAAGGGACAAGCTGATCATTAAGCATACGCTTGAAAACCTCGTCAAAACCACCCCGGACTACTGGTGCGGTTATTCCTATAGCTGGTTGGGCAATTTGTATGCCAGGGCTTTGGATGGGGAAAAAGCAGCTGAAACACTGCGGATTTTTTCTGAAAATTTCTGTCTGCCTAATAGTTTTCATGTCAATGGGGAGCAGCATAACAAAGGATATTCGAAAATGAAATACCGTCCCTTTACGCTGGAAGGAAATTTTGCCTTTGCATCTGGCATCCAGGAAATGCTGCTGCAAAGCCACACCAATGTGGTGCATATTTTTCCTGCCATACCGGCCTCCTGGACAAACGCCAAATTTGAAAAGCTAAGGGCCCAGGGAGCTATCCTTATTTCCGCCGAAAAAAAGAATGGGAAGGTGACCAACGTAGAGCTCTTTTCCGAAAAAGGGGGTAAATTGCGCCTCGAAAATCCCTTTGGTTCATCGGGCTTCGAAGATGACATGAAGTATCGAAAAGAAGGAAATGTCCTGATATTCGATTTGAAACCCGGGGAAAAAGTGAATCTAAAATCCAGGAATTGAAATGATCGAAATTTGTGCTTTGGCATCGGGAAGTAATGGAAATTGCTACTACATAGGAAATCAGGAAGAGGCGGTATTGGTAGATGTTGGTCTCTCTTTCAAACAAATACTTGGGAGATTGAATACCAAAGCTATTGATCCCAAAAAAATTAAGGCCATTTTCATCACCCATGAACATGGCGACCATGTACGTGGAGCCAGGGTCACAGGCAAAAAATTGGATGTCCCGGTTTACATGACAGAGGGGACATACAAAGCGGCATTTCGAACCTGGAAACCCCTCTCCTATCTTGCTGTTCGGGATAATGATCCGGTAAAGATTGGGTCCCTGACCATTTACCCTGTTTTGAAAAACCACGATGCGGCAGAACCCACCTCATTCCGGGTCGAAGCCAATGGCTTTAACATTGGGGTTTTCACGGATATTGGCTCACCATGCGACAACGTTAAAAACCACTTAAAGCAATGCCATGCGCTCTTTTTAGAGACAAATTACGACTCCCAAATGTTAAAAGATGGACCTTATCCCTACCATCTCAAAGTTAGGATAGACTCCACAGTTGGCCACCTTTCCAACCTGCAGGCTTTCGAATTATTGAATGAACATGCACACTCCGAATTAAAATGTGTCTTTCTCAGCCACCTCTCGGCCGAAAACAACAGGCCCGAGTTGGCTTTAAACGAGTTCAAATCCCTGTCAGATAAATACCAGATCAAACTAACTGACAGGTTTGCTGCTGGCGAGATTTTTATTTTGGAATAGGTTACATAGAGAAGCACAACCCTGTCTTATATTCTTTTTTCTGCCCTAAAAAAATTGTACCTTTTCCATCTAAACAACAAACCCATTCGAAATGAAAAAAATCGCATCGCTGATGATTGTTATGACCTTTATCCTTAGCTCCTTCGCCCAAAAGGAGAATACGTCGTTGGGCGAAAATCCGCTGTTGAAACCCTTTACAACACCGTTCCAGGTTCCTCCTTTCGGTGAGATAAAACTAGGGCATTTTCTTCCATCTATAGATGCCGGGATCAAAGCCAATCTTGCTGAAATTGACGCCATTGTCAACAATCCGGCTGCACCCGATTTCAAAAATACCATTTTGGCCTATGATACTGCCGGTGACCAGCTCTCCGTTGCCACCCGCATCTTCTCCAATCTGAACGGTGCGAATACCAATCCGGCCATGCAAAAGCTGGCGCGTGAGATTACTCCTAAACTAACACGGCATCGCGATAATATATCGTTGAACCCCAAACTATTCCAACGGGTGAAAGCCGTTTACGAAAAGAGAAACGAAATGGGGTTGGATGACCAGCAAATTAGGGTCACAGAAAAATACTACAAGGATTTTGAACGCAACGGGGCCAACCTGTCATCCGAAAATCAAGCCAGACTTCGTCAGATCAATGAAGAGTTGTCTAAAACCGTTCTCCAATTTGGCGAAAATCTTTTGGCCGAGACCAACAAAAATTTCAAAATGGTGGTGGACAAAAAGGAGGACCTTTCCGGGCTTCCGGCTGATGTAATTGATGCCGCTGCATTAGAGGCAAAGAAAGACAGCCTTCCGGGAAAATGGGAGTTTACCCTTGCCAAGCCAAGTATGCTGCCCTTTCTAACCTATGCCAATAACCGTCAACTTCGTGAAAAATTATACCGTGGCTATTTTATGCGCGGCGACTATGACAATCAATTCGATAACAAGGAATTGATCAAAAAGATGGTATTGTTGCGTGATGAAAAGGCCAAGTTATTGGGCTTTAAAAATTTCGCATCTTATGTTATCGCCGACAACATGGCAAAGACACCCGAAATTGTTTACCAGTTTCTGGACAAGTTATGGGTGCCCGCCCTCAAAAGGGCCAAGAAAGAACGGGCCGACCTTCAGGCAATCATTGACAAAGAGGGTGGTAAATTCAAACTGCAATCGTGGGACTGGTGGTACTATTCCGAAAAGGTCAGAAAAGGCCGATACAACCTCGAAGAGTCTGAGTTGAAGCCCTATTTCTCCCTTGACAATGTTCAGAAAGGGATGTTTTATGTGGCCAACAAACTCTACGGCATCACCTTCGAAAAAAGGAGCGATCTTCCTGTATACCATCCTGAAGTCGTTGCCTATGAAGTGAAGGACAAGGACAAATCCCATTTGGCAGTGCTTTACATGGACTTCCATCCCAGAGACGGTAAACGGGTGGGTGCCTGGTGTACCGGCTATGGAAGCCGTCAATACCGTAACGGCAAGAAGATTGATCCAATCATTTCCATGGTAATGAATTTCACGCGTCCTACCGGGAACGCTCCGGCCTTGCTGAGTTTCGAGGAGGTTACCACTGCCTTTCATGAATTTGGCCATGCGCTTCACAGTGTCTTTGCTGACGGGCCTTACGATCGTACATCGAGGGATGTTCCGCGCGATTTTGTCGAGCTGCCATCACAGATCGATGAGAACTGGGCGGCCGAGCCGCAAGTTTTAAAAGCCTACGCAAAACATTATAAAACAGGTAAGGTTATTCCGGATGCACTGATTGACAAACTGGTGAAAAGCGCCCAGTTTAACCAGGGATTTATCACAACAGAACTCCTGGCAGCATCCATTCTTGATTTGGACTACAATACTGCCGCCAACCCTGCCATTAGCGATGTGAGGGCCTTCGAGAAACAATCCATGGAGAAAATTGGTTTGATCGATGAAATTCTTCCCCGGTACAGAAGCACCTACTTTCAGCACTCTTTCAGCGGCGGTTATACGGCTGGTTATTACGTCTACACCTGGGCAGCAGTGCTCGATGCAGACGCATTTGATGCATTCAAATCCTCGGGGGATATTTTTAATCCAGTTTGGGCGGCAAAATTCCGTGAACTGCTTACCAAATGCGGAACAGATGAAGGAATGGCCATCTATCAAAAATTTAGGGGAAAGGATCCCGATATCACACCTTTATTGAAGAAACGAGGACTTCAGTAGTACAAAAGTTTTTATCTTTGTAAAGGAGATGATGATCATCATATGTCGTCTCTTGATTTCATGTCTTAGTGACACCTTAGTGTCTTAGTGGCAGAAAAATTTATAGCCACCAAGGCACTAAGACACAAAGGTTTCACTAAGGTGAAAAAAAATCATCGCCTATTTTAGGCGGCAATTATTTAATTCGGCTTTTCGTGTGAAAAAAATCAGATTGAAAATTCTCGGGCTCTCCTACAGTCAGGATCAGTCGGGCGCCTATGCCCTCGTTCTGGCAGAAACTGATGGGAACAGACGCATTCCCATCATCATTGGAGCCGTTGAAGCTCAAGCCATTGCCATCAATCTGGAGGGTTTAAAACCCCCACGCCCGCTGACGCACGACCTTTTTACCACCGTCCTCTCTACCTTCGACATAAAGATCACCGAAGTCTTTATCCATGCTTTTGAAGAGGGAATTTTTTATGCCGAAATGAAACTCTCGGGAGAGAAGGGAAATTTCAACATCGACTCCAGAACATCCGATGCCATTGCCCTTGCCTTGCGTTGCAACTGCCCCATCTATACCACCGAAGAAGTAATGGGTCAAACCGGTATTCTCATCGATTTTGAAGACAAAGCGGAGGAGGAAGCTTTGGAAGATGAGATGGACGAACATTCCGTATACGATGAATTTACCCTCGATGAATTGAATGAGATGCTCGAAAAAGCTGTTCTGGACGAAGAGTACGAAAAAGCCTCTGTCATCAGGGATGAAATCAGCAAAAGAGGCGATCCCAACAAGGAATTAACCGAAGAATAAAAATCACATGCGACAATATCTCAACCTTTTAGCTCACCTGATGGAATCCGGAAATGAGCGGTCAGACCGCACCGGTACCGGTACTTTGAGCCAGTTTGGCTACCAGATGCGGTTCAACCTTGCGGAGGGCTTTCCGGTCGTAACAACCAAAAAGCTCCACCTGAAATCGATCATACACGAGTTGTTGTGGTTCCTCAAAGGTGATACCAATGTCAAATATTTGCAGGACAATGGTGTGAAAATCTGGAACGAATGGGCCGGCGAAGATGGAGAGCTTGGCCCTGTTTACGGGCACCAATGGCGTTCGTGGTCAGCCCCGGATGGCAGGGAAATTGACCAAATCTCACGACTGATCGAACAGATCAAAAGCAATCCCTTATCCCGCAGGCTGATCGTGAGTGCTTGGAATGTTGGAGACTTAGACAAGATGAAACTTCCACCATGTCACCTGCTATTCCAATTTTATGTCAACGACGGAAAGCTTTCGTGCCAGTTGTACCAGCGAAGCGCAGATGTATTTTTGGGGGTTCCCTTCAACATTGCCTCTTATGCCCTGCTCACCCTGATGGTGGCCCAGGTAACCGGACTCCAGCCCGGGGATTTTGTCCATACTTTCGGTGATGCCCATATCTACAACAACCATCTGGACCAAGTCAGGCTTCAGCTCTCCCGGGAGCCCTTTCCCCTCCCTCAAATGAAGATCAATCCGGAGGTGAAAAGTATTTTTGATTTCAAGTTTGAAGATTTCGAACTGGTCGGTTACCAATCCCATCCGCACATTAAGGGGGAAGTGTCGGTGTGAAAGATGAAATATATGGTAATAGATAGAAATAAATGGAAATATGTGATTTGCAGGATAGAATATTTCTGTACGTCCCCAATTATTTCAAACTATTTCCACTTATTTCCATTGTATTTCAATAACATGCAATTTGAAAAAAAAATAAGCTAACATGGTACATCCAAATATCTCCATCATCGTTGCCATAGCGCAGAATTTCGCCATCGGCCTGAACAACGATTTACTTTTTCATCTGCCCGATGATCTGAAACGGTTTAAAAAAATCACTACCGGGAAGGCGCTCATCATGGGCAAGCGGACCTTTTACTCCCTCCCCAAAGCCCCGCTTCCCAACCGCCGAAACATTGTGATAACGGATATCCCGGGAGAAACATTCGCGGGATGTGAATCCGTCAATTCTATCGAAGAGGCCGTAGAATTGGTCCGGAACGAACCCGAGGCATTTATCATCGGAGGGGGCATGATTTACCGTCAGTTTTATCCATTGGCAGGAAAGCTCTACCTGACGCTGGTGCACAAGGATCTGGAGGCGGATACCTTCTTCCCTTCAATCGATTTCGAAGAGTGGAGCGAGACAGCCAGGGAAGATCTCTTCGATGAGAAGAATGGATTTAGCTATTCTTATCTGGATCTGGTGAGGAAATGACCTAATGACGGAAATGACCGAATGACGGAAATGACGGAGGGCTGGAAGACGGGGACGACTAGGACGAGTGGACGAATTTGAATCGATTTCTGAGCGTGGTTGACGGGTAAAAATCATGTGAAAATGCGAAAATTAGCAGTTGCTCAATCCAAAATTTCCCGACCACAATCTTGATCCTTATCGGATCCTACCCCGGAGGGGTTTAATGTTAATAGCCCGGGGTTAAGCGACGCAGGAGCGACACCCCGGATAAATGATTCCCGAATGAGCACCGTCCGCGGTAGTCTATTGAAAAGTGGGATTTGATCGTTTCGGACGGAAGGAGCAAATATTGATAAATGAGAAAATTTTGGCCACACTTTCATTACGAACGACTCTTGTTCCATTTTCACATTTTCACATTTCCCAATTTTCACATTTTCACATTTATCTCAGTCATCCAAAACCAGCATCTTTCCCAGATTATCGAACCGGTTGCTGTAATCCTGGATGGAGGTCTTGATTACTTCCAGCGCCTCTTCCCGATCGTAAACTGCCTCAATTACGGTATTCCCCTCTTCCCCGGGGATGTCCTTGTAGGTCAAAAAGTAGTGGCGCAAGCGGGTGATAATGCCCTCCGGCACATCTTTCAGGGAGGTAAAACTTCCATAAACAAAGTCGTTGTTCAGGACAGCTATAATTTTATCGTCGGCTTCATCCCCGTCGATCATTCGAAGGCCTCCGATGGGTTTGGCAGTAACCAGGATATCACCGTGGTGAATTGATTTTTCGGTCAGGACCACGATATCAATTGGGTCGCCATCACCCTTGATTCCTTTTTTGCCCGTTTTTTTGGAGCACAAATCTCCAACCAATTTCCCGCAATAGGTTTGAGGGATAAATCCATACAAAGCGGGACAAACATTGGAATATTGCTGAGGCCTGTCAATTTTGAGGTAACCGGAGTCTTTGTCAACTTCATATTTCACCGTGTCGGTTGGCACCACCTCAATGAAAGCTGTTACCTTTTCGGGTGCATGATCACCAATGTGAATGCCGTGCCAGGGGTGCGACTTGTAACGCAACCCCATCAATCGTCCGATCGGATCTGAAAATTTGTCTGCCATTGTACTAATTTTTTAAACTTATTACAATTATAACCATATTTCGGTTTAATTGCAAACCACGCTCCCCCTCGTTTGAGCGAAGCGGTAACGAGGGGTTTAAGACTATTCGTCTGCGACGACATGCCATTATCTACATTTTTAAGCCACGTAAAAAACCTGTCATCAGGAAGGGTTCCAGAGTCTAGCAAATCAAGCTCCCCCTCGTTTGAGCGAAACGGTAACGAGGGGGTCATGACCTATCATCTGCGATGACAAACCACTCATCTAAATTTTATTTTAACGCAAAAATTTGTCCTAAGGAAAGCTGTCTACCAAACTAGATGAATTAGGTTGTTCATCAGGTATTTGTTTTCTATTACAAACGAGTAGCGGGAGCCCCTCGTTACCGCTTCGCTAAAACGAGGGGGAACAGTTTGAACCCATTTACTTCGCTGGAGAAATTGGTAAATTCAAATCATCAATACAATTTATTATATTTGAAATTGCATTTACATTTTTTTTTCTAATTTCGAAATCTCCCTTTGTATTGTCCTCATAGTTAATCCTAATCTTACTAATTGGTGTAGTTTTAAATGTTGTCCATTGCCTATCATTTATGAGGTAATACTTCCAATGTGTTATACCATCCTTATTATCAGTTCCTTCACTTGTAGGTTTAAAAAATTGAATAACTTCATCAGTATTAAGCAAAATTTCTAATGATGAATAATCTCCAGTTTGATCAGCATTATCTGAATTATCTAACAAGAATAATATAAGATGCTTTCCATTAACATAAACCGCACTAGCTGTTAATCTAGTGTTTTTTAAATTGGTATTCAATACAGTTGCTCCTATATAAATTTGTTTCTCGACAAATAGTGTTTCAGGCATTGTTTTGACAATCCTTTTTTTAGAAAATGCATCAATTTTATTTTCAGCATATTTACAATTTTTGTCTCGAGCAAATAAATTGAACGATAATGTCAAAATCATTAAGAATACTAGATTTTTCATTTTTTTAAGAATTAAGGTTAGTTGATAATTAATATTGTGGTAAAAATTTTCTATGATAAACGATTATTTCAGTGTATTTGTGCCTGATACGCAATATCATAACATTATTACAACACACAAAAATATTAAATTTTTGGTAATTGCCTATATATGAGCATGAAGGCAAAAAGTGTTATTTAACATGTTTGTGATTGTCAATTAGTTTTATTGGTATAAGCGCTTAAGCCGCCCATTTTTAATGATTGATTTACAGTTATTTATATATTATAGCAAACGATTTATATGGGTCTATTAGCAAATCATCTCTGTTTTACAATTAAATTTCAAATAATTATTCTGATAAATGGCAGTATTACAAGCATTTAATAATGAGTAAGAAAATATATTTGGGCGGTCTATGCGCTTATACCAATAGTTTTAATTCTAAACTTTAGACGCAACATGCTTTACTAGTTGAGAGAAATGGAAAAATTAAAAACTGGAAAAATAATCCCAATTATTTGAAATCATTTTGAACACTTTGAACCCGGGGTTGGTTTCTGCTTATAAATCAGGCTAATTTCTGCCAGCTCAAGACCAATTTGATGAATTCCCCTCAATATCTTTTCTGTTTGCGTTTCGGATGGTTTTTTATGCCCGGTTACATATTGTGACAACAAGGTAGCATTCATCCCAATTCTATCGGCGAGTAATTTTGAGTTGATGACTTTATAATATTGGAAAAACTGTCTGAAATCGAGCTCAAACTTTAGATTTTCGTGAGCGATATTGATTTCTTGATCTTCGTAATAAAGATTGGCTGCTTCATAAGCATTGTTAATCAAATCCGCAACACTCTTTCCCGTAGTATAAATTGGATAATCAACAGAATAGGCAGAAAAACCAGTATCCGTTTTTTCTATAATCATTCTAATCTTTTTCCTGATCGTCTTCATTTCGATACAATTCAGAACACTTCATTAAGATTTGTTCAAGACAAAGGTAAATAATTATTTACTTTAATCCACGAGTAAGAAGGTTTGTAACAAGCTTCTTCTACATTGTCCTAAACTAACTTTCAGACCCCTACCCTTTCCAATCGAAACATCAGCATTGAACCGTTTTGTCGGTGCCAAATGACTGCCTTTGCTGATGGATCAATTGATAAATTCAGGTTAATCCCCATACGGGGAAACATGAATTTTGGATATATCCTTCTATTGACATTGATGCCCTACGGGCAAAGCGTTTGAAAATGAAAAGGTATTTTGTGGTTTTTTTATAGTAAACCAAAATTTGCTCATTACCTATTTCTTACCTCTATTTTTTGTCCGCAGGTCGGTAGATTGTAAAGAGGTTTGGGCTTCTTCCGGGGATTTCTTGCCTATTTTGTTTGCCCGTAGGGCATCAATGTCAATAGAAAAACGGATAAGGTAGAATGCCAATTCCCCGTATGGGGATTAACCAAAACAAAACGAGCCTTACTAATTAGCTCACTAACAAATATTTATTGAATATCCTTCAAAATATATTTGGGATCGTAATCAACCTCAAATAGCCTGAGAAAATGCTGATACTCCTCACTAAATGTCTGTTTATAATGATGGATTTCCTGATTCTGGATATACTGAACCAATGATGAAATCTGAGATTTCCCATAACTAAATCCCCCAAATCCTTCCTGCCACGAGAACCTTCCAGAGCACAATTTCTCATTGTTAATCCATATTGAAGAGCTTCTTTTCAGATAATACATCAATTCGGATGGCGACTGTCTTGGATTCATGCTCACCAACAGGTGCAAATGATTAGCAACACCGTTAATGGCAAACAAATGATGTTGCTGTTGAACAACAATTCCATTCATGTATTGATAAAGGGACTCTTTCCATTCAGGTTGAATCAATGAGATTCTGTTTTGTACAGCAAAAACATAATGAATATACAATTGACAATAAGTGTTCGCCATTTTCTCCCAAATTTTGTAAATATTGAACTAATTTCTACGTCCCCCACCCCTCCCGGTCCAAACTCCGGTATTGAATGGCTTCGCCCAGGTGATCGGCCTGGATGTTCTCAGCGCCCTCCAGGTCGGCGATAGTCCGTGCCACTTTGAGGATACGGTCGTAGGCCCTGGCGGAGAGCCCCAGCTTTTCCATGGCATTTTTGAGGATGGCTTCCCCTGCGCGATCAGGGGTACAATACAAATGCAACAGTTTGGTGTTCATCTGCGCATTGCAATAGATGCCTGCCTCCTCAAACCGAAGCCGCTGGATCTCCCTTGCCGCGATGACCCTTGCACGGATGGTATCGCTCGATTCGCCCGAACTCATGGCCGAAAGCTTGTTAAAGGGAACCGGCACTATCTCCAGGTGGATGTCGATGCGGTCGAGCAACGGTCCCGATATCCGGTTCAAATATTTTTGCACAATTCCCGGTCCGCAGACACACTGTTTGGTGGGGTGGTTGTAGAACCCGCATGGACATGGGTTCATGGAGGCTACCAGCATAAAGGAGGCAGGAAACTCTACTGATGATTTGGCCCTCGAAACGGTAATCATACGGTCTTCCAAAGGTTGCCTCATCACCTCAAGCACCGATCTCTTGAACTCTGGAAGTTCATCCAGGAAAAGCACCCCATTGTGTGCTAGGGAGATCTCCCCCGGCTGGGGAATGGTACCCCCGCCGACCAAAGCGGCGTCAGAGATGGTGTGGTGCGGACTGCGAAAGGGCCGGCAGATCATCAGAGATGTCTGATTTTCAATCTTCCCGGCTACGGAATGGATCTTTGTTGTCTCGAGGGCTTCTTTCAGGGTAAAGGGAGGCAGTATGGTGGCTATTCGTTTGGCCAGCATCGTTTTACCTGCTCCGGGTGGGCCGATCATGATTAAATTGTGACCGCCCCCAGCGGCAATTTCGAGCGCCCGCTTCACATTTTCTTGCCCCTTGACCTCGGAGAAGTCGACTTCAAACCTGTTTTTGTTGGAGTTGAATTCTTCGCGGGTATCAATCACCGTCTGCTTGAGCGGAATGGCGCTGTTGAAATAGTCGATTACTTCGCGGATATTTTCAACCCCGTAGATTTTCAGTTTGTCGACCACTGCCGCCTCCCGGGCGTTCTGAAGTGGCACGATCAGTCCTTCAAAACCCTCCTCCCTGGCCCTAATGGCAATGGGGAGTACTCCCTTGACCGTCTGCAACCCACCATCCAGTGATAGCTCGCCCATCATCACATAGCGGCCAATCTCAGGGGCATAGATCTGCTCGGATGCCGAGAGGATGCCCATTGCAATCGGGAGATCGTAACAGGAGCCCTCCTTGTGAATATCGGCGGGGGCCATGTTGATCACCGTCTTTTTCCCAGGGAGTTTGAATCCATTGAAGCGCAAAGCCGCGTCAATTCGTTGTTGGCTTTCGCGCACTGCCAGGTCGGCCAGACCGACCATATTGAAACGAATGCCCCTCGACACGTCCACCTCGATCGTAATCGTGGTCGCATCAATTCCGTGCACCGCGCTACCATAAGTTTTTATCAGCATGACTTTTCGATTTTACTCCATTTGCTGTGATATCCTTAAATATACCGAATTTTGAGGAGAAAAGGAAATTTGAAGGCGGCTAATTGCAGTTAGCTGGCATGATTTTATGCCTCAACTGATAACTAGGAGCCATCAAAATATCCCTTATATTTGTCTGGATATTGTTGCGTTTTAGCAACTGTTTATCAAATGACATTTTACCACAACGGTCACAAAGGATGCACGAAGGACACGAAGGAAAGTCCTAACTTATTGTTTGTTTGTGACCTTTGTGTATTGACTTTGAGTCCTTCGTGGTAAAATAATCTTTAATTCGTAATTTTTAATTTTTAATTCCTTCCCCCTGTGTCAGATATTATCCGTCTCTTGCCCGACTCCGTTGCCAACCAGATCGCTGCCGGCGAGGTGATCCAACGCCCAGCTTCAGTGGTAAAGGAGCTGGTCGAAAATGCCATCGACTCGGGAGGCGATGCGATCACCGTCAATGTAAAGGATGCCGGCCGTACACTCATCCAGGTTACTGACAACGGGAAAGGGATGTCGCCGGCCGATGCGCGTATGTCGTTCGAGCGCCATGCCACCTCTAAAATCCACGAGGCCAACGATCTCTTCTCGATCCGTACCATGGGCTTCAGGGGGGAGGCACTGGCGTCAATTGCTTCGGTGGCAGAGGTGGAACTCCGCACCCGTCAACAGGGAGAGGAACTTGGTACTTTTTTGCATATCCTGGGCTCCGTTTTGCAAAAGCAGCAGACCGACCACTGTCCGGAAGGTTCCAATTTCTCGGTAAAGAATCTTTTCTTCAACGTTCCGGCAAGACGTAAATTCCTAAAATCCAATAGCTACGAATTAAAAAACATCATCACCGAAATACAACGTATCGCCCTCGCGAATCCCGAGCTGGCCATCTCCTTCTTCCACAACCAGGTACCGGTTTACGAATTACCTTCAGAAAATGTACGAAAACGGATCGTTAGCCTTTTCGGCAAGTCGATTAACCAAAGCCTTACTCCTGTGGAAACAGAGACTACACTGGTTAAGCTGACCGGGTTCATCGGTCAGCCGAAGTTTGCTAAAAAAAGCTTTGGCGAGCAGTTTTTCTTTGTGAACGGCCGTTTCATGAAGCATCCCTTCTTTCACCGGGCGGTGATGCAAGCCTATGAACGCATCCTGCCACCGGATGCCATCCCTTCCTATTTTCTCTACCTCGAGGTGGACCCAGCAACCATCGACATCAACATCCACCCTACCAAAACCGAGATCAAATTTGAAGACGAGCAGGCCATCTGGCACATCCTAAACGCATCAGTCCGGGAGGCCATCGGCAAATACAACCTCATGCCTACCATTGATTTTGACCAACGCGGATCTATCGACATCCCGCTACTTCCCGGTAGGGGAAGCAGTTTTGCCCCTCCCGAAATTGAGGTCAACCGGCATTATAACCCATTTCAACATGAGAGCTATCCGGGTAACCGAAATGATTTTGGTCGGGATACCAGTCAGATCGGACATTGGGAGAAACTTTACCAGGGGATGGAGGAGCAGAAAGACGGGGAGACGGAAAGGGACGGAGAGACGGAGAGACTAGGAGACGGGGAGACGGAAAGACGGGGGGACTGGGAGACGGAGAGACGGAGAGACGGAGAGACGGAGAATGGACAGGTTACACATTCATTGGGCAGCGAGCAGGAGTATCAGTCTACCAATTTTATGCAGCTCAAAAACAGATACCTGCTCACGCCAGTCAAATCGGGATTGATGGTGATCGATCAGCGCGAGGCGCATGCCAGGATCCTGTACGAAAATTTCATGCAAAATTTCAACTCGCACCTGGCTGCCAGTCAGCGGCAACTTTTTCCTCCTGTATTGGAGCTGAATGCGGCTGATGCCGAAATATTAAATGCTTTAAGGGAAGAACTTCATCAGCTTGGGTTTGATATCAGGCCCGGGGAAGATCATCATTTTTATATTGATGGCACTCCCGGAGTACTGAGTCACCTGGATGCCAAAGAGCTGGTTGAGACGGTTATTGCCTCCTTCCAGGACCGTCCAGTGGATCTGATGGAAGAGATTAAGGCACAACTGGCACTGGTACTGGCACAGTCCTCGGCTGTCAATTACGGCGTTCCACTTAAGCAGGAGGAGATGACCTCGCTTTTCAACCAGCTTTTCGCCTGTCAATCGCCCGGTTTCTCTCCGGCCGGAAGGAAGATCATTTCCATCATTGCATTGGCAGATATTGAAAATCTGCTGAAGAGTTAGCGTTTCTCGTCCGATTCCTTATTTTTGCATAAAATGATCTGAAAATTTTACCATGCAATACCGTCCTACTTCACCATATTCCATTCCTCCGGTCGTTAAGAACCTGATTATGATCAACATTCTCATGCTGGTCGCTACCTGGGCTTTGAAATCCTCAGGAATTGACCTCACTGAGAAACTCGGTCTCTACTTTCCGGGCTCCCCTCATTTTAAACCCTACCAACTGGTAACGCACCTCTTCATGCATGCCAATTTTGGGCATCTGTTTTTCAACATGTTCGCGCTATATATGTTTGGCAAAGTGCTCGAAATGGTTTGGGGTCCCAAACGTTTCCTGATCTATTTCCTGGTAACCGGTTTGGGAGCGGCCACCCTTCACCTGTTCGTGAATTATCTCGAATTGTCGCATGTAGCCCGAAGTGTGGATGCATTTGCCAACACACCGTCACCCGAACTCCTTGCTTCCTTTGTTAAGGCGAATCTGGGGAACCAGGCGTCTCCGTGGGTACACGACTTCATCAACAAATGGTCGGAAACACCCGGTAATCTTGCTTATTCGCAACAAGGTATTGATATTGTACAGCAAATTTTTAATGAGAAAATCAACATTCCGACAGTCGGGGCTTCGGGTGCCGTATTTGGAATCCTGCTTGCATTCGGCGTGCTTTTTCCCAATACCGAACTGATGTTGCTTTTCCCTCCGGTTCCGATCAAGGCCAAATATTTTGTGATGGGCTACGGGCTCATCGAACTCTACCTGGGGTTTACCCAATCCAACAGCGATGTGGCCCATTTCGCCCATCTTGGAGGCATGCTTTTTGGATACTTGTTGTTGCGTTACTGGAATGCCAGTTCAAAGAATTTCTATTGATCAGACATGGCGCTTACCGATGAAATAAAGTTGTCGTATCAACACGGCTCCTATCTCATAAAGTTGATCTACATCAACATTATCATCTGGATTGTGGTCCGGTTAGCTGCTGTATTTATGGTACTCGGGGGAAACGAAGAGCTCGGTTACATTGATTGGCTGGCCTTGCCATCCTCTTTCGGACAATTCCTGAGCAGGCCATGGACCCTCTTTACCTACATGTTCCTGCATTACGAATTGTTGCATATTTTGATGAACCTGCTTTGGTTGTACTCCTTCGGCCGGATCTTTCTTGAGTACCACCAGCCCCGAAAACTTCTCTGCCTCTACATTTTTGGTGGCATTTCCGGAGGACTCTTTTTCATGGCTGCCTACAATTTATTCCCCTCTTTCCGACATACCATCGAATTTTCCAGGCTTCTTGGGGCCTCAGCGGCTGTCATTACCATTGTGATCGCCACGGCTGTCTATGTGCCCAACCATGTGCTTCACCTGGTTTTAATCGGACCCGTAAAAATAAAATGGATTGCCCTCGTTTCGGTTATTTTGTATGTTGTAAACCTTAGCGGAGACAATGCAGGCGGGAATTTTGCCCATTTGGGAGGCGCCTGCTGGGGATTTTTTTACATGACGCTCCTAAAATCAGGAATCGATCTTTCCTCCAGATCAGAACGATTTTTTGACAAACTCTTCATCTGGACGAAACCCAAAAAGAAATTGACGGTCGAATACAATTCAGGATCCTATCGGGAATACGGATACAACAGAAGTAAAAAACAGCAACAGGAGGAGGTAAACCGGATACTTGACAAGATCAGTACTTCCGGTTACGACGCCCTATCTGTCGAAGAAAAGGAGATGCTATTCAGAATGAGCGGCAAAAAATGAAGAAAAGCAAGGCAAAAAATCTGTTTTCAAAATTTGGGTTCGTCACGAACCTGGTTTTTGGCGGATTGCTTTTGCTGGTTTATGCCGCTGTTCTGGTACCCCCCGATACCTTCTGGCCGGCTGCATTTTTCGGTTTCCTTTTTCCCTATTTACTGTTGATCAATCTTTTGTTCGTTGGTTGCTATGCGTTATTGAAATCCAAAAAACTACTCCTCTCGCTTTCAATAATCCTGATAGGATACCAGCATCTTTTCAATTTCATACAACCCATCCCACATTTCGGGTCAGGAAAAGGCGGATTGAAAATATTAAGTTTCAATGTACACTATTTCGCGAAGGATCTCTCCAAAAAACAGGTTGAGCATCCAAAACTTGTTGAGTACCTGCGAGGCGTCAATGCGGATATCATTTGCCTTCAGGAAACCCGATTTATGAAAACCGGGAAATTATCCCCGGATGGGATCAGGGATGCGCTTCCAGGAATAAAATATTATCACCTGGCCCATTCGAACACCAATGGAGGACCAATGACCCTGTCAAAATTTCCCATTGTCAGACTGGGTGAAATCCGCTTCGAGCACAGCGCCAATATGGTGCTTTTTTCGGATATCGTTGTTCGCCCAGGAGACACGATTAGGATCTACAACTGCCATTTTCAATCCTATAAAATCACCCCCGAAGATTACAGCCTAACAGATCCGGAAAAAAGCGGAACCAATGAACAGCAACTGAAAGAGGCCCGATTAATCAGCAAAAAGATGATCCTTGCCTTTACTTTTCGTGCCAGGCAAGCGAGAAGTGTTGCCACCCACATTGGTAAATGCCCTTATCCTGTGATCGTTTCCGGCGATTTTAACGACACTCCACTCTCCTACACCTATCATGTACTGGACAAACAATTGAAAGACGCTTTTCAGGAAGCCGGCTTTGGAATATCCAACACTTATACCGCATTCCTACCTCTGTTTCGGATCGACTATATTCTTTACAGTCAAAGATTTCAAGCAGTTCATTACCAATCTGATCCGGTCGAACTGTCGGATCATTTCCCTGTCACAGCCGTGCTAAAATTCCTTAGGTAGATCATGATTCGGGATATATTCAATTTCCGGGTTATTCAGGCATGGAAATCTTCAATCTTAATAAATAACGATTCCCCTTGAAATGTCAGGAGCAATTGGTACCACCACTTATTTAGGAAGCATCTTTTACCGCTTCATCACCACAATATCCCGTACACATTTTGGATCTAACTTTTTACTCATTTCTCTCTCTTTTCTTGCAATATTAAGGTATATTTGACTATATGAAAAAATACCGTGCCATCATTGTCGATGACGAAAGACATGTCCGTGAAGTCTTGGAATTGCTTTTATCCCAATACTGCAAGGAGGTGGCTGTCGTTGCCTTGGCCTCTTCTGCAGTGGAGGCACGTGAATTGTTGAAAACACATGCCGTCGACTTTATTTTTTTGGATATCTCCATGCCCAAGGAGGATGGGTTTACCTTCCTTACAACGATACCCAAGGAAAATTACTGCATTATTTTTGTTACAGCATTTGAAGATTATGCATTGCGGGCCCTCAAAGCCAACGCCATCGACTATCTGCTAAAACCCATTACCCCAACAGATCTTGTCGAGGCCGTTTCCAAAGCCGTACAACACTATGAAATGCTCCAAAGTCGGGTTCATGAAAAGCAGACTTATCAGGACTCTCTCAAAAACCTGAGCGAAAATATCAGCCATGAGTCCAAAAACCTTACCAGGATTACTGTATCTGAACAATTTGGATTTCAGGTTGTCAATACTGCCGATATCGTTTATCTGGAAGCCGACAGTAACTACACCATTATACACCTATCCGGATTAAAGAAAATTGTTGCAACCCGAACAATGGGTGATTTTGAGAAGATTCTTGACCAGCCCGACTTTTTCCGCATTCATAAATCGATCATTATCAATCTAAATTACCTGAAAGCTTATTCCAGTTACCAGGGAAATTTTGTTACATTAAACGAAGGTTCTACACTGAGTATCTCACGCAGGAGGCTAATTGATTTCAGGGACGCAATTAAACATTTCACAAAATCACTTGACTGAATTGAAAGGTAAATTATTGTTATCCCTTTGGTTGCTCCTTTTTGCCCTTATCAATCTATCGGCACAAAGTCCGCTCGTTCGACATCTGACAACATCAGAGGGACTACCCTCAAATGAGGTGTATAAGATCTTTCAGGATAGCAAAAAATTTATCTGGTTTGCTACGGATGCCGGTATAACAAGGTATGACGGGTCAAAATTTAACTATTACAGGAAACAGGATGGATTGAGTAGCAACGATGTTATAGATATCAAAGAAGATTCGTTTGGCAGGATCTGGTTTTTCCATTCCAACGCATCTATTAATTTCTATTCGGACAATTTCATCCATAACGAAAAAAATACTCCTTTCCTTGATTCCCTGAAAAGCACCGATTGCTTTCGGCAACTTTACGAAGATGAGAATCATACACTTTATTTCTACAACAATCCCCAACGGTCGATTCATGTACTCGATTCCAGGAATCATATTACCAGGTACAAATTACCAACTACACCCGTTAAAAACAATATTAAACCGCATACCATTGAGGCTATGTCCATTCTATATATGAAAAGGGATGCAAAAGGGGATTTTATTTTTTGGACGCCGGCAGGAAGTTACACAACAAAGCAATTGTCAAAAAAACCGGTTGAATTAAACGGTTCATTTAGGTTCAGAGAGGTCATTACCTCTTCATCCCACAGCAAATATATCTCGGTCAGGGAAAAAGGGATGACGAAATTTGAAATAAAGAGATTTAATGATGAAATTACTTTTGACAAAATAGCGCCTATTGATAGCACCGGATCTGAGATTACTTCTTCCATTTTTGAAGACGAGAATGGAATCATATGGATCTCAACCTATGACAAAGGGGTCTATTGCTTCAAAGAGGGTAAAATCGTTAATCATTTTGAGATCAAAGATGCGAAATCTATCATCCAGGATCATGAAAAAAATATATGGATCAGCTCGTTGAAGGAGGGGATTTATAAAATCAGCCCCTTTTTCGACCATCACATGCACTTCCAACAAACCCATTTCGAGAATTCGGGAATTTTCGCCCTCTGTCAAAACGACAGTACTTCAATTTGGTGCACGAATGGGAGATTGATTTACCTATTGAAAAACAATGATTTATTTAAGTTGGATTTTCAAAACACCGAAAAATCGTTTAACCAATTGTTGCAGGTTAACGATCACACCCTAATGGTTGGTGAAACCAATAAACGGCCTTTCGCACTGAATGGGGTCCATTTCAATCAGTTGGCAAATAAAATCAGTGTTAAAAACGTAAGCCAGTCACCAATTGTTTTGCAGGATTTTAATTATAACAAAGAAAAGGATGAAATCAGTTTGCACAACTCCAATTTTATTTTTCTAATTTCTACAGACCAGTTTTTTAAAAAAATGAGGTATCTAAGAATTGGAGAACGAATAAACCATATTTATTATAACACCAAAAATGAACTTATAGTCAATGCAAAAAAGAACTATATATATCAAAACAAGATCAAACAGGAGTTTGAAGGACTATCTTACTTTAACGGTAAAACCATATCGACACACTTGAATTTAAACGGGAAAACAGAATTATTCAACATCGAAGGCGACAGCCTCTTTTTGTATACCAACAAACAACTGGTGAACCTAACCGCCGCGTTTGAACAACCGATTGATATGCAGATCAAGCATCTGGTTTATCACGATTCGACCCTTTTCATTGCCACATCCAGGAACATATATGTATGCAAAAATCCTTTAAATATTCTTAGAAAGGCGACTGTTCTGCTCAACCTGATCGATATCAACTTTAATTCCATACACGGAATCCTATTCAACAATGAAAGACTATATATCGCAAGCGACGACGGTTTGACTTCATTGCCTTACTCCGACCTTTCCAACAGCAATGTTCACTCGCCTACTCCCTATTTCCAATCCATTCAGGTAAACGAACTGGAGAATCAGGTAAACAAAGGGACTATTTCGTCCGTTAGCGGTCA
>Ga0265297_10001621_pt1 | contig 51472 bp, 90 predicted proteins | sample Munlanlwell13791_FD_192502 | JGI IMG/M metagenome (GOLD analysis project Ga0265297, IMG submission 192502) | Leachate microbial communities from a municipal landfill in Southern Ontario, Canada - Leachate well 137-91 | ecosystem: Engineered > Solid waste > Landfill > Unclassified | place...
AGCGCCTCAGGCTGAAATGCAGGCCGTCACAGGCTATGCTACGCTGACCGGAAATTTCTCAGCCAGCGCCTTCTCGGCAGCGGTCGCGATCGGCGACGAAATGCTGATCCTGCATCCCAGCCTGGCCCGGATCTGGAATGGCGCCGGCCTGCCCGGCACGAACGGCAATCTGGCAGCCAACTGGCAGGCGGCCGAGCAGACGCTGTGTACCATTGGTGCGGCTCTCACCAGGCTCAAGGTGCACAATCTAACCATCGGCATCAATGCCCTGATAGGAAACATCACCATCAGGATGTATATCGACGTAAACGGGGTCGAGCGGCAGATTTATCCCGTGCCGATGGCAACGACGTTCAACGTGGCCACCGACCCTCCAGGGATTCCAATAATCAACAGCACCTTTGGCATCAAGAATGCACTACGGATTACTGTCCAGTCGGACAACGTGGCCGACAACGGTGCTGTGATCAGCTATGACTATCTGTTGGAGGCGATGTAGTGCCGATGTTGAACAGCAGTCTTCTGTTCAGGCCCAGCATATCGAAGATGGCCGTGGATGTAGAAAAAGCCTGGGAAGAATACGGCATCACAAATATCCAGCAGGTGGCGGCCGGAATGACGAAGGGTGACCTTGTTTTCTTCGATGGTACCCGGATTGTCAAAATCAGCCCGGGCGCCATAGGGATGATGTTCACAACACAGGGTCTGGGCGCAGACCCAGTTTGGGCGTGATATGGGATTACTCTTTCCAAACAAACTGTCGTCCCTCCAGATAGACGCCAACAAAGACTGGGCGACGAAGGGCATCACGAACATCAAGCAGCTCGCGGCCGCCATGGCCAAGGGCGACCTCGTAGTGCGTGGAGATACCGTCCTAGTCAGACTTCAGCCGGGGGCTATTGGCCTGGTGCTGACCTCGGCGGGCCCGCTTCATATCCCTACCTGGTCTCCTGGCGGCGGCGTACTCAACAGGTATTTGCCTGTTCCTATCGACCTATATAACGCCGAGGCCGTGGTTCCGATTGACCACACGATAGCAGAGGGCGGGCACCTGAATACCACCCTCATAACAGAGTACTTGGATGCTCCGGCCAGCAACGTCAAGCGCATCGACCCGACCATAGCCCTAACAGATGCGGAGTCCGTCCAGGCGGCAGCGGACCAGAATATCAGTAAGACCGTTGCGTTTGCCCGTGCCTGGAGTGTTCAGCAGCTCATAGATGGCGCTGTGGCCGATGATGGTGGCGTCCTCACTAATGAGACAGCAGCAGCACAGAGCGGGGCCGCCAACGACATGACCTTGCTTCCGGCGGCTCCGGCAGTAGGTGATGCCTATATGCTGGGGTCGTACTACAAGGCCAATAAGTTTCCCCTCAATATCGGGACAGCCGGGGCAGGCAACTGGACCCTGGTGATGAAGTATTGGAACGGAGCCTGGGTAAACTGTGTCGATGAGGTAGAAACCACGGCGCAGTTCATGGCCTCCGGGCTCAAGTATTGGCAACATACCCCGCAGGCGGACTGGGCTACGAGCGTAATATCTGGCCTGAACCTGTACTGGGTACGAATTGAAGTCACAAATTTCGTCAATATCATCACGCAGCCGAAGGGCACCCAGGCGTGGTGGGAGTTATTCCTGTAAGGAGTTGTTATGAAATCGCTGAACGCTGAAATCAACAGGCTGGGAGCCGATAACCTCGGGGTGGGACATCCCGACCAGGAGATTCACCTGCCCGGCGACCTAGGGCCGACGATAGAGCTGATAGTCTGGGATACAAAGACCAAGGAGGTAACCAGCCAGCTCGGCCCCAAGAAGTCCGAGAGCTTCACGGAGCAGTTCATCAGACTGTTATTCATCCAGATGTCAGCTCCGGGGCATAGCATGAGCCGTCCGGTAGTTGATGTCTCTGGAAATACAAACTATGTATGGGACCACTACACGATATTTTCCTCCGGTGGCGGCATAGGCAGCATCCTGTATGGAATCGTATGCGGTACCGGAGCGGTAGCGCCAACCATCAGCGACCGTGCTCTCGGCAACATTATCCTTCATGACGCCGCGCCTCCTACGGCTGGCAGGCTGCAATACTCGGCGGTCACATTCGGAGCCCCCTCCGCCGATGCCACCACAAGCCAATTCACCATCACCAGGAACTTCGCAAATGCCTCTGGTGGAGCGATAACTCCAACGGAGTTTGGACTGTATGTCCTGACCAACATGTTCAGCACAGCCAAATACTACATGACGATTCGCGACGTGATAGCTGGGGGAATAGCTATACCAAACGGCCAGACCTTGACGGTCAACTACCGCCTGCAGGGAGTGATTTAACTATGCAAACAATGCTTCACCTGAAACACTTTGACAAGAACTGGAAGCTTTTGGAGGAACGCAGCCAGCCCTCTCGGTCCTGGACACTGGGGATGCTGCAAATGCTATACACGTCGCATGTTCAGTTTGCCACAGGAGCACCGTATGTGGGCCCTACCAATGTGGACCGTACCATAATGCGGATAGATACTGATAGTCCGGGTGGGTCGGCAAGTTACTCTATCGGGCTTAACCGGCTAACATCCCCAGCCGGCCATGCGTTAATAATGCCTACTTGTGGCTACAACGATGAATATATGTATGGGCCTGGGAGTTCTTACGGTATCCAGGTGGGGACAGACAATACGGCGGCGACCCCTGCAGATAATAGGCTGGGCCACAGAATCGGCCACGGTCTCAGGGCAGCGGACGTAGGTGACGCCGCTTTTGAATCATACGCCACAGGTGATGATACAAACCAACAAATCTATAATACGAACTGGGTCGCCCAGTTGTTCATACCGCAGTCCGACCATCGGTGCAGTTCTGTGGACATGAAGTTGTATAAGACGGGAGCCCCACCCAATGACCTGACGGTTGAAATTAGAGGCTATAAGTACAACGCAGGCGGGAACGTCCTGGGTCCCAGCGATGTAGTGCTTGCAACAGGTACAGTAGCCGCTGCCGCGCTCGGAGCTGCTCCTGGAGCGGTAGTAAACTGCGCCTTTGTTGCTGGCGTTGACCTGTATGCCGGACACAGATACTTCCTTGTGGCTCGTACTATTGCCGGTGCCGGTGCAAACTGCTACAACTGGAGATACGACCAGACAACTCCGACTTATCAAAGAGCCTGGGTTTATAACGACCCCCTCGCCAACTATGTCACAAGTCCCAACAGCGGAGGCACATGGAACTTTGGCAGTGGTAAATGTTTTTATTTCACCGAATACGGCCGGAGCGTCGGCGAGTTCGAGCATGGAGGAACAGAAATAACCAACCTGGTTGTGGCTAACCCCAATGCCAGCTTTGACATTAGGAAATTCTTTACCAACAACAGCGGCGGGGCCATAACCGTAAATGAGGTAGGCTTGCAGGCATTGGGGGGCGACCATGTCACGGCCTCAAATAAAAACATTTATCCGGTACTCACAGCCCGTGATATTGTCTTCCCGGGCGTGGCCGTCGCAAACACCGAAATACTCCTGGTGACCTATACGCCGAGCATAACGGTGTAAGGGGGCTTCAGAATGGCTACAGCTGGCTACCGACGCATCCGGAAGCTGGGAGAGGAACCAACTATGGCAGTAACAACGCCGCCCAAGAATAATAAGGCAGAGGGTGGATATATTGGGTGGGCGCTGCTGAGTGGACTGGGGATCGCCGCCGGGCTATTCGCTCTCGCGTACAAGATATTCCACAAGTCGACCTGGAAATTGGGGGATGTACTGAGCGTGCCTTCGCCCGAGGGAGCAAAGGTCAGCGTGACGGCTTTGGGCGCGGGCGCCACTGATGCGGCTGGCAAGTATTCCACGGGCCTGGTGAATAAGGGGACTTATCCCTATACGGTGTCCAAGGCGAATTACACCACGATGAGTGGCAACCTCACGATAGCATAGCCATGGCTAAAGAAGGCGTCGACTGGGGAGGGTTAATCATTGCCGGCATCGGGATCGGTGGCGGCCTGCTGGTGCTGAAAGCAGTCGGCGCCTTCAAGCCAAAAGATGCCTACAAGGCCGGCGACGTCCTGCGCTGGTATAACCCGGCTTCTCCTCCTGAATTCTACGTGACTGTCATGGAAGTCACGGCTGACTCTTACAGAATAGCCGGAGGGTACTATCCCAACCTGGACGGTTCAGAAAACTGGTTTAGCAAGGAGGCCTTTGAGCAGACCGTAGCTGACTCGATAGCCGCTGGCTGGAACATTACCATAGCTGGACGTGTTATAGTGCCATGACTGGATGGATTATGGTCGTCCTGGTAGCGACATTTACCATATTCGTTATCTGGACATTGATTAAAGGAGACAAGTAATGGATGCCGGCACACTTGCTACCTATCTAGGCACCGGCCTGGCAGCATTCTTCATAGTGCTTGCCATTGTATTCAAAGCTGTAAGCAAGCAATACACAATGGTGCAGAAGTCCATTGATTCAGAGGACGAAACAACTCCAGGGGTGAAACGCCTGGTGTTAAACATGACTGACAAGCAGGACAAAATGGTCGCTGCGGTCAACGAGATGACCAACAAGCAAAACCTGCTCGCCCTGGATTTCGCCCACGAGATATCAAACCGCAAAATGTGGCAGGAAGAAACCCGCAAACGCTTCGATGACATTGAGAATGAGACTCGCCGGCGTTTTGATGGCGTCGACAACTGCGTCAAAGAGATGACCTCCAAGGTAAACAAGCATGAGACGGACATCGCTGTTCTGAACGAGCGCAACGATATCGTCAGGGCCCTGGAGATGCTTCGCCAGAACGGCAACGGAGAAGGGTAAATGGCTGGCATAATGGTGCCCCTGTACTCATATCCTGGCCCTCTGTGGAACCAGCTGATAGCCCAGAGGCAGGCGCACCCATCCGTCCCCATGGCGGCCATAATCAACCCTGACAGTGGTCCGGGAGCCAGCAAGGATTCAAATTACGCCACGGGAATCGCACAGCTTGTAGCGGCCGGCATCAAGGTTATCGGCTATGTCTGGTGCGGAGAGCACAACGAGTTCAAGTTGCCCAGCGAGCCAACATACGACTGCACCCAGGACGTGAGCCGCTGGAAGTCATGGTACCCGCAAATCACGGGTATCTTTGTTGACGGCTTTCAGGGCGGCTACTCGGCGACCGGCGAAGCCCAGGTCGCCAGGGCCCGTGCTGCAGGATACTCCCTCGTTGTCGGGAATCCGGGCATGAATGTAGCGGAGTCCCTGCTGGCATCGGTGGATCTGGCCTGTATTTACGAGTCTGCCGGTTATCCCGGCAACACCGCCGCGCTGGCTGCACAGCACGGGGCGGGCAAGTGCTACGTCCTGGTTTACGGGGTGGCCTCCGTAGATTCGGCCTGGGTCCGTGCTACTGAGAATAACTATGCCTGGGTCTATATCACCAATGACGTTCCGGACAACCCCTGGGACACCCTGCCGCCTTTCTTTGAGACAGAGGTCGCCGCCTACGCTGCACCGGGCTGGCTCACAGGATGGGCACAGCGGCTTCCTTACAAACTTGATCACACCAGGATAGGGGCTCAGGCCAACTTTCAGGTGCCTATTCTTATGGGCGCCGCGTCAGGCTTAAATGGTGTTGACCTCAGACCAATACTGACAGCTCTGGGCAACAACAAGCTGAAACTGGCAGTCACCCTGGGCGACGGCGTGACGCAATGCAAGGTCGAGGTGAACACCTGGTCCTCCCTGCAGGCCCTGCTCTTTGCCCTGGTCCCGAGTATCTCCGCAACCGATGACACCGTGCTTTATATTTACTACGACCCCACACAGGCCGACAATACGACCTATGTCGGGCCTACAGGGTCTACGCCGGCCAAGGCTGTCTGGGCAGATCCCATGTTTGCCAGTGTATTCCACCTGACCGAGAAGGGCGCGAACGGGACTATCGGAGAGTACAAGGACTCAACTCCTCTGGGAAACCACGCTACCGGCGCCAGCGGCCATTGCCCGACACAGGGTGGCGTAGGGCAGCTATTCGACTGCACGAAGCAGCAGTACATCATCGTCCCTGACAACGACGCCTACAGCATCCCGACGACCGGCAAGCTCGCCCTGCAGTTCCTGATGCAGCCGTCTGTGGTTGACAACCCTACGGCATATGGCGGCACGGACAATGCTTATGTCAGGCCGATAGGGAAATGTGCCACTCAGGCACAGTACGAGTACCACATTGCCGTCTACAGTAAAAACAATAACCCTACCAGGTCGCAGCGCATCAGCTTCTACATTGATGCCCCCTCGGTGCAGGCCGATGCCGGAGATTACACGCAAAACCCGTTCAACGCGGGAGACATACTCCTGATAACAGGCACTGCTTCATCGGCTACCAAGACCGAGAAGATTTATCGTGACAACGCCCTGAGGTATAACTCCAACCCGGATGGTGACACCTGGCCCAGCTATGGCGTCGTCCCTCAAAACCTGGGCGGCCCTATACTGATCGGTCAGGGAATTCTCAACAACGGCGACTATTTCCAGGGCTCGCTGGGAGAGGTCCGTATCCTGACCGGCGTGCCTTCAACGGCCTGGATCTCAGCGACAAACTACGCGCTGAAGGACCAGCTTATAACCTACGGGGTTATAGAGAACGACCCTTCGGGCAGTAATACATTCGTTCCGGGAGCCGCGAAAACAGCTACAGTACGGGTGTCAGTAACGGTGGCAGGCCTTGCCTGCACAGCGGAGTTGTTCCTGGGCGACACAACCAAGGCAGCGACATCCGGCCCGATCCCCTTTGTGAGTTCCGTCACGCCGGAGCCCGTTTCATTACCCATCGTCATGCCGGCAGCCAGCGGAGTGTATCACGTTTACATAGACGTGCTTTACAACGGAGCTGTCTTTGCAGCCCTGCAGGCTACCGAAGATGTGACTATTATCAGCGGCACGGTACAGCCCCCTGTATGGGCATAGAAGGAGAAAGACATGGCAAGCATATTCGGACCAGGCAGTCCCAAAACAGCAAAAGTCCCGGTCACAGTGATCCCCGCAGGGCTGCCCTGCCAGGCTGAGATATTTCTCGGTCCCAACGACTCAACCAAGGTGGTGACCTCCGGGCCGGTCAACTTCACCTCTACCGGGGCAGCTCAGCAGGTGTCTCTGCCCGTGACGATGCCGAACGTCGCCGGCAGTTATCATGTCTACATCAATATCACCTCTGGTGGCTATCTGATAGCCGCCTACGTAGCAACTGACGATGTGGTCATACCCTCCGCGGTCGTCGGGCCGCCAGTCTGGAGCTAAATGAGTAAAGCTGCCTGGGCCCTGGGCGCAGCTGTCCTGGGAGTGGTTTTCCTGGCCGGAACGGCAAAAGCTGCAACCGAGTATATCTGCCCGGTTGACGGACTGGAGTTCCCTTCCCAGGATGAGCTGGAGGCGCACATGCTGGCCGAGCACCCGGGAGTAAGAATTCCTATCTCGGTAAAGTGGGACTAGGATGTGGCGCAGGATCTGGGAGAGCGTAGTGAGCTGGTTCAGTAAGAAATTTATTTGCCCCATCGACGGCAAGAAGTTCAAGACCCAGGCGCAGCTGGATGCCCACATGAAAGCACAGCACCCTCTGAGGGTGCCAATAAACATAGCATGGAGTTAAGGTGCTGACACACGACTCGCAGCGGGAATCCGAATACAGCGAAGACCACCTGCACCACAAGGTACGGTGGTTCACCAAGAAGGCTGTCCAGACGGCCACCGAATGGATGGACGTCCTGGCAGGCCACCTGGCGAATCCCTATCGAGCTATCTCCGGAAACCATACCTGGGGCGCCGACCCGGGAGACGAGGCCCAGTGCTTTGGCACCGCTGATATTCCCATCGCCGGTATGAAGTGGGGCGACTTCGACGAGATACTGGTGGTCGCCAACTCGTCGAACACCTTGTACTTGGGCCGCCTGGTATGGGGCACCGGCACTCTGGCTGCCAGCATAGGGCTTGGTCAGTATTCCGAGTTCGTGTTCTTCCGTCCGGCAGCCGACAACAACAGGAAGGTATTTATCGCCACCTGCGAGAAGATCCCGATAGTGATAGCCGGCCTTCCGGTGCAGGTCTGGGTTCAGTGTCAGAACGCAACCGATAACGCCACCCTGGACTTCATTATAGGAGTTCACGGGTATAACTTTTAACAGTACTGCGGGGCGGGCCGCGTCTCCCCGCGCTGGTGAGGGTTACTGAGTGACCACAAAGGACCCAAGAGCTGGCCCAGGGCCTGCCCCGCTTACTGTTCTGTGTCCATGGTGCCATGGAAGCGGAAGGATAATAAGCACCAGGGCAGCCTTCTGCCCGAGGTGTAACGGTAAAGGATATTTCGTTCAAGGTATAAGGAAATGAGCGCTTCAGTTTCAGCCGACTGGCATAACGACCCCGACCACCTCAAGGAATGTGTGCGCCACTGGATCCGCCGCGGCAGGGCTGGCGGGATGCGACTCGTCGGCGCCGGCGATGGCTACAACCTTCTGCCCCTGGGCAGCAAGGCTTGGTCCTCCGCGTCGCCTTCCATCGTGCAGCTGGCCGAGGAGCTCGATGGCTACCCCTTCGACTACATCTGCGGCAACCACGACCCTTTCGAGTGGATGGTCCCGCTTTTCGCACCGTGGCCTAACATTAAGGTATCGCGCGAGCTGACACTCACCGGCTCCAATGGACACATTTACCATATCTCTCACGGCTTCCAGTGGGCCCTGGACTGGGGAATCTTTCATCTCAACAGCGTGGCTGCCGGATTCACCGAGTGGATGGTCAAGTATCATCCGGTTATCTGGTACAACTACTGCGCTTCCAAGGGCTGGCTGGCCAGCGAGGACCTGCCTGAAGGGGTCGAGCACGAGGAGCTCACCCCGCTTACTCTCGTCATCCGGCACGGCGCGCTGCACAGCGCGGTCAAGAACCACCGCTGCGAGATCTTCGGCCACGACCACACCTGCGGCCGGGAGACGATCGGCGTGGCTGCCGGCGCCAGGAACCGCTCCGTCTGGGTGGCCTGCGGCGACCTGCCCGACGGTACCTATGTTCAGATCACCGACGATGCCCGGTACAGGTTTATGTAATGAACAATCTTTCTCTGAGGCAGCAGCAAGTGGCCAGCCTGGTATGCCAGGGACTATCCAACAAGAGAATAGGCCTAGCCCTTGGTATCGGTGAACAGACGGTCAAGAACCACCTCTGCACCCTGTTCAACAAGACCAACTGCAACAGCCGGCTAGAGCTGGCCCTGTTGTACTCAGGGTCATTTGCGGACCTGGTACACGAAACAAAGCAGCTCAGCCACAACATCGACCGGCTGCTGGAATACTTCGAGACACAAGATAAAATTCTTGCCCGTCCTGTGCGTCCCAGGAGGAGGCCCGTATAGTGTGCCTCCAGCCGGTTCCTCCCAAGGCCTTTGAACACCGCATCGGGCTGCCCTGCATTTACTACCCATGGATACTCTGCCAGGAGGACATCTGCGAACGATGCTGGCTGGCTTTACAATCCTCATAGTCTAACTTCCTCAGATACCTACAGCGGCGGTGCAAGATAGACTATTGACACGCCCTGAAAACGGGTTTATGATAGCCGCGTTATTCAGTCACCTCATCAACCCGTGGGGGTTAGAATTGCCGGTTCGAGTCCGACTGGTGGGCCGCTGAATACAGGCCGGGAGAGTCTGACGAGGCCCTCCCGGCCACTTAGAAAGGAGAGCATGGGAAAGCGCGACCGCGAGCACAGGGAACGGATCCAGACAGGGCAGGAGGTGCCCTATCGAAATGGCCGGGGAGACGACCGCATGGTCCAATGTGGTAAGTGCGGGGCCAGTGTTTCAGTAGGAGGCGTCACGGCTCACCTGGTCAAGTGCCAGCCTGATGGGGCCAAGTGTGGCCTCTGCCAGAAGATTATTCCCGCCCTGGAGTTCTGGGACCACTTCCAGAGCTGCAAGGGTACCCCTGTCGGTATCATTATTCCGAAGTCTGAGCCCGAGAAATGTCACACGCCGGCGGCGGCAAGCGATTAAGTAAAGGAGAACGAAATTGGACGACCTGCAGCAAAGCTCTACCCCTGAGGAGAAACCCAAGATGACATTACCTGTCGTATTTGACAGGTGCCCGGTCTGCGGAGGCGCAAAGCGTCTCGGCCTTGATTATCTGAACCAGCTGCGTGAGGAGGGACTCCTGCACAAGGACTCCTTCAAGGGAGGAATGGTACACCAGGTTGCGCTGGTCGACCAGGCCCACCCGCCCGCTATCCTGGCCCAGGTGGTCAATATAAAGGTGCTATACATCCACTGGGACATCTGCGGAGACTGCGGCACTCAATATTGCACCAAGTTCAACTGCGTGGATACACCAGCGCAGGTGCAGGTGCAGCCTCCGCCCAATGCCGGACAGCCACGCCGAATGTTCAATGGTGGAATGCCTCCCTTCGCGAGGGGGTAAGCCATGACCAGTAATTACCAGCAGATGCTGGCAAACTACATCGACTCCCTGCCGGATGCGGCCAAAGCCCCTTACGGCGCGATCGCGGCGCGGTTCATCAAGTTCGCCGAGGGCCGCCAGCTCAATGCTGATACCGTGCGCACCTGGGACAAGCGCCTGAAGGACAAAGAGCATATGTCCGACGGGACCAGGAGGAAGAATTGGGGAGTCCTGCACCGGCTCTTTGCGGTCAACGAGATCCCCTGGCCTTTCAAGCGCGGCGATGCCCCTGTCATCAAGCAGCAGTCGGTTTATGCTCCCGCCCTGGCGGCGCTCGATGTTCACCACATGGTCGACGTCGTCCTGGGCCGGCGCCCATCCCGCGGTCCGGAGAGCACAGAGGAGCATCGCTGCTTCCTTGCGATAGCCACGGTCTGGGGCTGCCGGCGTGAGGAGATGTCCACGATGCAGCCGGGTTACGTGGATGAGAAAGCGGGCCTGCTGTTCGTGGCCACGGCCAAGAAGGGCCGCGAGCGGTACCACATCATACCGGAGGCGATAATGCCTCACCTGAAGGCCTGGGGCTTTACGAAACCAGAGTCACCGGACCGGCTGTCGGCGTTGTTCAACGAGCTGAAGATCATGGTGGGCCTGGAGAGGCTGGAGGACGTGGGCTGGCACTCCATCAGACGGTCACTGACCAAGGAGCTGCTGCGCGCGGGCATCAGCGAGGCTGACATCGGAGCCTTCATGCGGTGGGGCCGCTCCAGCTCCAACATGGTACTGCGGTACGGTGGCTCGATGACGGTGGGCAGCGAGACGGAGGAAGCGGATCTCGGCGTCGTCGACCGGGAGCTGGACAATAAAATTCTGGCGGCACATCCCTTCCTGCCCTGGTGGAGCCAGATATAGAACCTCGCCTTGAGGCCGATAGAGGCCAATACGGGCATTTAAGACCTTAGAGAGGGCAGGCTGCCCAATCGTTCATCCCTGAGGAGGAACCATGGAGAAGAACTGCAAGTATGAGGTGTGGGCGGCATCCGCGGAGGACCTGGCCAGGGTTGAGAAAGCCCTGGAGTCAGGCCTCGAGGAATCAGCGGACCCTGTGGTAAACAGCTGCCGCTGTGCGCACCCGAAGGCTCCGGAGTTTTGCCCGTTCCTGGTGGTAGGCGAGTGGATGGAGCAGGAGAAGTGCCCGGTGTTCGAACTCGACAAGCCGTTGTGGCAGGCTGAGATCGAGCAGCACCTGGAGAAAGTGGATGGAGGGAAGTAGTGTTTCTGATACTGACCCGACACTACCTGCAGGTGTGTGACTTCGACGGAAAGTGGATAAACAACACAGCCGTCTACGACTTCGACGGAAAGAAGATCGCCGGCACTGCCCGCATGAACCCGACCATGATTAACGGGATGCTGCTCAACGGCACGTGGGACATCCGGCCAATGACGTACCTGGAGAAGATCGGCCTGAAGGACCTGGTAGAACAAGGAGGAAAGCATGACAAAAGGTAGGGACCCCGGCGTGCCCATGAATCAAACTGTGAGCTACGCGGTGGGAGCAGCTGATGCGGTCATGGAGCACTGGGACAAGAACCTTGCGCCGTTGCACGATCGAGAGTGTAAGGACTGCGACTTCCTGGGATACGGCTACATGCACGGGCTGGGGCACCTCGGACGGTGCCTGCTGGGACACTACGACAAAAGGACAAAGCTGCTTTGCCAGACGCCTACGGCTTATTCCCTGCGCCAGATATTAGCTGGCCACTGCAGGCCGGCTAATACCACAGCTGCCCGTTGCAAGACATTTCGGCCAGCTCAGGACAGGTGGCCAGGGACGCCAAGGGGTACCGCCCCGAAGGCGCAGCAGCAGTGCGACGAGTGGAATAGTAAATACGGTGTTGGCATTGATGTTTACCTGGCCGAGGAAGGAGGGAGGGAGATCATCACCACGACCCAGGGGAAAGCTCACGTATTGGGAGAAGTAGCTATTATCCCTTTATTTGGGTGTTACGAGCAGCTTGACCATATCAGGCCTCGCTTTGAGAAGGAATAGTAAGTAGGTCAAAGAAGGAGAACCATGTCAATAGTAAGTAGGTCAAAGAAGAAGTATCCAGGCCTGCCTGAGTTCGAGATGAGGGTCACCTATAACCCCTCCCGTCAAAGCTTCAGCATTGGGCTGCCGGAGTTCATGGTGATTCCAGGTAGCTCATTGAGAGCCGTGACAGGGAAAACGCAAAAGGAAGCAGAGAGGCTATTTAGGGAAGTCATAGAGAAGTTCAAACAGTCCAGTAAGACATCCCGTAAAGTAATCATCTTTGATATCAACAGGACCTCTCAGACCTTCGTCTTCCGGGTAGCCGTGGCCAACGAATCGACCATAGCGTCAGCCAACGAGTCGACATCGAGCTATGAGATACTCGAGAGTAGCCTGAAGTCAAACTACAAACCTTATGCCCAGGAGAAATGTCAGGCAGTGGAATGGAGCCCTGAAACAGAAGCCTTCTTCAAGAAATTACAAGACCGGATGGAATACATAGTGGAACTCCTTGGGGAAAAGGGCGAATGGACTCCCTTCGGTAACTTCAACCCCACTTCTTACTTCCGGATGAAGGACCAGGGAACGATGCTAGACCTGGTAGAGGAAAGACAAGACGATGCCAAGGCGTAAATACTACGAGCGCAAGAAGGCGGCCAGGGAAGCCGCACAGCCAGTGGTCGAGCAGGCGGCCGCGCCAGCGAGGACCACGGAGGCCCTCCACCTGCGCTGCTCAGTCTGCGGGCTGATGGCCAGGATAGACCGCCTCGAGGCGGGTCCTTACACGACACATGCCCGGCTTCAGACATATGGCGGCGACAGGAACCTGACCTGGGGAGATCCACGCGAGCTGGACGCCGGCGAACTGACCCTGCTGACCAGACAGACGGAGCGGGCTATCGACCTGCTGAATGGAACAGAGGCCGAAGGGCAAAGCGGCTTTGTTCACTTGACCGTGCCGCCTGAGCCTCATGAGCCAGCCGAGGAGCCGCTGCCGGAGGATCTGGCCGGCGCGATCGCCCAGGGCGAGGCTATCGGCGAGCGGATATCTACCATCCAGGAGGCTGTACGCGAGGGCCTGCAGGCGCTGATGGATGAGGAGGCAAAAGCAGCCAGCATTAAGAAGGTAGAGAAGTTCATCAACGGCATGGACACAGACCGCTGGGAGGGCCTCGACGAAGTGCAGACCGCTATTGACGATTACCGCAATGCCGACCGAGAGGATAAAGAAGATGCCTTCAATGACCTGACGGACACCCTGGGCGAGATCCAGCTCACGCTAGAGGAGAAATAACCACGCTGGCGAGGACAAATGAGTTATGGCGCCGGTGGCAACATCTGGACGACCTGTGACTTAAAGAGGAGGCGACCATTGAAAAGACCAGGAGCAACCCTGCACGTCCATCTGTCTGATGGATAAGTCGGGTAGGCTGAACAACTAAGGGAGGAAAACATGGCAAAGCACAGGGTATATCACCCCACGCGCATATGTAGGGAATGTGGGAAACTATTCAAATTAGGAGGCACACCCCGCAAGGACTATTGCCAGGGCCCAATACTGGACACGCCTCAAGGTCAAGAACTTTCCCACAAATTCGCAGACGAACGGGCAGCAGTGGTAAAGGCGGGGGCTAACCATTGAAAAGCGTACTGCTCAGCCGGGATAGACCTTCTCAGTTATTCGATGCCCTGGAAGTCCGAGAGCACGACCGTACCCACGATTTACCTACGGAAGCCTACGTGAGAGGCTGGAAGATGTTTGATGTCTCCGCTGCCTATGCCGCAGACCCTGTATGCATCTACGACCGTTTCGGCACGCTCCTGCACGAATGGCCCGAGGGCTACGAGCCGACCTATGCGGAGGTCCGGGATGTCTGCGCGCGCCTGTATTAAGCCGTACAGGGACAGCTTCATCCACGACGGCGCCCTGTTCCTGTTTGTCCTGCTCAACGTCCTGGACAGCGCCACGACCGCTGTGGGCCTGTGGATGGGCTGCCAGGAGGCTGCACCCCTGAAGGTCTTTGCCGGCAACGTCGGGTTGCTGATCTCCGTCAAGATGCTGGTTGTATTCCTGGTAGTGAGATGGGCAGAGGGCCACCCGAACGGGCTCTACTACTGGGTGGACTTCATCATCTTCGGAGTGGTGTTCTGGAATATCTGGCAGCTGCTCATCCTGTCGAGCTTCCTGTGAAGTGCCTTGACTGCCGGCATAAACGGAGCTGCGACATGAGGAACATGGAGGGAGGAAAGCGCCTGTTCGAACCCGACCGATGTGATTTGTTTCAAGCTGAAGCCCCCGGAGAGGTTGCATCCGGGGGCTCCAAAGAAAGAAGGAGGAACCGCCATGACCAATATAGTACCACCTATGGAGCCTGTCAATAGAGATGACATCGAGGAAGCTATCCGTCTGCTCAAGGACTATTCCTGTCGAACTAAGAGCGTCTCCAGGAGGCGTGGAGGCGTGGAGACACAAGCACTGTGTATGTCGACGCCATGGGGCTGGCCATCACCGCCCTGAAACAGGTGCGCGAATACCAGGACCGAAGAATAAATACCCGAGTGGAGATCGGCCAGCGCGCCTTCATCAATGACAATATACCTGCCACGGTGATCTCACTGGAAATCACAAAGAACAGTGAGGACGGAGAACAAGAGCTGACCATCGGCGCAGAATACCTGCATCCGTTGAAGGCCCACATGCTCACTGTTAAACGTACCACAGTGCAGCTGGCCGGCTTCGAGATGGTCAGGGACATCCCTGCAGGAGAGCGGCCAGTGGTGAAACCCGGCTGGACCATTACCTTCAGAGAGCACGTGCCGCTGCGCGCCTACCAGGGCCTGCTGTGGACCATGGGGTACCAGCCCCAGGGCCGTGTTCGGGGTAGTGTCCGGAAGGCAGAGAGGGTCACCATCGAGAGTAAGCCCGGGAAAGAGGTGGCCTAGCATGAACTCACTACCACCACCCATATTCAAGAGTGAGCACAGCCTGTGGCTGATGCTCGTGGATGGATCTAAGACCTGGGAGGCACGCCGGTTCGACATGGCCGACGACAGGATATACAGGCTGACCTGGAGCCGGGCCGCCGATGCCGCGCCAGGCTCACGCATCACAGGCTATAAGGGAGTTGGTCCGCAGAACACAAGACTGCCGGAGGTGCCTTTGTCAGGCCACGTCCTCGTAGAGCCAGAGGTAGGCTTCAGGGATAAGCAGACGGACCAGGTCGCCTTCTTCGAGTACAAGGGCATGGAATTCACGCACTGGGCGCCGGGCTGGTGCTTCCTGCAGCTCGGCGTGCTCCTTACCCCGTGGGACGGTAGCGACAAGTCCTGGACGCTGGACTGTGAAGGCTGCCCCTACAGGACGGAGCAGACCTGCCGGTGGGGCATCGCCATCAAGCGCCTGCGCCAGGTCGCGAAGGTCATCCACTGCCAGACGAGGAAGCAACCACCGCGAGGCCTCGGAGCTTACGCTCTAGGCTACTACCTCAAGACAGACAATACCACCACGACCGAAGAACCGAGGCAGCGGCCATGATTCTGGCCCACCGTTTTTGTTTGGCTTTGTTCTGGCCGTCAGCTATGCGTCAGCTATAACTGATATATCAGAATAGTCTTTTGTAGACTATTGACAGGCTACCACGAATCGTGGTAGTATTTTGAACGGCCAGATATGGGCCAAATATAAAATCGAAGGGGTGAAACATGGCAGTCAAAACACTATGGCAAAAACACGAGGCGGTTTTTACTCGCAACGGCGAACGGCGAATACGCAAGGCAGCAACGGCGAACGAACCCATAGACTTTGACAGTGTGGCGCGCGCATACTATGACAACGCACAACCTCGGCAGCATCGGCAGTTGAATGACGTTCAAGCTAACGCATGGCTAGACACACTTGACGCAATGGCCGAACGGCGACAGGCCCACAAAAGGGCGATACATCCCACATTGCGCGCCCAGATAGACGATACTGCGCGCGCCCTATCCCATAGGCTAGGACTTGAAGTCAAACCACTTTGCCAGACGTTAGCTTATTGGGTGGCCCGTGTTCCCGAAGCTGAACGGGTAGACTGGTTACAGTCTATGGCTATAAAGCTACTCGAATCAAAGCCAGCAACTAACGCGCTTGCTTTCGTGGTTGCCAAGTGTGACACAATGTCGTGGTGGCGCGCGTTCAAGCTACGCCAACACTTTAGCCTTGACACTGCGCGCGAATCCGACGACGACGAGGCAAAGACAATGCTAGATTCGCTTTGTGCAGTCGCCCAGTACGAGGCAATGATAGAATCTGATGATAGTGCCCGTCAGCTATGGCGCGCCCTATCGCCCCAAATACAAGTTATTGTATCCAAACGCTTGAATGGCGCGCGCCTGTCAAGCGCCGAACGTCAAACGCTTTGCAGATACCTTCACAAGTCGCCATTGACTAAATACACTTGCTAGACTGTCACACGGTCGCCGGTTCGCGCGACTAGGTTAGTGTGAGGCAACGAGGGGCGATATGATTCGCCCCTCGTTTGTTTTCCTGTCGTTTTCTGGCCTGTCACACTGTCGCGTGTTCGCGCGACTAGGTTAGTGTGAGAGGTTGTGAGGTTGTGCGTTTTGGTGGTTGCCTACGTGGTTAGGCTACCACCAAAGGGCACAACTGAGAGCCCTGATTGACACTGTCGAGTCCCACTGGAACCCATGCCCACTTGTTCGCCATCCATGGGCAGGCTGCAAAGCGGGAGACATGGGTTAATGCCTGACAAGCTCTGTCAATCGTCTGGCTATACCCCGCCCCTAGGCCCGCTGGACGCCTGAAAGGCCAGCAAACCTGCCTGGACCCGGCAGCCCAGGCTGGACAATGCTCGGGGACACGCCAGTGCAACCTCCGATAGTGTGTTGCGTCTGGTCCATTGGGCGAAAGCCCGCGTCGCGGCTGTGTCGAAGCTCCCCACGACAAGAGTAAGGGCGCAGCTACAAACCGATCCGGCAGCTCTGCCTACGCCCGCTTTAGCGGCTCCGTGGGGTCAAACGGGGTAGCCGGTGATGGTCAGGCAGGACAATCAGCAACGTCCCAAGGCCCGACCGAACGCGGGAGCTTATCCACCACGCACTCTGGTGTGCTCAATGGTGCAGCGCGAGCTGTGCAGTGACGCTGAATGACTGTCTCCCTCATTCGGTAGGGGGAGATTTGTCCGAGAGATTCTGATTCTCTCTCGGCTTTGCTTCACGGCGCAAGTCGTGAGGCAAGGCGGTGTGAGAATCCACCGGAAGGGGGTGAGCTATGTGCAGCATTTGCGGGAACGCTCCCGCAAAACGTGGCTCGTTGCACTGTCATCAGTGTGACAAGGATATAAAGACCATGAAGCGGGAGCGCAGGGACAGGGCGGGCTGGTGGCGCGGCGCGTTCCGGTATGCCGTCTGGCAGGACTATGGGGTGGCCTATTTCCAGAAGGGCCGCAAGCTGACCGACGGCATCGAGGCCAAAGCCTTGCCCAAGACAGCCCTGGCCAGGAAGAAGAACTCCAAGGGCGAAGTCATCGGCTATCGCTCGCTGCCAGCCTCGAAGCTGATAGACCTCGACCACTACTGCCAGGGATTCGACAGGCAGCAGGTCGCCAACATCAAACGCACAATCAAGCGTCTCAATTTCATAGTGTAGCTTCAGCGACAGGTAAATCGGCTGGTGGAACACAGAGATTAGAAGGGGTGACACCTCTCTGCAAGCCTCTGTTGTCGCTGCCATTAACCTAGGTTTCGCTGCCGAAGATACCCTTCGGCGGCGGCGCGTAGGCTAATGCCTACAAATTTATCGAAGGGGTGTTTCATATGAAGAACGTGGCAACAGCAATCAAGGGGAACGTCCTGACAATCACGGTAGACCTGGCCAAGACCTTCGGCCCCAGCGCGTCTGGCAAGACCATCATCATTGCCAGCACAGAGGGCAACCAGACCATCGAAGGCCGTCAGGAAGTCATCGGCCTGAACATCTACAAGAAGCCCTAAGCCTGCGAGCCGCACCGCAGGCGCCAGCTTTGCTGCACTGTGGACGCCGGTTTCAACCCTCGCACACGGCCCAGGATACCAACACCTCCTGGGCCGTCGCGAGTATTGAAGCTCGGAAGGGGTGAACCATGAGAGGCTGTGAGTTCATGCGCCGATGCAAAGAGCCGGCCAAAGTTAAGATCGTCTCCAAAGTTGGCGACTTCTGGGTGTGCGACAGGCACGCCAGGGAAGCTGAGAAGTATAAGGGAGGCCACGCCATGAAATAAGCCTGTCTCAACTCAAACAGGCACTCGAAAGGTGCCTCATATGCCGCTGGTAACGGATAGAGGGGCTATCTGCCCCTTGAGGAGCTTGGAAGCGTCCGTACTGTGCCGAAAGGCGTATCGTGGCTACATTCCAGGTTCCTCAAGGGCCATATGGCTCTTAATAAGCTCAGGGGGTGAATCGTGGCAAAACTGAATAGGGCAGACTTCGTACTGCGCGCCATCCAGGTGGGCCGCAGGGGCAAGGAGAAGGGGCTGCACAGCAAGGCGTCCGGCCTTGAAGGTGCGTTCCATGTCTACTTCGGCGATAAGGCCGATGTGGTCAAGACGCTCCACCAGCTCGAAAAAGAGGGCAAGGTGGCCCTCCGCGACGCGAAGGGCGCGCTCCGCATCTACTTACCGGCTGATGCACCGACTCCCAGCCCTGCCATGCGTGGGCAGCAGCTCCTCGTCGCCATCAAGGCGAAGTAGCCATGAAAGTCAGCCAGCTGAAAGAACAGCTCAACAGGGACTTCAAGGACGACGACGAAATCGCCTACGTCATCTGGAATCGTGAGGATGTTCTAAGCCGAGCGCAGCAGCTCGGCCCCGAAATCACGGCTGAGGTAGCCGACTCAATACTGGAGCGTATGCACCTGAAAGCTGATGCCTGCGTCGGCATGACGTGGGACACCATCGACTTCTACCTGCAACAGGAGCGTGAACCATGACATTCGAACAGAAGGTCAGAAAGCGCGCGTCCTACGGCTTCTGGAAGGAGTGGTTTGATACCTTCCTGGCAGCCGGAGCCGACATCGAGGACGCCAGCAAGCTGTGTCGGAAGCTGCACTCCACGTTCGACGGCTTCCGCAGCTACGGCACGGCCACCAGGTCAAAGCACAGTCTTGAAAGTCTCAACATCATGTTGAGGGATAGGGGGCTAGAGAATGACCAGGTTGTGCTGCATCTGCGGTCGGAAAGCTCTGAAGGGCTACGACTTGTGCCCGCAGCATGAGGTCAGGCGGCAAGCTGCCCTGGCCCTCCGCTACGGGCAGGAGCCAGAATCCGTCCATCTCTACATGGACGAGGCCAGCTACGGCCAGAAAGAGGAAAGCAATGAGCCAAGCGTTTGCGCGGCTGCTTGAGAAGGTGGCCGAGGACTTGGGCATCGAGGACATCAACCACCCGCTGGTCGTTGAGGAAGCGCAGCGTCGCATCGACGACTACGCTGAGCAGGCGAATGAGGCGGCGAAGGAAGAACAGGCCATAGCCTTGTTCGAGGAAAAGGCGGAGCCATGCGATTCATCATCATCATAGGAGCTGCTGCCCTGCTGTCCTGGCTGGTATTCCGATTTGTCTCCGCTTTGTTGGGGTAGGGCTTCCTGCCCCTTTTCGATGCTCAAGCTGTTTCCTTCACCCCAAGCGGCTTGAGTGTCGAAAAGGAGCTGTAAGCTCCGAATAATCGAAGGGGGTGTAAATATGTGCTATCTGGACGGGGCATATGGTATAGTCCCGTAGGAGGTGTACTATGCCATTCCTCAAGGGTTCCAAGCATCCAAACTGGAAAGGTGGCGAATCTCATGAGCAGGGCTATGTTTACATCTATATGCCTGGGCATCATCGGGCTACTCGCCACGGGAAGTACGTCAAACGAGCCGACCTTGTACTTGAGATAAAGCTTAAAAGGAATCTTGAACCTGGCGAGTTGGCCCACCATAAGGACGGGAATAGAGACAACGACTCGCCGGAAAACATAGAGCTACGGACAAAAGTTACTCACGGCCAGGATGCGCCGCACCCTACGGGGGCCGACCACCCACGGTGGAAGGCGGCTGCTGTTTGCCCTCTTTGTGGTGGCAAGCGGAAGCGAGGGAAGAAACTTTGCCGAAGCTGCTATGTAAAAACCGGAGAAGCTGGTCGTCAAGTCAAAAGAGGTTGGTCTACGTGGAAAGGAAAACATAGTGGCCCTAAGATCAATATGGAAAGGTAGTCTTTCCTTTGGCCTCGTGAACGTCCAGGTCAAGCTGTACAGCGCGACCGAGGATTCAGCCACCCATCTCAAGACCCTGCATCGGGACTGCCTGAGTCCCATCCGGCAAGTCAACGTCTGCACGACCTGCAAGACAGAGGCAGGCCTGCCGGTAGAAGTGAGCAAGTCTCTTGGTAACGAGGCCAAGGGCTATCCTGTGGAGTCAGGATTCTGCATCGTCGAGGAGTCAGACCTCGCGAGTCTCCCACTGAAAACCGTCAACACCATCGAGGTGTTGGGGTTCGGCGACACAGCCTCATTCGACCCGCGCATGGTCGAGAAGTCGTACTTCCTGGGGCCGGATACTGGCGACGCCAAGCATCCGATAAGCCCGCGCTCTTACGCGCTGGTCATGGCCTCCATGCTCAAGGTGGGCAAGGCGGCCCTCGTGAAGCTGTGCTACCGAGGCAAGGAACATCTTGCCATTGTGCGACCCTTCAGCGGCATCATGCTGCTTCAGACCCTTGTGTGGACTGAGGAGCTGCGCGACGTGCCGGAAGTGTCCCTGCCCGCTGTGACGGAGAAGGAAATCGAGCTAGGGACGATGCTTATGGCGCAGTTTGCCACGCCTGAGCTGACCGCGTTCAAGGACGAATACAACGATGCCCTGATACGCCTGATTGCGGCCAAGACTTCGGGCCAGCCGATTATCGCTCCCGTGGCGGCTCCGGCACAGCTCGCCGCGCCCGACCTGGCCGACCTGCTCATCAAGTCGCTCAATATGAAAGGGGCCGACCCCGTTCCTCAGCCTGTCGAAGAACCTGCTACAATCACTGCGGAGCCGGTTGTTAAGGCGGCTCGCAGAAAGAGGTAGCTATGTGCATTGACTGTGGTGGCCCTTCGGAAGGAAAGAGGTGCCTTGTCTGTGAAAAGGCAAGACGTATTAGAGAAGCCAAAGGGTGGACCGATCCAAAGACTGGCCGTGTCTGGATAAGATGCCCTGGCCATCCCAGGGCCAGTAAGTACAAGCACAACCTAGTGCTACGTGCTGTACTGGTGCTTGAGGCGAAAATTGGGCGACGACTCAACTGGCCCCTCGAAGTGGCTCACCACATCAATGAAGATAAACGTGACGATAGGCCAGAGAACCTGGAAGTACGCTTGAGAGGAGCTCATACCAGTAGCCACATACAAAAGTGCGACATACCACGGGATGAACTGGTAAAGCTGTACGTTGAACAAGGCTTTACCCTCAAGCAGGTAGGCGAGAAGTACGGGCTTCACCTTAGCACCGTAGCCCTCCAAATGAGGGCAAAGAATATCCCTCGCCGGAAAGGTAGAGATGCATACAATAGAACCAATGCTGGCGAAGGCGGCTCCCCAGCCCTTCAATAGCCCCCTTCATGTGTTTGAACGCAAATGGAATGGCGTCCGGCTCCTCGCGCTAAAGCGCGGAAATAGCGTCAAGCTCACTGGCCGCAGCGGCCTTGAGTACACCGATGCCTTCCCTGACCTGGTGGACTCCCTGCGGGACGGAGTAGCTGGCGATGCCATAGTTGACGGAGAGGCTGTCTGCCTGGACAAAGACGGGCAGCCCTCCTTCAACAGGGTGCAGCACCGTTACAACCAGCATGGCGCGGCGGTCAAGCTGATGATGAAACAGTATCCCGCCACCTACATGGCCTTCGACCTGCTCGTGGCAGGAGACAAAGACCTCACCATGCACGGCCTGGCGCGCAAGCTCTGGGAACGTCAGGCCGAGCTTTATGCCATGCTGCACACTAACGGCGGCCCGCTTCAGATAAGCCAGACCTACGACGGCAAACACGGCATCGAGCTGTTCAAGCAGGAGCTGGACGCCGGACAGGAAGGCATCATGGCGAAGCGGAAGGACAGCCTCTACATCCCTGGGGGGCGCACTGAGGCATGGCAGAAGGTCAAGGTTAGCCACAAGGGCACCTTCACCATCTGCGGCTACACCTTGGGCACCGGCTGGCGCGAACCGCTGTTCGGAGCGATAGTGCTTGGCAAGACACGCAGGGGGCCGGGTAGCGTAGTGTACGGTGACTTCGATTATGTCGGCTGCGCTGGCTCCGGCTTCACCCAGGAGCAGCTTGAAGCCCTGCTGCCGCGCCTGCTCAAGCATCGCACTGACGAATCACCCTTCCCTGTGCCCGCCAAAGTACCCGGCCTTGTGAGCTGGGTGAAGCCCGTGATAAGAGTCGAGGTCAAGTACGGAGACACTACCAAGGACGGTATGCTCATCTGGCCTATCGTCCAGAAAGTGAGGTAGCTGTGCCGTTCACACGTGGTCAGAAGGTGAAGTACCTCAAAGAACCAAGCACGTGCCCTTACTGCGGCTTCGACCAGATAGAGGGCGGTGACCTCAACTTCGAAACCGGCAGTCTGAGTCAAGAGATTCGCTGCAATGCCTGCGATAAGGGCTGGTACGACGTTTACAAGCTGGTGACTATCGAAGAAAGATAAGGAGAAGTATATGAAGCTGGACATACCGAGGAAGGCTCTCATCATGATGCTGGACACATTGATTCCAGCAACCGGCAAGCGCATGGAAGTGCTCTCCGGGATCCTGCTCAAATCCGAGGGCGGGACACTCAGCGGAACCGCCACCAACCTTGAGCAAGCCCTGACCACTACGGTCAAGGCTATCGTCAAGGCGAAGGGAATAGTGCTGGTCAAGGAACCGAGGACATTGCTCTCGTACTGCAGGGCGGTCAGCGCAGAGCGGCTAATCGTATCGACCTCCGCGAAAGGCATGGAAGTCCAGGCCGGTAGCACCAAGGGCACGTTCAAGCTGGGCGAGGTCAAAGACTATCCGGCGATCCCCGTGGTCAAGGCTGAGCTCATCACGGCTTACGACCTGGCCGAGGCTATCGGGAGAGTAAAGTACGCCGTCTGCAAAGAGGAGTCCCGCCCTCCGCTCAACTGCCTCCACGTGGAGCCTGGCGCCAAGAACGGCATCGAGCTGGCGGCCGCAGATGGGTTCCGGCTGGCGATAACAACGGTCAAGACGCGCGGCAAGCTGACCGGCAGCATCAACCTGCCAATGGGCGCGGTGAACCTGCTCTCTCACTTCACCGGCACGGTGAAGATGGCCATGAAGGTTACAGAGACAAAACGCAAGGTGTACGACAGGGGCGAGATGAAAGAGGTCACGGAGCCTGCGGCGGCGGCCATGTTCTGCTGCGGCAACACGACCCTCATCACCCAGGGCCAGATGGGCAACTATCCCAACTATCGCCAGCTCATCCCGACAGCCGGGACAAGCCTGACGGCGGACCGGACGGCGTTGAAGGCGGCCGTCAAGACAATCGCGGCCATGAAACCCAAGGGCAGCGCGATACGCCTCCAGACCAAGGGGCGCAAGCTGGTCGTGTGGGGCCTGACGGACGATGACGCCAGGGTGGAGACGGTCCTAGCGGCCAAGGGCACGGCCAAGATTGCCTTCAATGTCGCCTATGTCCATGACGTGCTCAATGCGCAGGATGGACCCTTCGTGCTCAAGTCGACCACGCCCAGCGCACCAGCCATGACCAAAGACAAGGTGACAACTCATGTCATCATGCCCCTGTTCATCCAGTGGGAACCGAAGCCCGAAGTATTCAACGGTGTGATGCAGGCCACGCCTGTCGCACAGGTTTCCAACGCCTCTCCCGTTCCTACCCGGGTACCCGTGGCGGCTGGCAACATCGCCATCGACGAAAACGACCTGGACGAAGACGAGGGTGAGGACGAATAACGTGCCGAGGGCCGCCTGTCACACGGCGGCCCTCTCGCGCGATTAGGTAATAAACGCTCAAAGGAGGACACCTTGGGGTACACGCATTATTGGCGACGCGACAAAACAATCGACCCTGTCAAGTACAAGGCTATAGTCGAGGACTTCAAAAAGCTCGTGCCTATCATGGAGCGCCAAGGCGTAAAGTTGGCTGGCGGTATGGGTTCAGGTTCGCCGGAGATAGACAAGGATGTATGCTTCAACGGCCAAGAACATTGCTGCCATAAGAAATTCGACCTTGGCATCGCCTGGCCTGCTCCCAAGGCGGTCGGAGTAGCTAACGGCGACCCACCTATTACCGGCGGCTGGTTCGCTGGCGCACAACTGAGCAAGCGCAGCTGTGGTGGTGACTGCTCACATGAGACATTCCATTTCCCTGCGTCTCTGAAGCTGGAGAAATGGCATGAACCAGACCAGAGTGGTCAATACTTTGAGTGCTGCAAGACCGCCTTCAAACCCTACGACTGGGCGGTGGTTACCTTCCTCGTTATCGCCAAACACTATCTGGGCGACAGGCTCAAGGTCAGCAGCGATGGAGAGATGGAGAATTGGGCGGATGCCATGCAGCTCTGTCAGATAGAGCTGGGGTACGGGCTGGATTTTCGCCTACCTGAGTAGAAAGGAGCACGAGCTGGGGTACGGGCTGGATTTTCGCCTACCTGAGTAGAAAGGAGCACAAATGACGCCAGCTGTTAAGTCATGGGGCGAGAAGCTCCGCAAGTGGCAGCGTACCGGCGACGAGAAATTCGCCAAGGCCGTACTGTCCAAGCCGGGCAAGACCACGCTGGCCCGTGAGATTCCCTTCCCAGGGGTCATCGTCATTATGGGTGATATCAGGCGGGGCAAGACAGGGCTGGCCTTCTCTATCATGGATAGCTTCCATAAGAGACGAGGCCTGCCTGGCTGCCTGTTCTTACCCTTCAAGCTCTCACCGAAGAAGCGCAAAGCCCTGCCCTCCTGGGTGTCAGTGGTCAACAATATGGCCCTGCTGCCCAAGCGGTCTGTGGTCGTCTTTGACGAGGCCGCGCAGACAGCTCACGCCCGCCGGGCAATGTCGTCAGATGCCATCTCCCTCGACGCACTGACGGCCCTGGCCGGCCAGAGGGATCAGCTCATCATCTACATCGCCCATTTCTCACGGAAGCTGGACCCGAACTTAATCACCGCAGCTCACCGCGTCATCTGGAAGGAGCCTACCCAGGCCCACGCGATGTTTGAACGTGATGAGATGCAGATGTTTACCCGCCGTGCCCTTGAGGTGTTCGCCGATATCAAGGGCAACGTGACACGGCTTCGCACCAGCTACGTCATGGACTTCCGCCACCTGAGATTCAGCACTATGACCAACGGTCTGCCGGACTGGTGGTGCGACGAGCTGAGCCGGATATTCGAAGACCTGGTCAAGAAGGAGGACTAATGCCTGACGTAACGGTATTCGGCAGGACGTGGAAGTGGCTGGGCGGTGGCTCAAAGACAGCTTCCCGCCTGCTTGAACACGACCTGCTCGTACAAAACAAACTGTGCCTGTCGGTACAGATGTCGCCGAATGAGTGGGCGGTTTACACGCCCAGGGAGGAATAATGCCTATCAGATGGAACCCGAACCCGATACTTGACGCAATTGACGCGGTAAACGCAGAGCTGGAGAATGCCCGGCCCTTTATAGAGAAGGCCAAGAAAATCGTCGAGGCCATGGAGGTCGACAGGAACAAGTACCCGCAATACGTCAGGTTCCACCTGTCGGCCACCCGCGCTGAGCTGAGCCGTATGGACATGATAAGGCGCGCCCTGGAGAGCCTTCTCAACGACGTACCGAAGGATATGAGGGTGGCACCTCACCTGCGGGGTAAGCAGGATGCCATGCCCCTGAAAATATCCGACCCTGTGAGCCGGACTTACTACGACCCGAACCGCAGCAAGTACCCGACCCTGCACCGGGGCTACCATGACTACCACTACGACCCGAACCCACCTCGGCAAATGAAGATGGAGGTCAAACGGTGAAGATAGGCGACAAGGTAGAAACTCCAAGGTTCTTAACAGTCCGTATTGCCGCCATGTTCGAGAGTGTCGAACTTGCTGACACTTGTGGATTTACAGAAGGTACGGACTTTAGAGACGAGGAGTACCACATACGCGGTAAGCACATAGGAGAAAACCGAATGTTGTTTGCCGCAGTAATAGTGAGCGTTGAACGCTCGAAGAAAGAAGGGGGTTTCAATGAACAGAGAACAGGTACTCGAACAGATTGCTCCGGTGATGGACATTTCCGCCAGAGAAGTGTTCCATGACACCAACACGAGATTCAAGGCCGAGGGCGACCGCAATGTGTTCTACCCTGGGGCGCGAGGCCATGCCCTTGAGATAAATCCTGATGGCATGACCTCGATGCTCAACTTCGCCGGCATTGCTCCGTCTACCGCGAAGAAGCTTTCCACTCAGACGCTCGAACGGGCCACAACGGAGCTGCTCGCGGACCGCGAACGGTACAACCTCCTCATTAAGGACGGCCAGGTTGTCGGCTTCACTACCAAGGTCAAGGGTCACATCATGCCCGCCGAGAGGGTTATCCGCACCATCGAGCAGGTCATTCCTGCCGGTCAGGTCGAATACAACCGCGCCCTGGTCGTGCCGAAGGACCGCTCGGTGGATCTCGAGGTCGTCGGGCCTCGCCAGGCTGAGGTCACCAAGGGCGACGTCCTCCGCGGCGGAGCCCTGATTACCTTCTCGCCGATCGGCGTGGTCATGCCTTCGGTAGAGGCCTTCGTTCTGAGGCTGTGGTGCACCAACGGCGCCACACACCGTGAGACTGTGATGAACTACATCGCCCACGGTGGCGGCGGTGGCGGAGACAGCGGCGGCAACGCCGGTGGTGATGTGTGGGACTGGCTCAAGAAGTCCATCCGCAAGGCTGAGAAAGCCGTCGAGGCTGTAGCCGGGCGGTGGCATGAGCTGACCCTCGACAGGATCGCGCCGGACGACCGTGCGCCGATGCTGGAAGCTCTCCTTGCCGAGGCGCACCTGCCGGAGCTGGTCAGAGTGGCAGCCCGCACCTATGCCATGTCCCATCCACCGGAGACAGCCTACGACCTGCATCAGGTCATCACCTGGGCCACGTCCCACGCCATGGACCCTGGAACGCAGGTGAGGGAGATTCGCGCGGCGCGCGACACGGCGGCTGAGTACGCCTCCGAGGCCGGCCACAGGAGACTGTGCCCTGTGTGCAAGCACGCGAGGTAGACCATGCTGTACCGAGAGGACCTGGACGGACTAACCTGCCAATGCGGGCAGCCTGGGTGTGAGGGTGCCCTATTCCTGCACTCGCGGTGCCACCTGGACGCCCACCTGGACGCTAAATACTTCGGCGGCGTTCTGACGCTTACCTGCGCTAAATGCGATAAGCTCATTGCAGAGATAAGTGTAGCTCGCGAGCCAGACGAAAGAGAGCTGGCCTCACGAATTAAGGCAGACGCGGCTTACGTTGGCCGCATCGATAAGGCCCAAGAGGAGGCTGATGACGCCTTCTGGGCTGTCATCGCTAAGCATTTCCCTGAGGCAAAGACGGGAGACTTCCCGCCAGAGGCTACCGAGCACTTACGCCTGACTGAAGTAGCTGCCATAATGTACTGGCTCATACTGAATACGCCATCCTGACATCCGCAGGCCACGGCGGGGCTTAGCTCACCCCTTCGCCTGCCGTGGCCTGCGGTCCAAGAAATAAAGGAGGGTCCATGAAGCTCGTTATCGGAGTCGAAGTGTTCCAGGGCATCGTGACCGACGCCCACGCCTTTCCTGACTGGGGAGCTGCTCAAAACTGGTTCAAGGATTACACCGGAGTGGTACATGGCAGCCAGGACAGCCTCTCTGACAACTTCGACCAGACGAAGCTGTTTGAGGTCGAAGTCAATGGCTTCTCCGGCAGGAAGTACATCAATAACCTGAGAATTAGCTTCTCCAAGAGGGACGGCGTATTCCGCGTGATAACGCCGGCCGGCCGCTGGCTTGAGGAGTTCAAGCATCGGCAGGACGCCGAGGACTTTGCTAAGAGTACCCTCGATTTCAGACGGAGAGGAAACCCGACCGAATGTTCTACCCGAAAGTGACCCTGAGCCGGACCACGAAACCCTCCCACCGGCCGGCATTGTCCATATCGCTTATGACCGGAGAACGATGGTCGCATGGTCCTGAGCATCCTGGACACCACCAGCTCCGTATTCGTCTTATCACCCTGCACGTGGGCTGGCCTCCGCTGTATAAATACAGTGGGTGGGTGTGTACCGACTGCCCATAGAAAGGAGAAGCTTGGAACCAAACGCTGAATACGTGGGGAATGACCACCAAGGGCTCTATACAGTTCCTCAGGTACGGGGGATAATTTGTAATCCTGTGTACGCTGGGATTCCGCCTTATCCTGCATTGATGCCAGAGGAGCAATGGGTCAAAGCGGCTATGAGGTACGTTGAGGAGGATGGATTAGAGCAGTTCCTTGTCAATATGCTCTACGTCCTCAGAAAGGCGATGGAAGCATGCCCCTAGAAAGGAGAAGGGTGATTAAGTGGAGTACTGACAAAGATGAAATAGAACTGGAGGACAAGATAGCTTATCGGGCAGTGGCCATGGCCGCGAAGCTGGGCATCGCCCTCATACATATAGATGTCGTCATGGACATTGACGGATGCCATAGCAATGGGTGCCCACTGAAGCTGGCAGAGCTCTTGTCTGCTGACGATTCTAACTTCGCCCATGACATACTTGGGATAAGAGCTCACATCGACCGCAAGACCGGTAAGCTTACCGACTGCTTCCTGCCCCGGTATGCGCAGGTGCAACCATGAGCAGACTACGACGTTGTGACAAGAGGTGCCACTCGGCCAAAGGGACCCGCTGCAACTGCTGGTGCGGCGGCTACTTCCATGGCAGTAGCCAGGTGGCGGTTACTCACCGGCAAGAGCTGTTCGACGGTGTAACCAAGCTCGAGGAGCACGGCTTCGAGAAAGGCAAGACCAAGTTCATAGCTCAGCAGGGCCTGCCCGGAGTTACCGATGGCCTTTCCTAACTGGATAGGTAGTCACCGGCGCTTATGGACCCGCGAGCACGTTGTAGAAAGACTGGCCCAGGCGGCGAAAGAGCTGCCCGGGCCATTGCCGTGCTGTGATGCCGACTATAACAGGCTCAAGAAAGGACATCTCGACTGGCCGACATCTCACCGGATACTGGAATACTTCGGGAGCATGGCGCATGCCTGGCTGGCTGCCGGCGTCAACAAGAAACGGGTCAGCCTGAGCAACCTGGCCTGGACAGGAGAGGAGAAGGCTTATCTTCTCGACCACGCCGGCATTGACACACTGGAGGAGATCGCCGTGTACCTGCGTCGCAGTCGTGGCGCTATCCGTCGTCGCCTGCACGAAATCGGCATCAAGGCCCGCGACAACCAGGGATTCCTCTCGGCAGCACAGCTCTCCAAAGAGTACCGCTGCCCTTATCACCGGATTCGAACAGCCCTGGCGGCCGGCCAGATCCTCGGCATCTACGACCCTGTAAGGAACCGCTGGAACGTGGCGATAGACCAGCTCACACCGGAGGCACTGGCGCTACTCCGCCAGCCGAAACTGCACAGCTACAAGACACGGCGAACGGACCTCGGAGACTACTATGAACGCTATGGCATAAGGAGGTGCCAATGCCAGGTAAATTCATCTTCACCCGGGTCGGTGGCGGACCCGGCTACACACTCACCGACTCAGACCTATGGGACTCCAAAGTGCCCTGCAGCACTTGATAATCAATACCCGCTACTTTGAGGGGCAGAATCTGACATGGGCCAAGTCCATGGTAACAAAGCTCGACGTTCTCAGGGACATCAAACCGTAGGCGGCACTGCTCGTTAGGCGGCTCTCACATCGAGGGCCGCCTATTATTTTGCCCTCCAACTTCCGCACCTCTCGCGGCCTCTTGACACGGCGTTATAACAGTGTTAGTCTTTCGGGGTTGCTATTAACAGTGTTACAAGGGGGCCGCGTCATGCATCTCAAACGGAAGCTCATTAAGGTCGGAAACAGTAGGGCCGTGGTTATCCCTACAGACTGGCTCAAGTACCATGAGGACAGGGTTGGCCCAATAGAAGATGTCCTCATCGAGGCCGGCGAAACCTTAGTCATCAGCCCGGCGCCGGCTGGCAACGGCTCCGACGCCCCCGCCACACCCGCAACAGAGGAATAAAGAAGGAGGAGTAACCATGTCACCCATCGACGGCATATCAGATGCCAACAAAATACCTGTCATCGGACACATCCGGCTTGGGAAGCCGAAGGCGAAGGGCCCTGGGCAGGCCACGGAATACTTTGAGCTGCGCGACGAGGACGGCTGCGCGCCGGTCAAAGCGGTCTATGGAGAAAAGCCCACCAAACTGAAGATCATGTTCCCCTCCAACACCTTGGAGGACTTCGCCAGCCAGTACAAGAAGCGGTACTCTCAGTCACAGTCCTGGACCTGCATCGGAACCAGCGGCCGCACGGCAACGGGGACCTGCCGGCGTAAGGTGGACACCAGCACCGGGGATTTCGCTAACGCTGATACCAAGCAATACATCCTGCAGGAGGACCTCGACTGCCTGGGCGAGGAGTGCCCGGAGTTCATGGCCAAGCCGGCGCGGTGCAAGAATGTAATGCATCTCCTCGTGCTGCTGCCGGATGTCGCCGGCTTCGGCGTATTCCAGATCAACACTTCCAGTGTTCACAATATGATCGCCGTGAACAGCTACGCGCGACTGCTCAAGGGCATGTTCGGACGCTGCTATGGAATCCCTATAGAGATGTCGCGGGTATGGAAAGAGGTGACCCCTCCTGGACAGACCAAGAAGAAGGTACTCGTCCTGCAGTTCAACATCACGGAGAGCCTGACCAGCCTGGCGCAGAAACAGCTGGCCTCACCCTTCCGTGCCCTCCTCTGCGCCCCTGAGCAGGACCAGGCCCCCGACGACCTCTATGGCGCTGAGCCGGAGGATAAGGGCGTGCCCGAAGACGCGATAGATACCACGGCTACAGCAACTGCAACCGTGCCTCCAACCGAACCCGTGAAGAAAGGCCCTGGCCGTCCCAAGAAGTCAGAGAAGCCGGAGGAGAAGAAGCCGGAGGCGTCCGGAGCCGCCGCCTGGGACAAAGACCACCCCTCAGAGATGTGGGAACAGTTCAAAAGAGCTGCCAGCGAAATAGGATATGACCTGGACAAGATTATCAGTGTGCTCCCCAAGTGGGCCGAGATGCGCACCAGCAGCAATCCCCTGCTTTTCAAAGAGGGCCTTGTGGCCCTACAGAACGACATCAAGAAGAAGGCCGACCTGGCAGCGGGTATAAAAGCTTCCCCTCCTGCCACTGACGAGTTTCGCACTGGAGCCGTACCGACCCCCGCAGCCGCACCCGTAGCTCAGGTAGCTAATAAGCCTACCGTAACCCCGGAGTTCACAGCCGTGAAAGACAAAGCCAAGGCGGGTGGAATCACCAAAGAGGACTTCGTAAAGCTGATGAACAGCCTGCCCAACGCCAAGGACATGATGTACTCCAAGGACGTTGCAGCCCTGGACAAACTGGTTGATGCGAAGCTTCTCGTCAATTCAGCTGCCCATGCAGGACAGGACACTGGCTTAGACTTCTAGGAGGGGTTACTGTGGGAGATCCACGAGCTGAGGCTTTGTGGCGTTGGTTCATGGGTAAGACCTCCGCCTATGTAGTCCAGCAGAGCGACGGCAAATACCTGACGAACGGCAAGCTTGGCCTGCCTGCCCTCACACCCGACGACATGGAAAAGCACGTCGCGGGTACGCATACCCTGGCCGTCTACACAGTGGCCGAGGACCACACGGTAGGCTTCGGGATGATCGACTTCGACAGCAAGGCCCCTCCGGCCAAGGAGCGCCTGCTGTGGATAAAGAGCTGTTTGACACAGTTCGGCCTGACGTCCTACATCGAAGGCTCCGGCTCCAAGGGCTATCACCTCTGGGTGGTGTTCAAGGGTCGGCTTCCGGCGTACAAAGTACAGTGGCTCATGCGAGATGTGGTGAAGCGCGCCGAGCAGGAGCTAGGCGCGCCCCGCCTCAACGAGTACAGCAAGAGCGACTGGATAGAGGTCAACCCCAAGCAGGCTTCCGGCGCGGGCTTCGGCTCCGCCGTGAAGCTGCCCTGGGGTGTTCACCGTAAGACCGGCAAGCATACCACTCTCATCAATGAGGAGTTCAACGCCGAGCTGCCCAACCACGGGCTCGACGCGCTCGAGGCGCAGCCTCCTGTCACACTGGAGGACCTGGACGCTATCATCGCGGAGTTCTGCCCCATGCCGGCAGAGCCAGAGCAGAAGGACAAGACGGACTGGGAACACTCCGAGGAGTTCTGTGAGATAGCCGTCGAGAAGCTCATGCAGCATTGCGCGTTCCTTAAACACTGTCGCGACGATGCTGCCTCGCTGATCGAGCCCCACTGGTGGGGCATGATTCGCCAGCTCGTGCCCTTCGGGCTGGCCGGCAGGCGCAAGATACATGAGCTCTCCCAGGCTTACCCGAAATACTCCGAGAGGGAGACGGACCGCAAGATCGACTCCTGCGTGAAGGCCACCGACCTGAAGGAAGTCGGGCCCCACACCTGTCTGACCATCCGAGGATTCTTCGAAGGCTGTACCGATGACTGCTGGGCACCCGGCATGGGCGTGGCGGCTCCTGCCGGCATGGCCTCGAAGCTGGCTGCCCAGGAGATGGCCCAGCAACGAACCGGCAGCCTGCAGGTGACCAAGAAGGGCAAAGAGGTCAAGGTAAACTGCGTGCAGCTGGCTGCCGAGATCTCGCAGGCCCACACCTTCAAGACGTTCAAAGACACGGAGGAGATAGTCATATACCGCGACGGCATATACCAGGGCGGGGGCCACGTCGTAATAAAGGAAGAAGTCGAGGCGCGCCTGGGCCAGTTCTCCACCGAGCGCCGCGCTGCCGAAACCGTCTACCATATCCGTGTCTCGAGTTACGCCAGCCGGGAGGACTTCAACAGGCCCGGTCATTTTGTCAACCTCAATAACGGGATCCTGGACCTGAACACACAGCAGCTCCAGCCTCACTCCCCTCAGCTCCTCACCACCATCCGCGTGCCGGTCACCTACGACCCGAAGGCAAAATGCCCCACTATCACCCGCTTCCTGGAGGAGGTGCTGCCGCCGGACAACGTCGCCACCTTCCTGCAGCTGGCCGGCTACTGCCTGGAGTCCGACTACCATATCAGCCGCGCCTTCCTGTTCACCGGCGAAGGCGCGAACGGCAAGTCCGTCACTATCGAGCTGCTCCGCACCTTCCTGGGCAAGGCAAACTGCACCACAGTGCCACTGCAGCAGCTTGAGAACAGCCGCTTCGCCTCCTCCGGCCTCTATGGCAAGCTGGCAAATCTCTATGCGGATCTCCCTTCCACAGCCATGAACCACGTCGGCATCTTCAAGATGCTGACCGGCGGGGACTCCATCAACGCGGAGAGGAAGTTCCAGAACAGCTTTGACTTCTATAACCACGCCAAGCTCATCTTCTCCGCCAACCAGCTCCCGGAGGTCCGGGGTGAGGACAGCCTGGCCTTCTGGCGCCGCTGGATCATCGTTCGCTTTCCAAACCAGTTCCTCGGGGACAAAGCCGACAAGCACATCCTGCGCAAGCTCACCGCCGAGTCAGAGCTATCTGGCTTCCTGAACCTAGCCCTGGCCTCCCTGCAGGAGCTGCGCGGCCGCGGTGAGTTCTCCGGGGCCAAGGACCCTGAGGAGACGGCACAGCAATACTCCAAGAGCGCCAGCCCTATCGTAGCCTTCGTTACAGACTGCTGCACCCTCGAGGCCGAGGCCTGGACATCCAAGGATGCCGTCTACGGCGCTTACAAGGAGTTCTGTGACCTCACCAGCATGCCCATAAAAGGCAAGGAAAACTTCGGTCGCGCACTGTCCGGATCGATCTACGGCAACCAGATAAAGGCCAGCCGGGTGCGCGTCATGGGGGAATTAACGCACGGGTGGAAAGGCCTGCGAATAAATACTAATGGCGCAGAACCACCGAAAGATGTTGGAACAGTAGGAACAGAAGAAAATGACCCGCTGGCATTTTAGTTTACATAAGGCCGGTTTACATAACAATTTGAGCAAATGTTCCAGGAACATTTTTTCGCAGGTCGTATCTGTTTCGTACTTGTTCCGGGATTTTCGAGTATATATTGCAAGGTTTGCAAATGGGAATCTATAAAGAGTAAATATAATAAAAGAAGCGACCCTGAAAAGCCGGAACAAATACAACTATCAGATACAACTCGTAGCTGATGGAGAACCCGGAACAAGTCGGAACATCACACTGGAACCCGGAACAATAATTAGTATCGCAAAGAAACATGAGGCATTAAATACACGGAGTGGTTATGATAAATAAAGGAAAGAGATTTATACCATTAGCACTAGATAGAGGGTTGTCCGTTAAGGAGGCGAGCGCCCTGTCCTCACGCTTCAATCGTCATGTTCGACTCTTGTACCTGCGGTCTATTGCGAAAGAGATAGAACGGCTTGACGAGATGGCGCTGTGGGAAAGATTCTTGGACTTGTATCAGGGTGGGTTTAAGTGTCAGGAGTGTGCGCGGATTATGACCCTTGACGGCAAGGAGAACCAGAGTATTTGGACTATAGACCATGTCTTTCCTGTCTGTAAGGGTGGCGGTAATGGTCAGGGCAACCTCCGGTTCATATGTTTCGAGTGCAATACGAAGAAAGGTCAGCGCCTGGTGGCCTGCCATGGCTAGTACAATACCGCAAGCTGAGGTTGATTTACTGAACAGGCAGGTCGATCTCCTGGAGCGCATCAGGAAAGGAAACGACGTCCTGTATGCCGCCCTGGACACAGTACCGCCGGCAAAGTGGAAGGAGCGCCAGACGTTCCTGTTCAGCCTGGAGCAGGAGCTGAAGGACACTGGATGGGACGACTGCGCCTACGAGCCGCACCTGAACCCGCCAAAGCATATCTGTATCGCCTGTACCTTCAGGAATGAAACATGGAGCAGGGATAAATGCCCCGCCTGGGGCAAGTTCGACTAGTCATCATATTGGTGAGAGTACCAAAATGATGCAGGAGGATGTCTGTGAATATGAGCAAGTCTCAAATGCAAGGGGCTTTGAAGCTTATCGAATTGGCTTTGTTGTACATCGAGGACTGTGAGGGGTCATGCGAGGATTGCCCGTTGCACGCAGAGCCCAAGCGGAAAGCTGACGAGCTGCCAGATATCCCTCCGGGGATAACCTTGTGTGACCTGTTCGACTACATAGCCTGCAATAGTTACCGCCAGGACCGTAAGTTACCGAAAGTTACCGAAAGTGAAGGAGGAAGCCATGGCTATATGTCCGTTCAGAGGAGAGGATGAGTCGCATCACGTTCGTGTGGTCAAGCCGGACACGGGCTTCGGTGGAAGCAAGAAGTTTGTCTGTGACACCTGCAAAGCAGGCTGGTATGGTACGGGTAAGCAGCCGCCCGGTAGCCTCGAGACAGCGAAGAAGCTGTACGATGCCAGGGAGTGGGTTCGGGAAGCGGACGGCAAGTGGAGCGAGTATCAACCAGAGAGTGCTCGGCGTGCAGAGACGATAAAGGCAACAGAACGTGCCTGACCACATCCAGCTGAGCCTGTCGCACAAGGGCGTCGGGAGCGTCGAGGCGTGGATCTACGTCAAGGACGATAAAGGCAAGCTCAAACAGCACCGTTCCCTGGGTGAGCTCGAGGTGAAGGATGGCATCGCGGAGCTGCCGACGTTCCTGCTGCCGGGTGAGTACCTGGTCCTGCAGGCTACTGACGATATAGCATGGTGAGGTGTCTATGAAAAGCCAGCAACGCATTGTTTACTGGGAGCTATGCAGCGAGATCGACGGTCAGTTCTGTGCCTTCTGCAGGTATGGCAATTCGATGGGCTCCTGTGGTGAGAGCTATTACGAGTGCCGGCATCCGATAAGAGGAATTCGCTACGAAGAAGATTGCCCTGAGCCAGGCGACGACTGCTGGGCATTCAGTCCAGAGCTGCCCTTGCCGGTGATAGCTGATATCGTAGGTGTCATTATCGCGCAGCACTGGAAACGCTGGTCGTTTTACGTTGAGAAAGAGGGGCCGCTCCCTGTATTTGGGAGGGTATAATGGGCTACCGAGGCAAGAAGCTGTATCACTGTATCAAGTGCAAGCATAAGTTCGAGTCGACCGAAACGCTGAAGCCGGAGGAGCGTGTCTGCGGTCTGTGCCGGCTCAATGCGATTTACGGGATAAGGAGTGGAAAATGACAGTCAGAGCAGTTATCCCCGATGGGACCGTACCGGGAAACGAGCCAGTACCAGGAACAACCGAGACAGATCCGGCGCCAGGCTCGGTGAGCTTTGTGGAGCGCATCACGAAAATGGTTGTCGCCTACAGCATCGCTAGTGTTCTTGTTATCGCCGGCCTGGTGGCGTTCTTCCTGAAGATACCACTCACGGACCAGATGAACCTGGCCTGGTGGCTCGGCCTTGGCTTCCTGTTTGGCGGCACTGCGATCGCGGCCGCCGTGGCGGCGCTGAAGAAATGAACATCAGTATCGGCATCGACCCGGGTCTAAGCGGAGCCTTTGCTGTCCTGCAGGGTCAGAAGGTCCTGAAAGTAGAGGACATGCCAATCATGTCCCTGGGTAAGACACGCAACCAGATCAACGCGGCTGAGCTGGGGAAGCTGCTGCGGTATTGGAGCCAGAACCAAAACGGAGACACTACAGTGTACCTTGAGCAGGTGTCCGCGATGCCCGGCCAGGGCGTCTCCAGCATGTTCTCCTTCGGCTGTTCTTACGGCGTGGTCCAGGGCATCATCGGCGCGCTGGACCTCCCCATGGTGCTCGTCAGACCAGCCGTCTGGAAGAAACGTGCGTGCCTGCTCGGTAAGCCGAAAGATTCAGCGCGGACCCTTGCGCAGCAGTTGTTCCCCGACCAGGCCCTGGGGAGGAAGAAGGACATAGGCCGCGCCGATGCCCTGCTGATCGCGAGGTTTGGAGAGCAGTATGGACCCTAGGCCGATGACAGTAAAGTGGCAGCTCTACGATGATGCCACAGGAGAGGAATGGTCCTGGGGCTGGCAGAAGGCAAGCCTGAGCCCTGGCGACCAGGTTACTATCAAGCTCAAAATGCCAGAAGTCAGGAGGAATATGATGAAAGTAGGCGGAGAAGCAAACCCACCCAGGGACGTGAAGTGTCCACACTGCGGTCAGGTCGTGCCTTATGACAACCTCTGCTCAAACTGCGGAAAGCCGCTCTCGTGAAGAAGGGGAAGCGGTGCCCTCGGTGCCAAGGCACTGGTTGGCACGTACTGCCCGCCTTCATCTCAAGCTGGCACGGCATTGGTCAGTCAGAGAGCAGGGTGAAGTGCGACTACTGCGGAGGGACAGGGAGAATTGGGCATTGAGGACGATAACTGGGATGCCGCTGCCGGCGTTATGTGCTCCTCGTGCGGCCAGGAGTCCTTCCGCGTCAAGGACGGTCTATGCTTTCCCTGTTACGAGCAACGGACAGTAGAAGGCGTAGAGAAAGCGGAAGTGAAGCGCGTGAAGCGCTCGTGCATGCGCCGGCTGAACAACGGGACCCTTACGCTGGCGGATCTGAGGGCGGGTCGGGGGTAGGCGCCGGAGGCTCCATATTGCAGTCGAAGGCGATGGACTTCGATTCCTCATCCACCAGTATCGCGCACTTCTTCCCATCCTGGTAAGCAGACGGCACGGCTCCGTCGCCGGCCTTGAGCACCTCCGCGGCGAACCTGTCGAAGCCGGCGTCAGTCTCGATGTCGACCACTTCAACTCCGGCAGGCGGGTTTTCAGCGATGATCTTCTTGATCTCCTGGCAGGGAGTGCAGCTTCCGGCAGTGTAGAGGGTAATACCCACCTTAGTCCTCCTGCTTTCTCATCTTGGGCCCTACGCAGTCTTTCATCTTCTGCATGAGCTCAGCTTTGTTGATGCCCTTTACGATACCACATTCCTGGGCCACACGGCGCATCTTGAGCTGCTGCTCCGTGGCGGGGTATGCTTTCGGCGCGTTCTTGCCTTGAAACTCAAGTCCTTTTGTTTTCATCTTCTACCAAAAGGGGGAGCCGTAAGCTCCCCCTTTACTGTTTCCTCTAACGAGGATTATTTCCCGAACTTGCCCGGGATGCAGTCCTTCATGGCGGTCATCAGGGCGCTCTTGGAGATGCCCGATTTGATGCCGCAGGCCTTGGCAGCTGCGCCGACCTTCTTTTGCTGGGCGGTTGCGGGATAGGGCTTCGGTTTCATCGCTATGATGATTCCGCCCTTGCCACCTACAGCGTACGGGGCATCCTTTGCCTTGTATCGCTTGGGGGCAGACCTCTTGACCAGTGCGCTTCCGGATACTCTCATTGCAGGCTCCTTGTGGATCTCGGTCCCGTTGACCTTATGGCCTTTTGACCGAGGCCTGTGGTTAGAACAGACGCCACTATCCTAAGCCCGTAAGGGCGGGCTGTCAATACCTGGTGGTTTCTTCTTTGATCTCGGGGTTGATGTCGACGGTGACTATCTTCTTGCACTTGGAGTTGGGGCACTTGACCTGGATGCTGCCCCAGACTATAGCCTGCAGCATGATAAAGCGGCCGCACTCCGGGCAATAGAGCTCCTGGGTCTGGCACATCTGGTTCGGGGAAAGGTCGGGTGTATGCCCGTTGTCAGCCATTACTTTCGCTCTCGCCATTGGCGCGCGCAGTCACTCATCGCCTGCGGGTCGAACTTCTTGAGCTTCTTAGCTTTGAGGCATTGTGAGGTGAATTCCTGGTAAGCCGACTTCGCACGGGCGGCCTTGCCGCAGACCTGGATCTCCTGTTCATTGTCGCAGTCGGGGATCTGGCCGAGTGTGTGCTGGATGGCCACGCCGCCGATCTGCGCGGAGATAGCTTCCTTTACGTCACGGCCCAGGCAGGGAACACACTTAGGCTTGGCCATGCTAGTCCACCACCTTATGACATCTTCTGGCAGCCACAGTTACGAGCTACCGCTATGGCTATCTCTTGGTCGAGATGTTTGATTAAATCTTCGTAGGCGGGTCGCGCGGATTCAGGGAGCCCATCGGTGGCGTAAGAAACCTCTATGTATCCGTCCAGTATGCCCTTAATGCCGGTTAGGTGGCAGGCCGTGGCTCCGGCAATAGCTGTGTTGTAACCTTCGACTAACTCGTCCCACTTTCCAAGGGCTTTTACGTGCTTCTTGATGTTTTCCAGCTGGGCAGGCAGTTCCGAATGGCCAGCCTCTGAAAGGTTGTATACTTCACCGTACTTCATACCTAATCCTTTATGATTTCTCGGACCTTGCAGCTACACCCTGAGGCAATGTAGGACTTTGATACTTCTTCGAGATGCTTCTCGAATTCTTTGTAGTGGACGTCCTCCTCGCCGGCGATGTGCTCGTAGAGCTCTGCCGTCTTGGAGTCGCCCTTAGCCTGGGCGAAAAAGGCCCTCTCTCGATACAGGCGGGAAGCCATGGCCTCCTCCTGCATACTCATATACAGGTCCCGTTCAATCCTGACATGCTCGTTAATGGTCACTTGCCACTTGCCTTTCGCTGGAGTTCCAGGGCCTTGACCTTTTCCTGTGAGTTGAGCAGCGACGCCAGGCTCTCGGTCCCCATCACCTGCTTGCGCATCATACGGACTTCGGGGATCATGGCCCGGTAATATTCGGGGTCATGTTTCGCGATTTGTTCAGGCTCGAAGGTCGGGGCCTTCTTGTTCAGCCAGTCAATGACCTGGCCGTGGACCGGGTTGTGCTCGTAGCTCATCAGCTCCTCGGCTGTCGCCTCCAGGCCAAACCGGTGCTTCTTGGAGAGGCAGTCGCAGGGCTTTCCAGCTATGCGTCCACCGTTCTCCAGGTCTAACTCGAGGCGGTACAGCTCCTTCCCCAGGCGCCGGCGCAGCTCCTCGACGGTTTCAGAAGTGCTGGCAAGTTCAATGGAGGGTCGAGAGCTTGAGGGAACGGTGGGTGCTGGCGGCCCCTGGATACGTCCGGGGGCCCGTGGGATCTCCGGTTCGGCAGGGAACGGCTTTGGAGGGCCATACCACACACTGGCCGCGAACCTCCTGGCACCGTAGACTACCACCCTGCGAAGTATCTCATTCATAGCCCCAACTGTAACACCGGCACTATAAGCCGTCAAGACCTCTTGACATTTCTCGAAGCTGGCTCCACAATAGCAGAGATAAACGAATCCCCTTTATTGTTCGGCGAAAGTTAGACGAAAGTAAGGCGAAGGGGGTTAAGCGAAGGGGGTTATTACACGAAATGCGGCCACCAAAGAAATTAACAGCCGCTGCCGTTGACCAGATCAGAGCATCCTCCAATTACAAGCAGGCCGCCTCTGAAGCCGGGATAGATGAGGATAGGGCCAAGAGGATAAAGAAGGCCGACACCCTGGAGGAGGCCTTAATGATAGGCGGCGTGGACAATGCTGTCAGGCCGTCCGTTTCGCCGGAAGAACCTGAAGTTGTTGAGCCTAATACCGAGTCTGAGCCTGGTACCACCACAAATACCACCACAGACGAAACACCGGACCCTGAGGACAAGATTCCTTTGCCCCCTGAAGATAAGAAGAAGGGTAAAAAAACCGAAAAGCCCAAGAACCAAATGGCCCTCCGTGCGGCCACCGCCTCCGAGGCCAACGTCCTGGCCATCATCCCCAAGTCGTTCACCGTCAACAGCTTGCTCCTGCAGGTGGTCAAGAAGGTCACTGAAGAAGAATGGCACTGGCCGGTGATGGACATGGGTGACTGGATAGACACCTACCTGTTCTGGACCATGAAACAAAGAGGAGTCGTCATTGGCTCCTATCAGATGGTATCCCGCAACGGCAATCATAGTGAGGAGGGCAGAGATGCCAGTTAAGGACATATTCTCAGAGGGTGGCAAACTGCCGGAAGGTACGGCAGAGCCGAAAGGGACCGAGCCTTCCCGGCTGCCAAAGACCATCGCACAGGTGCAGGAGGCCCGGGCCGCAGCTCAGGTCGAGAAGGCGTACTATGAAACTCTGGGCATCCCTATCAGCGGTGGCAGTGAAAAGAAAGAGGACCTGGCGACGGCCATCGTCTCGGCGGCAATGAAGGAGCGAACCGAGATCCACAACGCCATGCTTCACGAGAAGGAGGCCACTGAAAAGGCACGGACGGCTGCTGAGGAGTCGCTCCATTCTGAACGCCTGGAGAGGCTCAAGGAGATAGAAGAACGCCTCCAGCCTCCGCAGCCTGGGCAAGAGATCCGTGCGATCGTCGAGAATATCAAGGCCACGCGTGAGCTGTTTGCCGCGTTCAAAGAGGAGACAGCCGGCAAAGAGCCTCCCAGAACACCAGGCATAGACGGTGCCACAGCCGTTGCCATCAAGCACCTGGAGCTGGACCAGCAGACAGCGCACGATCGCATCCTCCTTGAGCTCGAGGACCGGAAGACCGAGCGCGAGAAAGAAAAACAGGACCGCGAGGACGCCAGGCTGGAACGCACCATGACGTGGGAGCGCGACAACAAGCGGTGGGAGATGGAGTTCGGTCTGCGCATGCAGGAAAGCCGTGCCTCTGTGAGGTCCAAGCAGGCTATGGGAGAGCAGGCAACCGACCTGTTCGGCGCCCTGACTGAGGCATTTACGGGAGGCGGAGGTGGAGGCATGAACGTAGGAACCAAGGTTACCCGGCAACCGGCGCAGCGCGTTGAGCGGCAGCCGACCGCCCCAGAACCAGAGGTCCGTGTACCGAAGGCTATAAAGTGCTCATGCGGAGAAATTGTCGAGGCCACTGAGCCAGGACAACAGGTACTGGTCTGTGCGCAGTGCGGAGCAGAGTACGAGCTGGCGGAGGCATAATGGGCAAGCCGAAGATAACGTGTCCCTATAAACCATCGGCCTGTTGTCCTCCCAGGGTGATAACGCTCCAGTGTAAGAGGTGCCCTATCTATCAAAAGAAGGAGAGAACCATTGGGAGTTGACGAGTTCTTTGATAAAGTCGGCGGCAAGATGTCACAATTAGGCAAGCCGCTCATCCGGCGCAAGCTCGCCCGCCAGTTTCAGCAGGGGATCGAGAAAGTGCCGGTGGCCACCATCCGACAAATGATCGAGGAGGAAGCGACCCCTCAGCTCATTATCCAGATGTTCGGCGGTGATGAAGCAGAGGTGAAGGCCGGCGCCAAACAGTGGGCCTGGGTAGGAGCGATGTTCTCTGACCAGGAACTGTGCCAGCTCCTCCCGAAATGGACGATGGTTGTTCTGTCAGAATACGGAGAGCAGGGGCAGCAGTGGCTCCTGCGGGAGCTGGCTCACACACGAGATATTCTGTTCACGGAGGAAGATAGTGGGCAACCCGAACCTGGAAGGCAGCCTGACAATCAACTGGGGGCCGGTGCGAATCAACCTGTCAAAGCCTTCGTCTACCGAGTCCGGAAGCCCGGGCAAAGCAGGCCTGCGCCGACAGCTCCTGGAGGAGGCCCAGCAGCTCAAGGATAAACTCCTTAAAATCGAGCAGCAGCTCAAGGGTCTTGACGGCGAGCAGTAATTAGCCTCACAATAAGGCCATGTCGATTAGTGGCGGCAAGTTGTTTGCGGTCGCCGTGGCCGGAGTGGGTTTGGTCGCCCTGATCTCCCGACGTGATAAAGTAGAGACATTCCCTATCAGCGCCCTGGTGGACCCTTCCTCAGTAGCCGGCACAGCCGAGACGCTTTATTCTTCCAGCGAGGACCAGTTCATACAGAACGCCTGGCACTTCGTCGGAGACAACTTTACCTATAAGGCGATCGGCTCGGACATGATGTTCGACAACAACACGGTCCTCTGCGCCAGGTGCTACTTACCGACAGCAACCCTCGCCCGCGGAGAAGGCAACTGCGTTGCCGTGGCGGCTTTACTCTCGTCAATACTCCGTAACGTGCTGCCTCCGGAGCGGGTGTTCATGGTCGTGGGAGATTACGACAAGGACCTGGCCGGGATCCGTGGCCATGCCTGGGTCGAGGTCCAGCGCGGAGGCACCTGGTACCTCCTGGAGGCGACGTCTCCTCCTCGAGGCTGGTTCACAGTGAACAGCCAGGCCGGGCTCTACGTCCCCTTTGCTTATCTCAATGACCAGATGTTCCGTTGCAATAATCCTGAATTGTGTCTCACGTCAAGCGGCTGCCGTATTTCAGCCAAGGTCTTGACAGAACGATGTAAGTGTGGTTAATATAGCCACGTAAGGGAGGGCCTGATGCCCGACACATGCAACAACGGCCCTGAGAATGGATGCGAAGGATGGGTCACTCCCGCTACAGCTACGCCTGCGTATCCCACAGCAACCCCTGAGCCATACAAGTTCAACTTTGTCCCCTTGCTGGTAGGAGCCACAGCGGTTGGCTTCATGCTGTTTGGTGGAAAGAAGTAATGTCGCGCCGAGAGGAACAGGAACTGCAGGGGAGCTATCCGCACAGGGTCGTGCCGTTCCTTCAGACTATCGACAACCCTCACCTGACGCACCCCTACCAGCCCACATATGCGCCCAAATATGTTGGCTGCAGCTGTAACAGGCCCGTAGAGGTCGGCGCCCGGGTGATCTCCACTAATGCAACCATCGAGTGGCCTCGAGGCACAACGGTAACCAGGGTCAAGCCGGACGTACAGGTGACCCTTTACGCTACGGACACTGGAAGTAATAGCACGTCCTGCACCTTCACCATATTCGACAGTACAGGCGCTGTAGTTTTTGGACCGGTTGAAGCCCCCGTAGGCTTGTTTACAGGCACGTCACGCTATGATGGGGTACTTACTCCGCATACGCCGGGCATCTACACCCTGAAGGTTCAGCCTAACCACGGCGCTATCGGCTACGCCACTTTCGAAGTCAACGGCTCCGCCACCAGCCCTGGTGAGGGCATGGACGTGAAGAAGCTCTTTACTTATGCAGCGATCGGCGTGGGCGTCCTGGGCCTCTTGTATGTGGGTGTAAACTATATGCAATCGAGGCGGAAGTAATGAGCATAATCGAAGAACGCCTGGCGAAGCTTGAAGATGCGGCGGCCAAATATCTGAAGGACACCATGGGCCGGAACCTGATCGCCAGCACTATAGCTCCTGGCTGTGGCGTAGTAAAGTCGAGGCCCGAAGGGCTGTACCTGAAATGTGGCACGACAAACTACTTCCTCTCGCGAGAGGGAGAAGCTTATGTTCAGCCCGACAGGCCCGCGACCGGGTTTCTTCATGCAGCGAACCCCGACCTGATGCAGGAGCTGTATGCTGATATTGGCCCTCTAAGCTCGTACACAGCGGAAAGCCGGCGCAGGGCCGCTATGACCCAGGAGCAACGCGACAGAGAGGACAAGCTGGCCGACGAGACGTGGAATCTCCAGCACGGTGGAGGCAAGTAATGGACAACACGACGGCGCTGCGCACACTCAACGGCCTGCAAACTGAGCTGAGCCGGTATCCTGCCGGCGCAAAGGTTGTGCTGTACCTCGGAGTGGACCGTGATATGTCCGTCGAGGATCTCCAGCTCCTGGAAGCTGAGCTGAAGCAGGGCGGCATGCAGCTCGCTGAGCATCCCGCGATCGGCACTGACGAGTGGGCCAATACCGTCAAACTTGTGTTCTATAACCCCGAAGTGCCCGCCGGCATCAGCTTTTTGCCCATACCTGTTCTTATCATTTTGGCTGTAGGTGTTGTGGGCATTGGCGGAGTTCTGGGATGGAAGATAGGCGGGGTTTTCGACAACATCGGCGATTACATCCTGCCTCTTGGCATTATAGCGGGAGCGGTACTGGTATTGATTTATGCACCAAAGTTCGGGGCAAAGAAAGCCTAAGAAGGCCAAGCGGATGCTGAGTATCATTCAAGTAAATTGGCCGAGTGTCGTCAGGGCTGGCGACAATATAACTGTCGAATGCAAGGTCGGCAGCCAGCTGGACGTACTGGCCGACATCAAGGGCGGCCTTGAGGGAGCTATCATATGGCCTTCGAACACCCCGATATGGATACCAGCTTCTGCTCCTTTTATCAGTGTCTACTTCTCGATTGTCGCCCCAAGCCACGATATGCTCCTATATCTCACCCCTCAATATTTCACAGACGACGGTATGGGTGGCGGCTGGTGGACTGATGAAGGCACAGGGGTAGTGACGATCCCCGTACAGGTGGCAACGGACAACGAATTTAACAGCCTGGTGGCGACATATGCCTGATAAAGCTAAAACGACGACAGGACAAGGTGGCAACGGACTTCTCGCCCTGGGCGCGGTGGCCCTGGTCGGCGGCGGCATCTACCTGGCCATGAAAAACAAAGGCGGCGCCGGAACCGCGAAGAAAGCCGGAGATCCCGTGGCGGCCACGCTGACCTTCGACCATGTGGGCCCGGGTGGGTTCTATGACGTTGGCTTTGGCATCGGCTTGAAAGACAGTGCAACGATAGCCGCTTTCTTTGTCCAGAACGTCTCTATTGCCAACCATCCCATAAAAGCGAAGTCCACTATTGTAATGGACGACCAGTCGATACCGGCAGGCCTCGAGCCTGGCGAGTATTACGCGGTGCCCTTTATCCAAAATACAGGCGGTGCATTGTCGCCGGACCTGACAGGCTTTCTCAAAGTCGGCAGCGCAACGAACAATGTTTTCAAACTGGAGTGAGGTGAACCATGGCTGTAACAAAGAAACCAGGTGATGTCTGCACAGTGACGCTATCCTTCCAGCATCGAGGCGGCGGAGGCAGCTTTGACGTAGGCATCGGCCTTGCTCCAGCAGGTTCAGCGGGCCAGAACAATGTGACGGACTGGTTCGCTGCAACCAAGGCGATTCCAGCGCATACGTCCTTCACAACTGTGACTCAGGTGATTCAGTTCACCTGGCCCACAAACTACACCCCTGGAAACTTCGATGCACTGAAGTTCATCCAGGTCGCTGGAGGGCTCAGGGATCCGGGAGGCAACGGTTTCAAACTGGCAGACTGGGACCAAGATGTTTATTCCCAGGCGTCAGCAGCGGATGAGTTCAGTTCTTTGACAGCTACCTATGCGTAGCTATTGACAATTCGGGTCGAAGCCGCGCATTATAAACGCGGTTTAAGTTAATAAGCGTATCAAGAGGGAAGGCCGGGCACCTACCTAGAGGGAGTGCTGCCCGGCCTTCCCCCTTTTGTAGGTGCCCGGACCCCGCTCAGAAAGGAGAAAAGTCGGTGGCAATTGATGTAAAGAGCCAAGGCATATCCTATGCGGTGGGTGCAGTCGTGGTGGGGTTGGAGTATTGGGACAACAAGTCTGCGCGGACCGGAGCCTTCAAGACGGCTGCGGATATCGGGGTGGCGGTAGGCAATCTGGGCGGCCTCGCCCTGCAGATGTGGGCTCCCAAGTACGCCAAACTGGGCGAGACGGTTGCGCTGTCGACCGGCCCTCTCTTGGTGAAAGCCATCGTACGTGCTGTAAAGCCCGAGTGGACATTTGCTCGCAACGTAAGCAGCAAGTCCAGCGCCGCATTCGTGCAGCGCAGGGTAGCCCGTCCCGTTGGCGACAATGTAACCGTACCCGCCTTCGAAGGCGACAGGATCTATTAGTTCCCGCTCCGGAATTTTAACGGAGAGGGCGTAACGTAACCACCTGAGGAGGGTGTACGCTATGTCTTACTTGGTTGCAATCAGTCAGGTTTCCCTGGCCGACCAGCAGAAGCAGAGAACCAAAGCGGTCCTCGCAGGGAAACAGGCTCTCATTGACGCCTCGGTCGTAAAGAGCTTCGAAGCCTCCATTGACCGAGATCCCGACTACCGGATCGATTTCGTTCCGGCAGCCACCCGCGCCGGCCTGGTCGGCTGGTTGTCCATGCCGTTCGCGGCCGCAGCGACAGTGTATTCACTGCTCGCGGACAACGTACCGGCAGCTCTCACGCCGCAGGTCCCGAACAATGCGGTGTGGGTGTTCTACGGGGTCCACATTCTCACGTTGAATGACCCCGCAACGCAGCTCTATTTCGGTGTTGGCAACAACAACATCCGGAAGGCCAACTTCGACCTCGAAAAGCTGTACGATCAACAGGAGACAAACGGCTACTTCACGAATCCTGTCGTCTACGGACCGCAGGACATCGTGAATATCTCCCTGCTCTCCCGTATCGCACTCGGGGCCGCGGTCGGCTGCCGCTGCGTCCTGGACTCGGTAATCGTCGAGCCCAACACGGTTTCCCAGGTGTAACCAGATTCAAACGCGGGAGGGTCGGCCAACTACCGGCCCTCCCAGACAAATTTGACCTAGCTTCAACTAGGCAACCCGAAAGGGAAGGAGAAAGAAGCAAATGACTCGACCTATTCTCAACAAAATACTGGCATCCAATGTCCAGGTAGCCTTCCGGCCAGCTCAGCGGTATCTCGTAGCCACAGGCGCATACACCCTGTTCAATATCAATAACGGACCCATCGAGGTCCTTGAACTGGGCGGCATGGAAACCCTGGCAGCCACAGGCGCAACTACACTTCGACTCACGATCAACGGCGTAAACGTAGACGCCGGCGCAGTCGCCATCAACGGCGGCGTGGGTCAGGTATTCCTTTCCTGCCTGAACGTGGCAGGCACCCTGGTCAATGCTGCGGGCATCCCGAGGACGGACGCCCTGCTGCACTCCAAGGGCTTCATCAGCGGCGTCCAGCCGGCAGGTCCTGGCCTGGTCGTTGGCACGTTCGCAGTGGGCACCGACTGGGTCGGTGAGTTCTTCCTGGTCTATCGCCAGCTGAACCCGAATTCACTGGTAACAGTGGCATAGGAGGGATGAGATGAGCGGTGGATTAAAACAACTTGTTGAAGCAACGTACTTGAATGCGGGCCTGGGCATCCGTGTAAATCGGGCACCGGCAGCCGATGCAGTCGGCCCGACAAACCTGTTCACCATTGCCGGGGGCCTGGTTCTGATAACCGGCCTGACCGGGGTGGTCACTGTAGTCCGCACGGGCGGCGCAGGGGCTACCCAGGTATTCTCGCATAGCACAGGTCCGACAGTCCTGTGTCTGGCGACCATAACCGGCCTGGCGACAGTTGGCACAACCCTGGTCCTCACCGGAGATCCGGCTGATGCCCTGGTCATCGGTGTAGGCACCGGCGTAGCCAATACCTTCCCGCCAATACAGGGCGGCATGAAGGGCAGCGGCGCAGGCGGCATCCAGCAGTTCGGCCTGGTGTGTGGCGTGGGGACCATAACCACAACCATCAGCATCGTCACAACGGGATCGAGCCGATATCGGCTCTCCTATATCCCGATTGACGAGGGAGCCTCAGTACAGGCAGCCTAATGAGAAATAGGGCGGGTGAAATTCCCGCCCTCCTTAACAAAGGGAGGATTTAGGTAATGTCATACAAAGCAGGCCTGGGGTATCTGGTTACCTCAGCACAGGTGGCCAACACGGGCGCGCCGATCAACATATTCGTTGTTACCGGGCTCGTCTGCGTGACGGCCGTGTTCAGCCGGATAGCAGTGGAATCTGGGGCGAACGCCTGCGGTTGGGAATTTGACCCGACAGCAGGTACAGCCAGCCAGCCGCTGTGTGCGACCGGAGATATCAACGTCGGCGTGCTTGGAGACTATGTTTCCATCACAGAGACGGCCGGAGTGGCCACACTGACCACCGGCGGTGCTGTTGCCATGGGCAGTCCTCGAAAATACTTCCTTCCTGCCGGCATACTCACCTTCGTCAATGCCGCCGCTGATGGATCACTGGTCCACAACCTGTTCTACATCCCGATAACAGCCGGATCCAGGGTTACACTGAGCTAAGACAAGTGAATAGGCGGGCCGGCTGACAACCGGCCCGCACCTTCGGAGAGCTCTCCGAAGAAATATCGAATAAAGGAGGGCTACAATGTCTGAGGTAGCCAACATTTTTGACTCAGGGCCTATCTCTCTTATCGCCCGGGTAAAGGACAAGATAGGAGTCTGGGGCAGCCCGTCCCACAAGTACATTCCACTGAGAGTCGAGTACGTCGACAGATTCCCCGCTTCGGACCCGTTCGTGGTCGATATGTGTTTTCAGGGTGGCGTGTTTACCCCGCTTCCCGCCAACGGCCAGCTCACCAAATCTGCGCCACTGATTCTGCAGATCAATGCGCTCGAGCTGTACCACTTCCGCTGGGAGCCAATAGACCCCTGGTGTGAAGGGCAGCTGTTCGAGGACGGTGCAATGCCCATGTACAATGGCTATGGCGGACAGGGCCGGACCTCCATCTTCACCAGGCTCTATGACCAGTGGCTCGCGACAACCACGTTCTTCGTCCTGGGTAAATCCAACAACGTGAACATCAACGCAGTGAACACCACGGGCGGCGCCCAGAACTCGGCGCGCTTCCAGTTCTTTGGCTTCCGCTATCTTCTGAGCGACAAGAACCCGGACACCGGCCAGCCGTGGGACTGCTCAGGCCCAATAACGTACCTGCCGGCGCAGGGGAGGTAATAGACAATGAAAACCGTCGCACAACAGGGCTTCTGGATTCCCAACAATGCCGGCCTGGTCACCTGCACCGGCGCGGCCGGTGGCGACCTGGTGCACACTTTGGGCACAGGTCACACCGCAAGACTCGTCAAGATAGCGTGGTCGAACCGCACCGGTGGGGATGGCACGCTGATCTTCGGCGATGTCGATGGCGCAGGGACCTGGGTACCCTTCCTGCCTACCATAACCTGCCTGACAGGTTTCGACGACTGCTACAGAGAGACTGAAATAGCCGATGCCGTGTGGCAGCTGGTCCGCCTGGCGACAGGAGCTGCGGTTACTACTCAGAGGACCGGCAATATCCGCGTGGTAGGGACCGCCGGCATACTGGTGCGCTGCACCATCGAAGAACGCTAAAGGCGGTGACCTATGGTTAATGACTGCGGCCGGGCCCCCGGAGTGGGGCTCGGCATTGTCAGGGATATGCCAAACCTGCCAGGAACATCAGTGCTGTGCTGGTCGCCAAGCGCCAAAGGCATAATGACGGCGCGCGTGATAGTGCCGATGGCGCTCGGCATGCCGCCCTCACCGGCGATGTACGTGCAGCTGCCCAGCATGGCTGTCCCTCAAGGCTTCAGTGTGACAATCAAGGCATTGCCAGTGCCGCTGAACCCCCTGGGGTCGCTGATATTCATAGGCGAGAGCATCGGTATTCTTCAGTCGGGGCAAAGCTACCCGCTGGTCCCTAATGAGCCTATACCGTTCCAGATAGACGACGTGAATGACATCTGGATAGCCGCAAGCGTGGCGGGCTGTGGCGTGGCAATAGCCTGTGAGAGGATGTAGCCATGGTAACAGCTATAGGTGTTCAACAGGTCCTCCGCGGGCTGGTATTCGATGCTGAAGTAACGGCATGGACCAGCCCAACGTCGTTTACAGCTCCGGGACTTGCCGGCCAGGGGACAGGCTTCTTCATTGGATGGACTGTCTACGTCGTCCGTGATATCGGAGGCCTCGGTGCAGCGCCTCAGGGCGAGAGCCAGCTGGTTACGGCGTATGACACGAGCTCTGGCCGGATCACGCATGCAGCTTTCACTGTACCTCTGGCAGTGGGCGATAGCGTCTACCTTCTCCATCCGAGCATTGCCAATGTCAGCGCCGCTATTCTGGCCGTGGTGAATCCTTATATGACCCGCACCCAGGGCCTCTATTACTACGGCGTTGTCACGGATGTCCCAGGGGCCAACCAGTTCACCATAGCTACTCTGGCCGGATTGGGGGCAAACAAGTTCATCGACCTGTCCGGGGCCAATCCGTACTACGCCTTCGTGTTCCGTGACGCCGCTGGAGGGGGGGCTGCTCCCCAGGCGGAGCTGAGAGCGATAACCGGATATGCCACTCTGACAGGCAACTTTACGGCAGCGGCCTTCTCAGCGGCCGTGGCTGTAGGCGACGAGATGCTGATTCTCCACCCCAGCCTGGCCCGGATCTGGAATGGCGCCGGCCTGCCCGGCACGAACGGCAATCTGGCAGCCAACTGGCAGGCGGCCGAGCAGACGCTGTGTACCATTGGTGCGGCTCTCACCAGGCT
>Ga0265297_10001622_pt1 | contig 51456 bp, 63 predicted proteins | sample Munlanlwell13791_FD_192502 | JGI IMG/M metagenome (GOLD analysis project Ga0265297, IMG submission 192502) | Leachate microbial communities from a municipal landfill in Southern Ontario, Canada - Leachate well 137-91 | ecosystem: Engineered > Solid waste > Landfill > Unclassified | place...
GGCCTCGATGATCGACAAGCCGGGCGGCGACCCCTCGCCGCCGTTCGACATATCCAAGCTCGGAGCGAAGATCGCCGGCGCGCAGGGCGGAGGCGGGGACAAGAAGGACGACAAGAAGAAGGGCGACAAGTCCGACAAGAAGGATTCCTCGCCCCTGGACACCACTCCCCCGCCGCCCTCGGATGATGATTCGGGCGGAGACGGGACAAGCGGCGGGGCCCCGGAAGGCGGGACCGTCACCGACGACGCCGGGGGAACCGTGGGCGATACGCTCGGAAGTCTTGAGAACACCGGAGATATCGGCACCATCACTCAGATCGCCGACGCCACCGTGAACACGCAGGCCCAGGACGCGGGAGGCATCATGGACGGGATCGCCCAATGGGACCAGCTGAACAACAACCTCTCCGGCGGCACCGGCTACTACAGCTATTCGGGCGGCGTCTATTCGTGCACCGGCTCGGGCTCCTGCAGTTCGGGAGGCACCGGGAACTTCTCTTACAGCATGAGCATCTGCTTCCTCACCAAGACCTATTCAAGCGGAAGCGTCTCTATATCGGGCGGCGTCTTCGGCCCCGACAATGCGTCGACCTTCTCCGGCTCATTCCCCACATCCGGGCTGGCCGTCATCGCGGTGACCGGCGGGACGCCCGGATCCTCCTTCAGCGGCACGAACGTGAGCATCATGAACTCGGGCGGGGTGCAGGGCGCCAATCTGAAGTTGGACCTGCACTACACCCGAGGAACCGACACGGCCGTAGGCTCCGCCACCACGCCGTTCGTTCCGGGAGGCTACTGACCGGGGCATGGCGCGCAGGCGCGCGGACGCCAAGTCCGACTCGCGGCCGTGGGGGGAGTGGCGCATCCTCCTGGAAGCGCCGTCTTATAAGGTCAAGCGCATCGCGGTCAAGCCAGGGCACAGGCTGAGCTACCAGACCCACGCCCGCCGGCAGGAGCATTGGACCGTGGTCCAGGGCGAGGCCCTGGTGACCCTGGACGGCAAAGACCTGCGCCTGACGGCCGGGCAATGCGCGGCCATCCCAAAAGGCGCCGCCCATCGCGCGCGCAACCCGGGAGAGCGGGACCTCGTGATCATCGAGGTCCAGACAGGCGAGTACTTCGGCGAAGACGACATCGTCCGGCTCGAGGACGACTACGGCCGGACGGATTAAGGAGACGGGATGAGCGCGACGACCCACGCGGCGCACGACTGGGAGGAGTTCTACGGGCGGGAGATATCCAAGAAGCTCCTCTTTTTCTCGAGCGAAGGCCGCGTCTTCGACTGTCTCTTCTCGCAGCAGTTCGACCGGCCGCTCCTGGACGGGCTGATCCGCCTGGCCGACCACATGCGCGCCATCACCAAGACGCGCGAAGGAGACGACTTCCTGCGCGGGCTCCTGGCGAACAAGCGGGCCATGCTCTACTTCTCACAACCGTCGACCCGCACCTTCCTTTCGTTCATGAGCGCCTGCCATATACTGGGGATCCGGGTCCTGGAGATCCGGGACCTGAAGACCTCCTCCCAGATCAAAGGGGAGTCCCTCGACGACACCATCCGGACCTTCGCCAGCTACGTGGACCTCATCATCATGCGGCACCATCTCGCCGGTCTGGCCGAGCGGGCCGCCTGGGTGCTCAACACCTCCCCACGGCCGGTCCCGGTCATCAACGCGGGCTCAGGGGCCGACCAGCACCCCACGCAGTCTTTGCTCGACATCTACACGCTCAACCGCTACCTCCAGGACGGCCTCGACGGCAAGCACGTCGTCATGGTCGGAGACCTCAAGCGCGGCCGGACGGTCCGCTCGCTCTCCTATCTCATGAAGAATTACAAGGGCGTCCGGCTGAGCTTCGTGGCGCCGGAAGCCTTCCGCATGGGGAGCGACATCCTGGACTTCCTCAAGCGCCACCACATCCCCTACCGCGAGACGGAGGACTTCCAGGGGGCGCTCCGGGACGCGGACGCGGTCTACATGACCCGGATCCAGGACGAGCACGACGTGGACGGGGAGTCCAAGGGCGTGGACACCTCCCGCTTCCACCTGCGCCGCGAGCATCTGCCCCTGCTCAAGAAAGACGCCATCATCATGCACCCCTTGCCCAGGCGGGAGGAAATCGCCGAGGACGTGGACCCGGACCCTCGCGCCGTGTATTGGCGGCAGGAGCGCAACGGGATGTGGATGCGCACCGCCCTCATCGCCTACATCTTCGGCCTGGAGGAGGCCGTGATGGGGCGGCGCGGACGCTGATGCCTCGACGCCTCCTTCACGCGCTCGCGCTTTGCACGCTCTGCTCCGCGCCGGCCCTGGCCGTGCGCCCCATCCGCCCGCCCGCGCCCGAGTTCCCCGAAGGCAACGCCTGGGTCAACTCGGTCGCCCTGAGCCTCCCCAAACTCCGGGGCCGGCGGGTCGTGCTCGTGTCCTTCATGGACCTAAGCACCCCCAATTCGGTGCGCACCCTGCCGGTGCTCAAGCGCTGGTGGGACCTTTATGCGCTCGAGGGCCTGATGGTCGTCGGGGTGCATACCCCGGATTACAGCTTCGAGCGCGACCCCCTGGAGGTCCGCCAGTCCATCAAGCGCTTCGACATCAAGTTCCCGATCACCATCGACACCCGGCGCACGCTGTGGAAAGCCTACTCCAACGAGGGGTGGCCGGCCCATTATCTCATCGACCACAAAGGCCGTATCGTGCACGACCGCGTGGGCGAGGGCGGCTACACGGAGTTCGAGGAGGAGATCCTGCTGGCTTTGAACCGCCTCAACGGCTACCGTCCGCCCAAAGGGGCCCGCCCTCAAGCGGATCCGCTCAAGACGAACTGCCTGCTGCCCACCCCGGGCCGCTACATGGGCACGGCCCGAGGCAAGGCTCCGAAGAAGATCGACCCGACCCTGGACCTGCCCGTCGGCATCAGCCGCAACGGGGAGGTCTCGTTCTTCGGGGCGTGGTCGAACGAGCCGGAATCCCTGCGCTACACCGGGACGAAGGCGGACATGAAGTCTCCCGTGCGCGTCATCTACACGGCCGCCGAGGCGCTGGCCGTCCTGGGCAGCTCGGGCCCCCGCCCGGTGCGGGTCTACGTCCAGCAGAACGGCGCCTGGCTCCACGCGGGCAACGCCAACGTGGACATCAAATGGGACGACGACGACCAGAGCTACCTCCTCGTCGACAAGCCGCGGCTCTACTACCTGACGAAGAACAAGGCGGACGATCTCAACACCCTCGCGCTCATGCCGCTGGACACGGGCCTCGACGTCTATGCGTTGGACTTCTCGGACTTCTGCCAGACCGATTATGAGCACCGCTAGAGAGCCCCACGCTCCGCCGGGGCTCTCTGCGGCCTTCAGCCGGGAGCGGATGGTGCGGTACTTCTTCTTCGCCACGTTCCTCTTCCTCCTTTGGCAGCTCCTAAGGCTGCTCTCCCCATTCTACTTCTCCATCCTCGGATCGGGAGTACTCGCCATCGTGTTCTATCCCATGCATCACCGGGTCCTGACGAAGCTGCGGCACACGGACCTCGCCGCCGGCGCGACGACGGTGGGCGTGCTGCTCATCGTGGTCCTGCCGGTCCTCACGATGGGCTGGGTCACGGCCAAAGAGGCCACCAAGATCTACCCGGTCGTGGAGAACTGGATCGAGGGGAGCGAAACCGCGCTTCCCGCCGAAGCGATAGAGCTCTGGGCGCGCGTGCGCACGCAAGCGGAGCGGCTCCATCTGAACCCCAGGGACATGCTGCTCCGCGTCATCGACGAACTCTCGTCCGGGATCGCGTCCGTCGGCGCGGCCGCGATCAAGAACACCATCTTCGTCTTCTTCAACGTCCTCGTTCTGGCGTTCACGCTGTTCTTCTTCCTCCGCGACGGCCCCCACATCATCCGGCGCGGGGTCGAGCTCGTCCCCATGGCGGCCCCGAACAAGGAGGCCATCCTGCAGCGGATCCAGCTCACCCTGCTCGCCTGGGTCCGAGGAGAGCTCTTCGTCGCCATCATCCAAGGGACCCTGGCCTCCTTGGGATATTCCCTGATAGGCGTCCCGTTCCCCATCCTTCTCGGCACCCTGTCCATGTTCCTCTCGCCCTTCCCGATCATCGGCCCCGCCACGATATGGATCCCCGTCTCCATCAGCCTCGCCTTGAGCGGCGCGCTCGCGAAAGCGGGGATGGTGTTCCTGTGGGGACTCCTGTGCGTCAGTCTCGTGGACAAGTTCCTCCGTCCCATACTCATCGGCACCCACGCGAAACTCCCAGGCCTGCTCCTCTTCTTCGGCATGCTCGGGGGGCTCAAGGTCTACGGCTTCGTGGGCCTGCTCGTCGGCCCCATAGTCATCGCCCTGGTCATGGCCTTCATCGATATCTACAAGCGGGAATACCTGTCCCCGGCAGCCGACCCCGAGGCCTGACGATGCCCCTCCTGCTGCTCCTGATCGCCCTGACGTGCGCCTGCGTGCCCAAAACCTGGCTGCCGCCGATCCGCGACCCGGAGCTGGTCGACCTCCGGGAGGTGGACCCGCGCATCGCGGTGGACATCCGGTACGCGACCCCGAACAACTTCACCGGCCAGGTCCTCTACCCGGCCAACCGCTGCCTCCTCCAGAAGCCGGTCGCCATGAGTCTCTCTCGCATCGCCTCTGAACTCGCCAAGGAGCGCGTGAGGCTGAAGGTCTGGGACTGCTACAGGCCGCTCTCCGTCCAGCGAAAGCTCTGGTCCATACTCCCGAACCCGCGCTACGTGGCCGACCCGGCCGTGGGCTCCAAGCACAACCGCGGCGCTTCCGTGGACGCGACCCTGACGGACCTCAACGGCCGCGAGCTCCTCATGCCAAGCGCGTACGACGACTTCTCGGAGCGGGCTAACCGGGATTACACGGACGCCCCGGCCGAAGCGCTCCGCAACCGCAAGCGCCTCGAGGACGCGATGGCGCGGGAAGGCTTCAAGGGTCTCGCCACGGAATGGTGGCACTTCGACGCGGCCCCCTGGCAGGAATATCCTCTCATGGACCTGCCGCTGGAGAGCGGCCAAAAGGCCGAGCCCCCCGCCGCTCCGATCCAACAGCCTCCTGCCAAGCAGGATGCCGCCCCACCTCCGCAGTACGAAATCCAGCCCTCCTCCGTTCCAGCGGCGGCGCCTCCGGCCCTGCCCGCTGGGACCACGGAACAGGCTCCCGCAGCGCCGGCGAACGCCCCATGAGGCGCATCCGGGACATACGGGTCGATCCGCTGGACATCCCTCTGCGCGAGCCTTTCGCCATAGCCAAGGGAGCCCAGTCCACGGCCAAGAACGTGCTGGTGACGGCCGTGCTGAGCGACGGGACCCGCGGCTTCGGGGAATGCGCTCCGTTCCCCGCCTTCAACGGCGAGACGCAGGCCGGAACGCTGGGCAGGCTGCGCCGAGCCCGCGCCAAGCTCCTGGGCCGGGACGCTGACCGTCTTCGGCCGCTGGCCGAGGCGATCGACGGCTCCGGCTGCGCCCGGGCGGGCCTGGAGATGGCGCTTTTGGACGCGTGGTGCCGGGCGCGGCGCATGCCTTTGAGGCTCTTCTTCGGCGGGGCCCAGCAGCGCGTAGAGACCGACGTCACCATCCCCGTGGTCGGTCCCGCGCAAGCGGCGGTCGCGGCCGCCCGCATCCGACGCATGGGAGTCCGCACGCTCAAGATCAAGGTCGGAACGGATGTCTCGGAGGACGCCGGGCGGGTAAGCGCGGCCATGCGCGCGGCCCCACGGATGCGTTTGATCCTGGACGGCAACTGCGGCTTCACTCCGAAAAAGGCCCTGCGGCTCCTCTCCGGTCTGCGCCGGCGCGGGATCCGCGTGGACCTCTTCGAGCAGCCGGTGGCCGAGGACGACCTCGACGGTCTGCGCTCGGTCGGACGACATGGCCGCGTAAAAGTCGCGGCTGACGAATCCGCGCCCTCCCTCTCCGCGCTCCGGAGGCTGATCCGCGCGCGCGCCGCGCAGGTGGTCAATCTCAAGCTCATGAAATGCGGCGTGTTCGAATCCCTGGAGATGGCGCGGGCGGCTCGGGCTTCGGGCCTTGGGCTCATGATCGGCGGCATGCTGGAATCGCGCCTGGCCATGACCTGCTCCGCGCATCTGGCCGCGGGCGTGGGGGGCTTCGATTTCATCGATCTCGACACCCCGCTTTTCCTCGCCCGGGATCCCATGCGCGGTCTGCGCCTGCGGCCTGGCGGGGTCTACGATCTGAGCCGAGTGTCCTCCGGGATTGGGGTCAAGCCGGCTTAATTTTGTAGACTCCCGGCATGTTCCTTTTATCAGCCCTTCTCTTCCCCGCACTCGCCCTGGCCGAGTCCCCGGACACGAGCCCGGTGCTCGACCATATCCATAAGACTTTCAACACACCCGCTTCCTATCGCATGAGCATCACGGACCTCAAGCCCTCACCCCTTCCCGGCCTCTTGTCCGGGACCTTCGAGGTGAGCGACGGACAGCAATCCCAGATCCAGCCCATCCACATCTCGACGGACGGCCGCCGCTACATCCTCTCCGACGTCTATCCCCTGGTGCTTGACGAGACGTCCGGGCTCCTGACCTCCGCTCCCAAGCCTGGGCAGCCGACCCCGCCCACCGTCCAGGTGTCCACGGGCGGGGCCTACGTCCTTTTCGGCCCGTTCGAGGACGCCTCGGTGGATCCGGACAAGCTCGCGCTCTCCAAGATAGACCTCTCTAAATCCGTCATCTGGGGCAAGGCCGACGCGCCGCTGACCCTAATCGAATTCTCCGAAATCCAATGTCCCTTCTGCAGCCGAGCGCAGGATATCATCCACGAGGAGCTCCTAGGAGCGTACAAGGGGAAGCTCCGCGTGGTCTTCAAGCACTACCCCCTGCGCAACATCCATCCCTGGGCCTATGACGCGGCCATCGCCATCGCGTGCGTCGGGAAGATAAAGCCCGCGGCCCATCAGGGGGTCATCGAGGGATTCTTCAAAGAAGTGAGGTCCATCACCCCGCAGAACCTGCGGGAAAAAGCCCTCGGCTTCGCCAAGGCCGGCGGCGTCGACGTGAAGCGCTTCCAAGAATGCTTCGACAAGAAGGGCTCCAAGGACCTGGTCGACGCCGACATGAAGGAAGGGGACGCCGTCGGAGTCAACGCCACGCCGACCCTCTTCGTCAACGGCCGCCGGGTGAGGAACTACCAGCCCGAGGAGCTGCGCAGGCTCTTCGACGAGCTGCTGCCTCAGAAGTCGAAGCCGAGCCCCAAGCCGCAGTAATACTCTTTGCGCCGGAAGAACTGCCCGAACGCGGAATGCCCCGCTGAATGGAATATGTGCGCGCGCATGGCCCGCACCACCCTAGGCACCCCGATGCGCAGCCCCAGCTCGGTCCTGGAAGCGAGCCTCCAGTACGCCCGGCCATGCCACAGGAAGTCCTGGGCGAGATAGCCCCAGCACTCGTGGTCCTTGATCCAGTGCAGGTCCGGAGACCTGAGTTCGAAGCCCGACTGGACCGCCCCCCCCTGACCCGTCGGCCTCCCGTGCATTAAGCCGGTCCCGCCGCCGTACACGCGCACGCTCGGATTGAGATCATAGGAGAGCGTGGCGCGCATTCCCTCCACGCTGTAGCGGACGCCCGCCTCGCCCGTGCGGCGGAAGTAGTCGTCGCCGAGATGCGCGCTCTCATGGAACAACATGACGTTCCCGGAGAACGCGCCTTTGCGGAACTCCAACGGGACGTTGGCGAAGAAATCGATGGCGTGGAACTCGTTGATCCCGCCCGTGATCAGGAACCTCGAGTATCCCAACCCTTCCAAGCTCCACTGGAACACCCACCCCGGAAGATCTTCTTCCGGCTCCCAGCGCAGAAGGCCCCAGGTATTGCCCAGCGCCACGTCCGCCATGTTGCTCCCGCGGAGACGATAGTAGCGCAGGACGCTCTGCGCCTGGCGCGGATCGGCGAGGAGCTGCCTGAACACCTCGTCCGACCGGGGGAAAAGGGTCCTGACCGAAGCTTCGGCGCGCAAGCCGAACGCCGACAGCGCGAGGACGAGCCAGAAGGCCTTCACGGTCTTCCTCCGTCCAGGAGCCTCGCGGCGACCTTAAGGTCGTTGGTCGGAAGCTCGCAGGAGAAATCCACGCAGATGTACGCGGTCGGCTTGCCGCCGATGGGGACCATTCCGCGGAGGGCCGGAAGATGCTTGGCGAGGCGCTGTTGGACGGGTCCTGGCGGGGCCGCGATGAGCACGCGGCCCGGGATGAACCGGCCGTTCACCAGTCTGAGCATCTCGAGCGTGCCGGGGTCGTCCAGGGAGCCCGCGATCACGATCTGTTTGGGCTTGGACGCGGCCGCTTCCGCGGCGGCCATAAGCGGCAGCACTGCCGACGGTTCTTGTTCCATGCGCTTGGAATGCTCGGCAAGGATGCCTTGGGCTGCTTGTCGCAGGTCGGGCCGGTCATAGATCTGCGCCAAGCGGAGGAGATTCGAGCAGACGACCGCGGGGTCATCCGACGCTCTCGGAGAGAGGCTCAGAGCGCGGTCCAGAAGGTCCGGGTCGAAGGAGGCCTCATAGAGGTCCAGAAGCCCCTGGGCGAAGAAGGCGTCCTTTCCCCCCCTCACCTTCCGGGCGGCCTTGAGATACTCGGGGTCTTCCAGGACCTGGAATCCCTTGGCCAGGGCGCTCATGACGAGTCCGCTCCTGGACACGCCGAGCGGGCGGGCGGGGCGGACGCGCTCCAGGAGCCGCTTGCGCGCCGTGCGCAGAAGCCGGTTGACCTCCGCGGACGTCCTGCCGAAATGAGCGGCCGTTTCCTCGACGCTGTGCGCCGTCCGTACGCGGCCCGGGGTCTCAGGGACAGCGTAGCGGAACAGGAAGACCTCCGCGGCGGAACTCCCGAGAGCCTTCTCGACCCCCTTCCGGTCCCACAAGTCCGCGCCCTTCCCGTCCCGCAGGATGAAGTCCAAGGTCTGCCGAGCCGCTTCGGCGAACTCGGGCCTCTTGGAGGCCTGATAGACCTCCAGGAGCTCGATGGCGAACCGGGCGTTCTCGTCCAAGCGCTTCTTCCCTGAACTCGAGATGCGCCCCCCCGCCACGGGGTCGTACGAGGGACCGGAGAGGATGGCTTCGAGCTCGGAGACCGCGGCGTCCACCGCCCCCGCGCGCAGAAGGTATGCGACGGCTCCCGCGGGAAGGGGAGACGGCGCGGCTTTGAGCTCCTGGAGGAGCTTATCCGGGCCGCCGGCGACGGCCAACGCCAACGCGAACAGTCCCGTCAACGCTTCTCTTCGACCTTCTTCCCCAGGAAGTCCTCGATGACCCTCTTGAGCGTGTTGTAGTCGGCCCCCGCCACGATCCGGCCGTTCACCACGAAGCTCGGAGTGCTGTTCACCCCGACCTCGGCGGCTTCCTTGACGTCGCGTCTGACCGTGGGCAGGGACTCTTCCTTGTCGTAGCACGCCATGAGCTTCTTGTCGTCGATGCCGGCCTTCTTCGCCAGCTCCTGGAGCTTCTCCTCGAACTTGTCAGCGCGGATCTCCCGCTGGGCATCGAAGAGGGCGTCGTGCAGGCTCCAGAATTTCTCGTTCCCCTGCTTCCTCGCGCACTCGACCGCGACGGCGGCCGGCTGGGCCCAGGGATGGATCTCGGCCAGCGGGAAGGACTTATAGACCCATCGGACCTTGTCCGGGAAATCCTTGAGGACGCGGTCCCTCATGATCTCGAAGCCCCGCTGGCAGTAGGGGCACTGGAAATCGGTGAACTGCGCCACCGTGACCGGAGCGTCCGCCTTGCCGCGCACTCCCGCGTCCTTGAGCTCCATCTTCTTGAGCCTTTCCTCGTACGGGTGCACGCGCACGTCCTTGAACTTCCCGAGCATGTAGTAGCGTCCGTCCTCGGAGATGTAGAGGCTCTCGGAATGCTCCATGGTGCCGTAGCGCAAAGAGAGCTTGGCCATGCGGAAGCCGGGGACGTCGCAGGACGCGGGCTCGCTGATATCCACATCGGCGACGGACGGGAAATCGTACGCTGCGCGGAGGTGGTCGATGAGGTCTTTTTTCTCCGGCGGGGCGGTCCAGCCGGAAAGGATCGCCACGACAGCCATGAGGAAAACGGCGTTTCTCGTCGTCATGGGCCTAGACTACCAAATAAACGACGAGTTCAGGAAATAAGCTATAATCGTGTTCCGCTGTTTTCGTTCACACGCGCTCGTAGCTCAATGGATAGAGCGCCAGCCTGCGGAGCTGGAAATACAGGTTCGATTCCTGTCGAGCGCAATCTTCTTTGCGTGTTTTCCAGCAGAATCCTTCACGAATAGCTGACGCGGGAATGGTCGCGGAGGGCTGAAAACGCCCCTCATAGCGCCAGCCTTCATTCGGTCTGCCATCGGAGGATGACATGAGCGGACTGATGATACAGACCCTACGGCCCGAGGCTTTAACCTGGGAGCAGGCTTTCCGGCTGTTCTCCCTGCGCTGCAAGTCCCAGAATCTGAGCCCTCGCACCCAGGAGCTATACGCTGAGAAGCTGGGGGCCTTCGAGCGTTGGGTGGGTAAGGTGCCGTTGTTCGAGGTTTCCCCCTCTCATCTGAGGGCCCACTTGGAGGAGCGGAAAACCCGAGGGAACAGCGACCAGACCGTGGATGGGGCCTTTCGAGTCCTGCGGACGTTCTTCCGCTTCCTGCACCGGGACGGGTTGATTCTCATAGACCCGATGGAGAAGGTGGAGCGGCCCAGGAGGGAAAGGCGTTTCGTGAAGCCGATATCCGAGGAGCAGTTGAGGGCCTTGCTGGCGAGCCTGGGGACCGGGGACGCGCTCGCGGTCCGGGACCATGCGCTGATCCTGTTCCTCGCGGATACGGGGGTGCGGCTCTCCGAGGCGCTCGGGATGAAAGCCGGGGACGTGGACTGGTCCTCCGGGAGCGCGGTGGTGTTCGGCAAGGGGCGCAAGGAGCGCCGGGTAGCGTTCGGGCAGACGGCCAGAAGGGCCCTTATGTCCTGGCTGAAGGTGCGAGGTCCCTTTGAGGGGGCGGATGGGTTGTGGGTGAACCGCTTTGGAGAGCGGTTGACCCGGCATGCGTTCGAGCAGAGGTTCAAGCGGCATACGCGGGCTGCGGGGATCGAGGGTCGGCGGGTGTCGGCGCATGCGTTGAGGCATTTTTTCGCATTGCAGTTCCTGAGGAACGGCGGGGATGTGATGTCGTTGCAGAAGCTGTTGGGGCATTCGTCGCTGGCGATGGTGAGGAACTACGTGAACATGACGGACGATGATGCGTTGGCCAAGCACCGGAGCGCGAGTCCGCTGGATAGGATGGGGCCCTTGCCGGGGGAACGGCGGGCCGTGAAGCTGAGTTAGGGACCCCGTGTCGGGGACAAAATTAGTTATCCTAGCCGGAGACAACGGAGGCAACCATGAGAAATTTGGGCCACATCCTATTCGTATTAACGGTTGGCTTGATTATCGCGGGAGTCATCTACTCGCGAAGGAAACGTTTGAACTGGGAGTCCCACTCCTCCCTCGTCACATCGGTGCTAATAGCATATTCCGCTGTGACCTTTGGCCTGGCCATCTGGCTATACACGATGGCGGACGCCTCGGAGGCCAAGCTCACACTGCAACAGACACTCCTTGATTCCCTGGCTATCGATCTCCGGAGGGGCAAAGATGCCTGCCTGGGCCACATGGACATTTCGAAAAAGTTGTTGCCCGGGCAGGGGAGGGTGATTGGGCTTGTCCCACAAATCCAGCTTGAAGAGCTGCTAAGAAGTGATATCCCCATGTCCGCCAAGACCAGATACAGTGCGGCGCTCATGGTAGAACAGGCGACTCTTGCGAATGCGTTACTTCTACCCACGAATCCCACACGATTTTCCCGCAAGACGCAGGGGGAGCTTCATGTCATGTGCGTTCTCCTGAACAACAATCGCGAAACCTTCGAAAAACGGCTTGCGGACTCTCTTGCTGGCACTGACCTTCAATATCGCCCCGCGGATCCGGCCAATGAGCTTGGGAAATACCCCTGGGACGACTAGACCGACGGGTCCGCTATTGGCGAGTCCGATTTCTTTTCGCTGAAGTGCGTGCCGCCCTGGGTGGCGTAGACGCCTTTTTATAGAGCGCCAATGCCCTCCTGGGTTTAACTCTCTAGTCCGGCAAGTTATCCTCGTCGAGGACGCGCGCGCTGTGTTCCGTTTTGTGTTCCGGGGTAAGCCTCGTTATATTCGTCTTTTCGGCTTTCTGGGGCTCACCTCACCGAGCACCACTGTTTCCCAGCGAGCACGTCCTCGCCGGTGGCGAGGTAATGCCGGAAGGCGGCTGTGATCTGCTTGGGAGACGGCGTGCAAGTCGCACCAGTGGGGACCCAATTCTTCCCCGCAGCGACGCTAGGCCGGCAATTGGCCGACATCGCAATGGAATAGGTGCTATTGCCAAGCGGCTCCTTGGTGACAGAGAACTGGTATTCCTCGTCGAATGAGTCGCGCTTCAGCGGGTTGAACGTTTCCATGACGGCGGAGTGGACCATCTGGAGCTTATAGGTCGAGTGGCGTTCGAGCCACACCTGCGCCCGGTCCCAGAGGTCCGGGCAGGTCTGGGGGGTGCATAGCACCGGGCTGACATCCGATGCTTTCTTATCGAGCTCCGCGAGTTGTTCCTTGCTCACGCGGCACGTCGCGCATCCAGAGAACACCAGGAGAGCCATGGGTAGAACGACCTTGTGCATGCTGCCTCACGGGGCCGCAGAATCATTGATCGCGGCCTATCGCGCTGGGGATTCCCCGGGTGTGCGAAACCGGGAGTTCAGGGATTCTACCACTTCGGCCCCCAAGTGAGCCGGGAACGGCCCAGCCCCGCGGTCACCGTTTCCCGCCCGTTAAAAACCATGTTGCCGCCCCTGAATCGTCCGAAATTTCCCCCTGATTAAAAATTGGGGGCTCCGTCGAGGGGGCTCACCCCCCACGCTTGAACGCCTCGCGGATGTTGGCCGCCAGCCTGGGGTAGATGCGCGCGGCGGTCGCCCGCAGGGTAGGCGACCATGACCCACCCTGCCACGGCGGAGCCCCGGCGTTCTTGGGCCGCTTGAACACGCCCGTCCGCATCAGCCTCATGCGCTGGCGGATGGTCGTGCGCGTCCTGGTGAACTTGGTCCCGAACTCCAGATATTTGAAGTAGCGGCAGGCCACGCTGCCCCATATCCCGAGCGTCCTACTGCCCAAGGACCGGGCCCTGTTGGCGATGCGGATGGACTTCTCCGCCGTGGTCGTCCGGTTCGTGAAGGCGTGGGTCTCTTTCGCGTCCAGGACGCAGTCGGCCATAGTCTTGTTGATCCCTTCTCGTGCGGCCCTCTGCATCCGCTTAATGAGTTCATCGCCGTGCCAATCCAATGACATTTTGAATTACCTCCTCCTTTCCGATGTTCATCCTATCCGTCCTTGGGACGCGCGCGGCCCTACCCGGCATGCTGGCCCGGTTGCGAGTCCCCCCTGGAATGGGTGCGCGCCTTTCTCCAAGGGGTGCGAGGCTTTGGGTCTGCCCCCAAGACGCCCTGCGCATGCCCTGGAGCACGCCCGGCCCCTCCCGCGGGCCAAATCCGCGACCCGCGCCAGGAACGTCCGGCCGCAGGCAGCGCAGACCCCACCCACCATCCGCGGGCGGTTCATACCTCGGGTTCCGGTCTATGTTTCCATTTCATAGTTATATTCGCGTGCGCATTATACGGGGCCAGGTCACCATCGCGGGGTGTGGCCGATCGTGTTCACTGCAGCGCCTCCACCGCCGCCCGGAAGGGCAGGCCCCGAACATCCATCATGAACCGCAGGGCGTCCATCTTTGCCCCGCAGACAAAGCAGTAGCCCCATCCCCCCTTGACCCACATGGACGGATGCTGGTCCTCATGAAACGGGCAGAGGATGTAGCCCTTGCGCGGTTCCACGAGCTTCTCCAGCGGGAAGCCACGGGCCCGCTCGATCTGCCAGTCCTCCAGCCGCCCCTCCCGGTCCGGCCGGCGCAAGGCGGCCAGTTCGCGGCCGAGCCTGTCCCTCTTCGCCTCCAGGGCCCTGATGCCGTCCAGGATCAGGAGCCGGTCGGCGCCGGGTGCGTCATTGTCCACCGCGGCCTGGTAGTCCGCATAGCGGGAACGGATGTCCTCCTCCATGGCCGCAAGCCGCGCCTCCAGGAACCGCTCGCGCGCGCCCGCGACCTCCGCTTGGTCCACCCCGGCCACGGCTTCCCGGACCGCCTGCTGGACGCGGGGGAAGTCGCGGCGCCGCAGGCCCTCGAGCTCCATGCGGCGGTCGTCCAGCTCCTCCAGGATCTCCGCGTCCTGCGCGTCTAGGCCGAGCCGGTCAACGAGCACGGACAGCCATCCCGCGTGCCGGTGGGCCCGCATCCAGAGCGCCTCGAGGAAGTCCTGGGGCTGGGTCATGGGCTCAGAAGGGAATCGAGTCCCCCCCGTCCCCGCCGTCCGCCACAGGTCCGCCGGCAATGATGATAGGCTCCTCCCCGGGCTCGTAAGCCTGCTCGAACAGGAGGCCGCGCTTCTCCAGGATGACCCGCCTCTCCATGACCCCGGTCCGCCGATGGTTGCAGACCTTGAGCGTGGCCCGGTTGTTGAACTCGTCAGTCTCCCGGTCCTTCCTGCGCATGATGACCCAGGTCGAGTCAGCCTCCTGGGGGACGAACGAGCTGTCCCGGATGTCGAAGGCGCCGAGCTCGCGCTGCTCTCCCTTCTCGGTCAGCGCCTTGGTGGCGTGGCAGAGGAGGAACAGCACGAGGTTGTGCCGGACGGCCGTGCGCTTGAGCCCGCGGACCACCTGGCCGATATCCACGGAGATGTTCCGGCCGCCCTTCGCCAGGTCCACGAGGTAGTGGAGATGGTCGATGAACACGGCCCGGACGTTGTCCTTGAGCTTGGACTCCAGGATGCGGTCATCGAGCCATGTGGCGTTGTGGGGCCGCAGGAGCTTGGGGAGATAGAACTCGCAGGAGTCCGGCATCTGCTTGAGGAACTGCGGCATGGGGACCTCGAAGGAGATCCAGAGGGAATTGATCCCCTGCTCCGCGAACTTCACGGTCAGCGTCTGAGCCAGAAGCGTCTTGCCGTGCTTCGTCGGCCCGGAGAGCGCCACGAGCTCCCCGCCCTCGAAGCCGTCCACTAGGTCGTCCAGCCCGGGGATGCCGGCCCGGAAGCGGACCTCGCTGCGCTGCCGGTTCTTCAGTATGGCCCGCATCTCGGTCGAGGATACGACCGCATCCTCCCCGTTGTAGCGGACCAGGTTCTCCTCGAGCTTGGCCTGGACTTCGATGGGCGATTGGTCAGTCGTAGAGGGTGTCATTGACTCCTCCGGAGTTCCTGGATACTTCATCGTCCCAGCGGCCCTGATTGAGCCAGGTGGTTGGATGCGGGATGAACTGCCCGCCGTCCTTCATCCACTGGTCGCAGCGCCTCTGAGTTTCCACGGCGCGCATGATCCTGGCGCACAAGGAAACGTCCGGTCTGAGACGCTTCCAGACGCGAAGGGCGGCTTGCCTGCCCACGCGCCGGGGGTAGGCGGTCCAGAACTCCGCGAACCCTTCCGGCAGCGGAGAGGGGGCGGGCCCGGGCTGTTGGGGAGAGGTCTTGCCGTTCGAGTTGGAAGGCTCCACCACTCCGGCGTTGGCCGGGTTTCTTTTTTCTTTCTTATAGGAATACCCTGGGACTGTAGTCCCCTCTTTTGTGCATCCTAGTCCCATGGGACTGGAGTCCCCCTGGGACTGTAGTCCCAGGGCTAAAGACCTAATCCCGTCCTTGCTTATGCCGAGTTCCCCATCCCCCCCGGGTCGGAGTATCCCGCGCTGCAGAAGGTCCGCGCCCTGCCGGGCAACGCCTCGCCTATCGGCCCGCAGGTCCTTGCCGATCCGGCGCCAGGAGTAGGGCGCAAAAAAGGCCCCGCCCCGACCGTATGAGTTCCGCGCCACCCAGAGGATGATGCGGAACTGGACTCCCGTCAGGTCCAGGCGCAGAAGGGGCTCCAGGAGCTCATGGAATATCCGCGTATGCGCGTCTCTCTTCATGCCGCCCCCTGGAAGAGTTGCTCCTGCCCGGGCGGCTCCTGCTCGCGGATCTTGTGCCAGTGGCGGGCGGCGAGGGCGATCTTGACCCCGGAGCGGTTCTCCGTCCGCTCTCCGTGGGTGTTGAACTCCTCCACCGTGGCCGCCCATGTCTGCCCGGCCTCGGTGTCCTCAAAGATGATGTGCGTAACAAGCAGCCGGATAGCGCCGAACACGCGGGCGTCCAGCGTCCAAGAACCCATGATGCCGAAGAAGTGCCGGGAGCGCTGGACCTTGAATAGCGCCTCCGTGCCCTGGACGTGGCCGATCTGCCGGCCGTTGAAGACGATGGGCCGCACCGGGCCAGTGGGAGCCTTCGCCGTCATGCGCGCCCCCGGAGGATGGGCTCCACGAGGAGCCAGGCCGAGGCGACCCAGGGATTGCAGGCCGCTCGCCGGAATCGACCGAGCCACCGCGCCCGCTGCTCGGGATGCTCGAAGAGAAAGGCCGCGGCGGACGCGGCGCGTGAGAATAGCTCGGAGTCTGGTGCGGCGTTCCCGAGGAGCAAGCGCGCCTCCAGACTCCGGGCCGGGTTGAAAAATGAAACCTGACGGGCTATACTGTTGTCCATAGACGTTCCTTGAGCCGCCCCGATCCCCGGAAAGGAAGGGCGGCTCTTTTATTGGCGGGGTGCTATCCCCTGGACCTCCCCGCGTTCTTCGTTGCCTGGTCTGTCGCTGCCTGGGCGAAGGTCAGCGCCTCGATAGCGCCAGAGCGCATGGCTGCAGCCTGCGCCCTCATCAATTTGCGCGCGGACTCCATCGAGCTAAGGTCTACTCCTGGCGTGCTGAACGTCTGGTGGACGTGAATCTCAGTGCGCCCCTGCAGCTCCGACTGCGGGATGATGTGCCCGTCCTGCCCGGGGACGAACAGTTCAGGCCCCCTCTCTCCAACGATGTAGGGCTCGCCCCTGTTCACCGGGCCACCCTCAGCCATGCCGCTCATCATGAACGATCCAGCGGGAGCGCCGCCGAATCCGCCCATGATCCCCGTGACCAATTGGAGCTCCATCCACTTGACGATCATCGACGTTACGTCCGCTATGAAGGACTCTGCCATGTTCTTGAATGCGTCCTTCATCGACGTGCTGAAATTCTTTCCCTCCACGATCATCTTGGCGTAGGACTGACCCACGCCGTCGGCGAACTGCTGGAACGTCTGGCCTGCGATCTGCGCAAAGTCCTCGGCATCTGATTTCCCCACCCCGAAGAACGCTCGAATCTTAGCCTGCGAGGCCGCCACCGCCGCGTCTTCCTTGGCCCACTCCGCCCGGAGCTTCTCGTGCGCCTTCTGCATCTTCGCCGCGCCGTCGGCGGCGTTCTTCTTGTAGGCGTCGTTGAGTTTGTCGGCGGCGTCAGCGATCTTCTTCAGGGCCTTCTCCTGCGCCTTCAGCGCATCCGTGGCGGCCTCTACACCTTTTGACGACGAAATCCTCCGCGGCCTTCGCGCCCTGGCCCTGGGACCAGATGTCGGCCTCAAGCTGCTTGACCTGTTGACGCTGGCGGTCTATCTCCGCGGTGAGCTCCTTCGACCGCTTCGTGGCCGTCTCGATGCCTAGCGCCCATTGGCCCATCTGGATAACGTCGCCCGCGCCCAGGCGCATCCGTTCCTTGGTTGCGGCGATGTATGCCTGCTCATCGGCTAGTCGCGCCCTGTTGACGATCAGGGTCCTCTGGACCGCGGCCAAACTCTCGGCCTCGGTAGTGATGAGCTGTTGCCTCTGGATGCCGTTCAGCCGTTCGGTCTCATTCGCCAGGGCGCGCAGACGCAGGGGGAGCATCCCTACCACGGCCTCATAGATGCGGAGCTTTTCCACTAGGTCCGTGGTGGTGTTGAAGGACTCCTGCTGTTTCTTCTGGAGTTCGGCCAACGATTCCCGGGACTTCTCCTGCCCCTCGTAGACCTTGTAGGCGACGGCGGCCAAGGCACCGAGGGCGAACATCCACGGCATAGCCGCGGACGCTGCCAGGCCGAACGCGGATGTGGCCTCACGGACCGAAATGCCGAGCAGCGTCACCATCGACCGGGTCTGCCCGCTCACCCCGGCCAGGTGCAGGAGCTGGCCGCCGAAGACGTCTACGCCAACGCGCTCGAACGCCTTCCCCAGCCGCCCCTGGTGCTCGACCATCTTCTGGGTCTCTTCCGTCCACTGGGCGGCCTTGCCCTTGGCGGACATGAGCCCGTCGAGATATTTCTTATCGTCCGTGGACAGGACTAGGACGGCTTCGCCGAGGTTGTCGTTTGCCATGGGTCAGCTCCCGAACTTGCGGGCGCGGGCCTTGGCGAGATTCTCCACCTCATCCTGTCTGAAGTAGCGCCAGCCCGAACTGGAGCGGAAGGCATGGAGAATCCCCTGCCTGCTGTAGTTCACCACCGTATCGACGGACACGCCTAGAACTCGCGCCGCGGCTCCCGTCGTAAGGCCCATGTTGCCTCCTAAACTGCGTCGGTCGGACTTCATGGAGACAGGATAATCCCCGGAATTGCTCAGAATAAGCCGGTCTTGTTATTCTGAGCAATCCCCGACGGTGGGAGACTGCATTTCTTGGGTTGGAATCTCTTGACTACCGCCTGCGGAAGGAACGCTTGCGGCTGGCGAGAACGAACGCTTGCACGCGCTGGGGAGAAATCCTGTGGCTCGGCCTCAACCGCCGGGACACTTCTTTGTATCTCCAGGCGTCGGACTCGTTGGGATATTGCCCCACGACGTTCTTGTATTCAGCGAGCACCCGGCCGCGCAGCATTGCCGTGCATGCGCGCTCCCCCTTTGGAGCGCCGCGCTTGTCCGCGCGGGGACGCATAGGCCATTGCTCCAGGTAGCGCAGGAGGGTCATGATCTTGCCCTCTTGCAGCTGGGGGATGCTCACCACACGGGGGACGCACAAGACCTGATGCCCCAAGATTGGGTGCTGGACCGTGAGCACAGAGCGCAGCTCCTCAATCCAGAGCGGGGCGGACTCCACGAAGCGGAACTGCTTCTTGATGCCGATACCGTAGACCTTGCGCCCCCGGCTGGCGTCAACGCTCCAGGCTTTCCGCTGGCGCGTCCGGATCTTCTGAAACTCCTCCACCACACGCGCCAGTCGCTTGAAATCCCACACGACCCGGACCCCTCGCTGCGTCTTCTTGAAGCGCAGGACGCCCGCATACTGCGGCACCTTGGAGGCGGTCTTGCGCTTCATCTCCCCCCCACCATCACAGCCCTGTCCAAATCTTCCTGCCGGAAGCGGTATTCCCGTCCGGCCTTCCCGAACTTCACGCGCCCCTGGCGGCACCACTTATTGAGGACGCGCCGGGTGATGCCGACGTAATCCGCGGCTTTGTCGGAGTCCCACCAATCGTTCGGGCCGTTCATGGTCTACCTCGAAAAACGGAGAGCCGCCCCCGCGAGAGGACGGCTCAAATCGTAGGCGCTCGCGGACGCCTCGCCCGTCTACTCCGTCAGCCTTTGCACCGCTGCAGATACGCCTCTATGTCCTCGCGGCGGTAGCGCTTCGCTCGCCCGATCTTGTAGGACTTGAGCTCGCCCCGCGCCTCAAGCCGCGCAATCGTGCGCGGGTTCACTTCCAGCACAACCGCCAACTCCTTGACCGTGTAGAACTCCCTCTCGAGCGCCATGCTGCTAGTGTAGCATCCGCCGGCGCTCCCGACAACGCCGCTCCCGTCGCTCCGCTTCTTCTTTGCCATTTGTCCATTCCTCCAGAATCACTCCCGATAGCCGAACGTCAGCCCTTCCGCTTTCTCACAGGCAACGGCTCGTATCCGTCGCGCCGGATCCAGCTCCGCAACGAGGTAAACGTCTGAACGTCCGCCCCTCGGACGAAGGCGCATGGCATCGCGTTGCCACGCGGAGTCTTCATGCCCTGGCTGGAGATGGACAGCGCCCCGGGTATCCGCACCTTGAGGAATCCCGGCTCTATCACCTCGGCCTGAATCTTGAAGCCGTCAAGCGTCAACGTTCCTTTCTTCGCCATGCTGTCCCCCCTCACTCCCGGTAGTAAGCGAGGATTGGGACGGCCCCCGCTTTCTCCAATTTCCTTTCCTCAGTTATGCGGGCATGAACGGTCGCTTTATCGGGTATGGACAGGACGACGATCTCATAGGCCCCGTTCCGCTTTACCAGGATGGGTTGGTCCCAATCCAGGCCGAAGCCGTTGTTGGTGAGTATGCGATTAGGGACCTGACCCCCGCGGCGAAGTCCAAGCTCCTTTGCGTAGACCTCGGCTCCCTCGATGGCGTAGACCGTCGCCCCCTTGGGTTCGAGGTAGGGCAGATTCCAGCAAGTAGTCATGCTGAACAGCGGCCTTATCTTGGCCCGGCTTTTCGTCGTCACGTTCTTCATGCCTTATTCCTCCGTTTCCGTCGTCTTGAGTGATGCGAGGATAGCGCCGGCGCATCCGGTCTCGGCATCTGCCCGCCTCGATGCCTCATGGCGGTCCAGTTCCTCCTCGGGGGTCCTGCCCCCAAGATTGCGCGTCATGGTCAGCCATGCACGAAAGATGGGGTCCTGCAGGGCCTTCTCCATCGGTCCCCGGTTAATGCGGCCATCCTCGCCACAGAAGTGTTCCCAATCGCACTCATAGCCGATGATGGTCTCATTTGTCGTGAACACCTTCCGGTCCCTTGGCGCGCACCCGCCCTGATCTCTCCAGGGGTGTTCTACGTCTATGACTCGCTTCGCGCTCATGGCGCGGACGTTGACCCTCAAGAACCCTTGCGCGTCCTGTTGGGCCGTGATGATGAAGTCTCCCACTCGCATCCGGGTCCAGCCTTTCAGCCTCTCCATGTCCCACGCCTCCCCTTGATCTACGCGGCCAGGATGGCCGCTTCGATGTCCTGCTCTGCGAACGACAAGTAAGCCACCGTCGAATTGATGGACGCATGCCCGAGCGCGCGCTGGGTCTTCACCAGGTCGTGCCCGAGGAGCTCATAGACCCGGCTGGCGAAGGTCTTGCGCATGGCATGGGTCCCGAGCTTCCCGGTGATCCCCGCCCGCGCGTAGCCGGCGCCGAGGATGCGCCACGCCTGGCAGCGGCTGATCGGCTGGCGGTCCCCCTTGCGGCTCACGAACAGCGGCGCCTCGGGGTCCAGCTGCCCGGCCTCGCGGAGCTCGGAGATCCACTCGCCCACGGCCGCGCGGGCCTCGACATGCAGCACCACCGAGCGCCCCGCGGTCTGGCCCTTCATGCTGCCGCGCCGGACGTAGACCCGCTCGGCCACGTTGCCCGAGGCGTCCAGCATGTCCCCCACCAGGATGGAGAGGAGCTCGCTGACGCGGAAGCCGGACTTGACGCCGAGGATGAACATGGCGCGGTCCCGGGTCTCGAACGTCCCGGAGATGGCACCGGCGACCTTCTTCACTTCCGCGTCCGTCAGGGGTCTCGCTCCTTTCATCTTCTTGTCCTCCCTCCCCAATAGTATAGCTGACTTGTTGGGACCTGTCAAGACCTAAGAGGACTTAGATAGACTCAATGCGACAAAAGGGGAGAACGTTGCATTGGGAAATGCGTTTAAATGCGTCTTTTGGAGGTTCTAGACCATGTTCTTGCCCATTCTCAGGCGTGCCCCCCGTTGGCGCGTTTGCCTTGGGTAGTGGGACCTGATTCCATGGCTGGGGCAGAAATGTTGCTTGAGAGAATTTGAGGCGTAGGTCTTGACGACCGCGATTGTTCAGTTATCCTATACGGCTTGCTGAGTCGTCATCGGGTTATGTTATACTAGCCCTTGGGCAAGTTCCCGGGCAGTTTTGGACAGAGGCTGGCAAGAATGGCATTGAACTTCAAGAAGTTGACCGCGACCATCCACTACATCTGTGATGAGGCGGAGAAGGTCGGTTTCGATTTGGATTCCATCAAGCTCAATAAGGGCTTGTGGTATTCAGATGCCTATGCCTATGTGGCCCTAGGGCATTCCATTACCGGCGAAACCTATGTCCGCAGGAAGCATGGGCCCGCCGCCAAGCACCAGCTGGTCGCACTCAAGGCTCTGCAGGACGAGGGCAGGGTGGTCCCCGGGAAGAAGACTCGTCGGGGCAAGTGGAGCCGGTGTTTTGATTCCGTCGGAGATGTGGACAAATCTAAGTTCAGTGGCACTGAGTTGCAGATTATCGATGGGGTGATGAAGAAGCTCAGCGACCAGGATTCTTTTGAGCTTAGCGAGAAGACTCATGGGGCAATCTGGCGCTGTATCGAAAACGGTGAGGAGATCCCCCTCTACACAATTTTCGCGGAATCCCTGGGGACCATCACGGAAGACCACATGAAGATGGCCTCCGCAGACTTGTGCCAGCCCTAACCATCTCCCAGACCGACAACGTATCGAAAGAAGTGGATGCTGCTGTGGCCAAGTATCCTTTCGCTGAAGATGTCTATGAGGCTGTCAAGTTCAGAATCGCCCGGGAACCGGGGGTCGGCACCGTCATGCCCGGAACCACCCCAAGGCGACAACTAGTTTGGGTCATGTCCAATCCAATCGCCAAGTCTCCGGGATTGCTCGTTCGCTATTATCAGAAGAAAGAAAAGACCTGCGAGATCACCATTGATTGGATAAAGTTCTTCCCCTTTGACCCCGCCGTCCACACCGGCGCGTCCCCGGGGGAATATATTATCCTGGGGGCATAAAACCTACCGCAGGAAGAACACGCCCGCTTCGCATCCAGTCGGGGCAGGTCCGTTGCATCATCAAAGGTGGGCGGGTGTGTCGGGCATGGGATCGCCCGCAGACCCCTGGTGTTGACCCTCAGGGGATGATCTTTGGACAGGCCGATAGCGCCATACTTACTGTGAAGGCGCGCAGGCTGCGGACTCAGTTCTCGTCGAGAACACGCGCTCGTAGCTCAATGGATAGAGCGCCAGCCTGCGGAGCTGGAAATACAGGTTCGATTCCTGTCGAGCGCATGCCTTATTCTCACTGGACTGCGCTCTGTCCTGCGCAGACCGCCGGTTGGATCATCGCGGGGCGAGCGCATTCCTCATTCTTAAGTATTATTCCTTCCCCGGCAGCCCCACGGTCTGGACCAGGATGACCTTCTGGGTCCGCGGCAGCCCCATGGCCTTGGCGAGTTCCTCTCTATCCAAAGCCCCCCGCACCACCGTGGCCAAGCCCTCGGACGCGCAGAACAGGTACACGTTCTGGGCGACGAATCCCGTGTCCGTGGCCGCGTAGAACGCCTTGTCCGCGTCCGAAGCGCCCTTCATCTTCTCGTAGTCCGCCACGTAGATCAGGTTCATTGGCGCGTCGGCCACGAAGGGCTGCCGCCCGGTCTCCCCGCGCAGGTCCTTGTCCTTGATCTGGGCCATGGAGTTCGTCAGGGCGTCGTAACGGTACAACCCGTCCTGCAAGGCCACGTACACGTCGATCTCCTGCCAGTTCCTGGCCGTGGGCGCGGTCCTTCCCCCGGTATCGGCCCGGTTCACCCCGACCGCGGCCCACAGCAGGTCCGAGAGCTGCTGCCGGGTGAGCGGCTTCTGGCTGAAGCTCCGCTTGGTGCGCCGGGCTTTCAGGACCTGCATGAGAGGCTTGCCTCCCTGCATGTCCGGGGACGGCAGATGCACGAGCTTGAGCTCCCCGGCGAAGACCGACGCGCACAACGCCAGAATCATCGTTTTGGCCATGGTGACTCTATTCTAGCGAGCTGAGAAGGGCTTGACAAAGGCGATATCGCACAGCATAATATGTATAAGCATATTCATATGACTCGGACGACCATACTCGCCCAGGACGCCCTCATGCTGGAGATCCGCTCCATGGCTCAACGGCTCGGAGTCTCCGTCTCCGAGGTCATCCGGCGGGCCCTCGAGGACTTCGTTCGGACCCACGCCGAGGGCGCGAGCCCCTCTTTCATCGGCGCGGGCAAGAGCGGCGGAGGATTCCGGGTCTCCGAGCGCGACGAGGATCTCTTGTTCCAGGACAAGCCTCCCAAGCGCCGCTGATGGCCGTCCTCTCCGACACAGGGTTCCTCTTCGCGCTCCTGGACAAGGACGACCCCCATCACAAGGACTCTGTGGACCTGCTCAAGCGCCGCAGCGAGGTCTTCCTGGTCCCCTTCGCCGTCCTGCCCGAAGTCTGCTATCTGGCGCAGAAATATCTCGGGCCCCAGGCCGAACTCTCGTTCCTGGAGGGGCTCCTCAAGGGCGAGATGGCCGTCGAATGGTCCGCTCCCTCCGATCTGCGCCGCGCGGCCGAGATCCTGCGCGCGCGGCCGGAGTTCGGCATGGTGGATGCCGCAGTCATGGCCCTGGCCGAACGCCTCAAGGTCGTCCGCATCGCCACATTCGACCGCCGTCATTTCGGCACGTTCACTCCCCTCCACGGCAGGCCCTTCGAACTCTTGCCTTGACGTACCGCCCCGCCGGGGTTACACTCTCCAATCGGTGACCATCCAGCAGACCTTCAAGACGGAGACCGTCGAGTACAAGGTCCGCGACGTCCCGTTCACCGGCAGTCTGGCCTATGACCGTTCCAGGCCCGGCCGGAGGCCGGGCGTCCTCTTGGCCCACGGCTCCAAGGGCCTCGATGACCTCCCGCGCAAACGGGCCCTCCAGCTGGCCCGGATGGGGTATATCTCCTTCACCCTCGACCTGGTCGGCGCGGACCTCCTGAAAGACCCCGTGCTCCTAAAGGAGCGGGCCGAGGCTGGCTTGAAGGCGCTCCGGACCAACCGCCTCGTGGAAAGCGGCCGCATAGCGGCCGTCGGCTACGGCTCCGGCGGAGCGGCCGCTCTCATGCTGGCGCATTCGGGAGTGGAACTCCGCGCGGCGGCCGTCTTCCACACCCTCCTGCCGGATCCCCGTCCCCTGACCGGATCCAAGTCGGCGGCCAAGGTTCTCGTACTCCACGGCGTCGAGGACCGCGTGGTGCCGCCGGAGAGCGTCCTCTCGCTCCAGAAGGAGCTTCGCGCGACCGGCTCGGACTGGCAGCTGGTCTTCTACGGGAACGCCGGGCACGGCTTCTCGGAGACGGGTTCGACCGACTACCACGAGGAGACGGACAAGCGCTCTTGGGCGGCCATGAGCGCCTTCTTCGAGGACGTGCTCAGATGAAGCGCATGGCCAGCAGGGCCAGCTCGAAGAGCAGCACCATGGGGACGGCCAGGGCGAGCTGCGAGAACACGTCCGGCCCAGGGGTCATGACCGCGGCCGCCGCCACCGCCGCCAGATAGACGTACTCGCGCCTGCCCGCGAGCCACGCCCGGCTGACGAGCCCGGCCTTGCTCAATACGATCAGGATCAGAGGGATCTGGAACACCGCGCCGAAGGCGAGCGAAAGGCAGGCCAGGAAGTCCACGTAGGTCCCCACGGACAGCATGGGCCGCACCCCCGGCGGGCCGAAGCCCACGAGCACGCGCACCGCCACCGGGGTCACCAGGAAGGCCGCGATCGCGGCTCCGCCCAGGAACAGGATATAGGACGCGGGCAGGAGCAGCCGCACGGCCCGGCGCAGCTCCCCGCCCATGGCGCACGCGGTGAACTCCCAGGCCTCGTAGAGGAGGACCGGCAGAGACAGGAACAAGCCCCCCAGAGCCGCGACCTTGAGCCTGGAGAAGAAAGCCTCCGTCGGCGCGAGGAAGACGAGGCCCCCCACGGAATCCGCGATGCGGGACAGAACGGGAGCGGAAGCCCCCCAGGCGGCGATGGAGGCCGCGAGGAACGCGGCGAGGCTCACGAGGATGCGGGTGCGGAGCTCGTCCAAGTGCTCCGCCAAGGGCATCTCCCGGTCTTCGGTCAATGCCCTCGACCCCGCATCATCTCCAGAGCGTGCGGCAGGATGCCGGCGACGGCGTCGAACGACTCGACAGCGCCTTTCGGGCTGCCCGGCAGGTTCAGGATGAGCGTCCTCTTGCGGAGACCGCAGACCCCTCGAGACAGGGAAGCCAACGGGGTCTTGGCCTCTCCCTCCCGCCGCATGCGCTCGGAGAGCCCCGACGCCTGCCGTTCGATGACCGCGAGCGTAGCCTCGGGCGTCACATCCCTGGGACCGAAGCCGGTCCCGCCGGTCGTGAACACCAGGTCCAGGGCGTCAGGCCCCTGGGACCACCGCCGCAGGACGCGGGAGATGCCTCCCTTCTCATCCGGGACCACGGCGGAGCGGCAGACCCGCCACCCCAGCGCGGAGGCTCGGGCGGCCAGCGCCGGTCCGCTCAGGTCCTTCCGCTCTCCCCGGTGGCCCGCGTCGCTCACCGTGAGCACGCCGACCCGCGCGCTCATCGGATATAGGACCCCGACCGTCCGCCGTGCTTCTCTTCGAGATAGACCGGGCCGATCGTCATGGCGCGGTCCTCGGACTTGGCCATATCGTAGAGCGTCAGGCACGCGACGCAGGCCGCGGCCAGGGCCTCCATCTCCACCCCGGTCTTCCCCGAGGTCCGGACCTCGGCCTCCACGTCCACCCGCCCCTCGCCGAAGCCGAAGCGGATCTCGACGCATTCGAGCGCGAGCGGGTGGCACAGCGGGATGAGCGAGTCGACCCGCTTGGCCGCGAGGATGCCCGCGATCCGGGCCGCGGCCAGGGCATCGCCCTTCTTCAGGCCTCCGGAGCGGAGCAGCCGCAGGGCCTTGTCGGAGAGACGCAGGCTTCCGGCGGCCACGGCCCTGCGCTGGGTGACCGGCTTGGCGCCGACGTCCACCATCCGCGCCTCGCCTTTCGGGTTCAGGTGCCTAGTCGGGCTTCTTCTCTGCCCCATCGTCCGCGTTCTCCCGCAGGCCGTTCTTGAACGCGTTCACCGTCCGGCCTACGGAACGTCCGAGCTCCGGGAGCCGCTTGGCCCCGAAGAGGAGGAGCGCCGCGACGAGTATGAGCAGGATCTCACCGATACCGAGGTTTGGGAGCATGCTCCGATTATACGAAGTATTCTAACGCACGGGGACGTACACGTACACCTTCCGGCGGTCCCGGGAGGTCTTCAGACAGCGCTCCCGGAAAGCCTCGCACCCGTCGCTGCAGATCATCCCGGGACTGGTCACGATGCCGATGTGGCCGTGCCGGCGGTTGTAGCCGCACAGGCCCCGACCGAACACCACGAGGCTCCCGACCGGCATGGCCGCGCCGCGCTCCGGAGTGGAGATCCGGCGCAGCCGCAGCTGCTCATCGAGCAGCCGCGGGCTCCTTTCCGCCCAGCGGGCGAAATCCGCCGCGCTCTCCGTCGGGATCCCAAGCTCCGCCCATTTTCCGGCGCTGATGATCCCGGCGATCTGCAGGTGCCAGGAGCTGTAGGCGTAGCACAGCCTCCGGAAGCCGCCGGCATTGTACTGGTGGGCGATCACGGCCATGCGCCGAGCCATGCGGGTGTCATAATGCTTAGCCGGCGCGCCGCGGAGCCGCACCACGAAAGGATGCAGCAGCGGGATGTGGAGCAGGGGCCTCGGCTTCGGCGGCGTGGGCCGCGGGCTGAACGCGACCACGGAGGAGATCCCCGGGACCCCGGCCCCGGAGCCCGCCCAGGGGTCCAAGGGCCCGCTTGGGAGCATGGACCTCGTCCGGGACACGCCGCTCTGCACGCCGAGCGCGTCGCGGGGGGATTCGGAGGCGACGGGGGAAACGAAAAACGACAACGCCAGGACCGCGGTCATGGACAGGTCGAGGAATCCCCCCATGCGGTGCAGTAGCTCACCCGGTTGTTGGCCCCGCAGGTGATGCGGACCTCCAGCGGGAGCCCGCTCGGGGTCGTGAATGAGCAGGTATCGGACGCCGCGCCGTTGCAGGGGTTCCCGGCCCAGATAGCGCTCTTCTGGGCCATGCAGGCCTCGACATAGTACTTGGCCTTGTCCCCGGCTTGCGTGCGCGCGATCAGGCCGTGCGTCCCGAAGATGATCTGCAGCACCCCGGCCGCCAGGATGATCAGGAGCACCGACATCACCAGGACCTGGACCAGCGCGACTCCGGAATCTTTCCTCATGGCGCGAATTGGACGCTGTACGTCGAATCCGTGGTGAATTCCACGGGCGGGCTGTTGGGCGTGGCGAACTGCCTCATCTGGAAGCTCACGCGCACCTGATTGCCCTCCGAGACCCCGCTGCCGGAGGTCCGGGTGAAGTATCCTTCCGCGACCGGCGCATTGGCGACGAACCCCACGATGGAGGATGCCAGCAGGTCCGGAGCGACCCCGCCCACGGTGGTCCCGCAGTTGGCGTCGGTGATGCCCCACGTGGAGGCCCATGCCGCCCCATCCGGCCCGCGATAGTAGAAAAGGCAGGACACGGGGTTCTGCGTCGTGTTGCAGCCCCCCGCTGACCCCTCCTGGAGACAGAAATGGAACCAATGCCGGTCCGCGACGACGTTGTCCATCGCCAGCTTGACCGGCGTGCTGCCGTCCGGTCCCACGTCCGGCGATACGTTCGTCCATCCGCGAAGATGCTTGCCGGAGCTGTTGGGGAGGGGCAGCTGGAGCCGCGTCGCCTGGGCCAGCTCGCTCTGTATGGCCCGCATCGCCACGGCGGAGTTCGCCTTCAGGCGGGTATCGGTCAACAGGCCCGTCCCCTGCTTGAACGCGGTCGAATAGATGACGGCCATGCCCGCGACCACCATGGCGAAGATGGCGACGGCCACGAGGAGCTCGACGAGCGTGAACCCGGCTTGACCTTGTCTCATTGCGACCAATTGACGGTGAACCGGACCTCCTTGCGGCAGGCCGACAGACCGGTCCTATCCACGCAGCCCGGCGGGTCGTTCGTCACCGCATAGCCGAGCGTCATGCTGATAGGGGCATCCCGGAGCTTCGCCGGCAGCATCAGCGTGAGATCGTGGGTGCAGGTCGGGTCCAAAGCCCAGCATTGTCCCGCTCCCCCGCACCCGCCGCAGGCGTCCTCGGGGATGGCCCAAGGCCTGCCCGGATCGCGCGCGTAGTTCGGCCCGGCCGCGGCGAAGGTCTCGTCTCCGGTGACATAGGCCTTGAGCTTCTCCATGGCCTTGCGGGTGTAGAACAGCGCCTGCTCGCGCCGGCCCGTCTTGACCGAGGCCCCTTTCGACGTCAGCGCCAGGGAGAATACCGAGGTCACCACGATGGCGATCAGCAGCACCGCGACGAGCGTCTCGACCAGCGTGAACCCCTTGCAGTTCCTCGGTCTCATAAGGGCACAACCCCGCGGAAGCCTCGCCGAAACAGGCTCCTACCTGAAGTGTAACAGCCGTCGGCGGCGGAGTCAATACGTTCATGGTTTCCCCAGGAACGCCGAGACATTGCGCCGGACTATGGCCATGATGAGCCCCTGAGGATTGACGCCGGGCGCGCCGCACAGCAGGCTCGCATCCGCCACATGGATCCCGGGATGCCCGCGCAGCCGGCCGAAGGAATCCGACGGGCAGGACTTCCGGTCCTCGCCCATGGGGCAGGACGAGAAGAGATGCGCGGTCATGATGCTCGTCGAGGGATAGAGCCGCTCGGCCCCGGCCGCGAGCAGCATGTCCGAGAGCTTCCTGCGGCCGGCTTCCAGTCCCTCGAGCTCTTCGATCCCGGCCTGGTAGCGCACCAGCGGATCCCGGAAGCCCGGGATGGGGCGCACGCTCCCCTGTCCTGATCCGGGCACCATGGCGTAATACACGGCGGCGTGCCGCCAGGACCGGAGCACGGCGCGCAGGTCGTCCGGGCGCTCCGCCATATGGAGAGCCAGGTGCGCGGCGGTGCTGACCGAGCAGCCGAAGCTCAGGCCACCTGGACCGCGGACCTGAAGCGCCGGCATCTCCGTCCCCGCGGGGTTCACGGGCTCCTTGAAAACGGCGAGGATCTTGACCGTGGGGTGCAGCAGGAAGCTCTCCCCCGCGGGCCGGCCCAACCCGCTCCGCCGCAGGAGCGCCGGGGTCTGCACCGCTCCGCAAGCCAGAAACACGGTCCGGGCCTCGATCCTGGGACCGTTGCTCGACTCCAGCGCCCAGTTCCTCCCCCAGGAAGACAGCCGCTCGACCCGCGTCCCGGTCAAGACGCGCCCCCCCGCCTGGGTGAAGCGCGGGATGTACGTCCTCGTCATGGACTGGCGTTCCCCGCCGGGTCGGATCAGATGCCGGGCTTCGGATACCGTCAACCCCAGGGCACGGCCTCCTTCCGCCAGCTTCTTGGACGCGGCCGGCGCGGGCCCCGAGGAAGCGCGCGCTCCCAGGTCCGCCTCGCATGCCTCGAAGTGGGGGAGGAGCTCCTCCAGGGAGAACGCCTTCACGTCGAAGCGAGCGGCCCAATCGGCGAGCAGCCCGGCATCCGGCCGGCGATGGAGCGCGCTGTTCACTTCGCTCCCCCCGCCCAGGCAGCATCCTTCCACATACGCGATGCTGGGCCTGCCCAGGGCCGCGGTGACGCCGCCGCTCCTGTATTTTCTGCGCAACTCGGCGGCGGAGAACGGAGCGCAGTCCTCCGGAGAGTGGGCCTCCCCCTCCTCCACAAGAAGCACGTCTTTCCCGGCCTCGGCCAGCAGGCAAGCGGTCAACGCGCCGCCGGGCCCCGAGCCGACGACAACGACCTCCGGGCTCAGGGTCTCAGCCATCCGGCAAACCCTCGTGCTTGCGCGCGAAGAGAGCGTACGCGGAGAGCCCGCCATAGAATCGGATGAAGTCCCGCTTGAACGCGAGGCCCGAGCGCCTCCAGGATTCCATCTGGACGCGGCGGTCCCGCTGCGCCTGCCTATGGAACAGCCGTCCGGACCTGACCAGACCCTCGAGGTCGAAGACCAGGGTCAGGGCCCTCATGGGAAGCCTCAGCACGTCGGGCATGCCGGCCAGCTCCAGGGCGACGAATCGAGCCGCGTCCTCGTAAGGAGGGGCGAGGGCGGGGTCGTCCGGTATCGCGGCCTCCGCGCAGGATGTGCGGACCAGGGCGAGGACGGTCGAGTCCAGCCAGCTCAAGGAATCACCTCGCGGCCGCGAAGAGCAGGGAAGCGACCAGGACTCCGACGGCGTAGCTGGTCCGGTCCTTCAATGCGAAGACCACGGGGTCGTCCTCGACCTCGCCGCGCTGGACCAGGAACCAGACGCGGCCGATCCAGTAGAGGAGCAGCGGACAGATGAGCCAAAGCAGGGCCGGCCGCGTGTAGAGCAGCGCGACCTGTCGGGTGTTGATGTACAAGGCGAATACCAGCACCGAAAGCGCGCCGCAGGCGGTGCCCAATGCCAGGAGCACCCCCTCGTCCCCCGCCCGGTAGCCGCGGTGAGCCCCGCGCGCCGTCAAGAGCTCCGCGTATCGCTTGAGCACGGCCAGACCCAGGAAGAAGAACATGCAGAACGCGGAGAGCCACGGCGAATATGGGATGTCGGTCACCGCATGCCCGGCGATCACGCGGAGGGTGTAGAACGCGGCCAGGCAGAAAACATCCACCAGCGTCGTGTCCCTGAGACGGAGGGTGTAGGCGGTCGTCAGACCCAGATACAGGGCGAGCACTCCCCAGAAGCGGAACGGCAGGCCCCAGCCCGCCGCGAGGCTGGCCAGGAGCAGCCCTGCGGCCAGAGGCGGGCCGTAGGACAGCGGGAGCCTCCCGGAAGCGAAGGGCCGCTCGCGCTTGGCGGGGTGCGCGCGGTCCGGGCACAGGTCGAAGAGGTCGTTCATCACGTAGACGGCGGAGGCGCAGAACCCCAGCGCGAGGAACGCGCGGGACGCGCTCGCGAACGTCTCGGCCTCGGCCAAGCGATGGGAGGTCACGAGCGGCACGAAGACGAGCAGGTTCTTCACCCACTGGTGCGGCCGCGCCTCCTTCAGCATCTCGCGGAGCTTTCCCATAGACGGCGGCTCGAACGACCTATGCTAATACATTTTTCTTGTATCATTACAGCACGGCCTCCGGAGTTTTCCACAGCACTTCCGCTGCGGAAGTAATGCGGATAAGTCCGCTGGGCCGACCCATGAGGACGCTCGTCACCGGCGGTTCCGGATACTTCGGCTCCGTGCTCGTGAGGGAGCTCATCGGCCGGGGGGTGAAGCCCCGCGTCCTCGACCTCGTCGAGGACGCGGGCCGCCTCCCCGAGGCCGAGTTCATGCAGGGCGACATCCGGGATCCGGCCGCCATGCGCGCCGCGGTCGACGGCATGGAGGTGGTCTATCACTGCGCGGCCCAGGTGCCGCTGGCGTGGGACCCCGGCGGCAGGGACGGGACCGAGAACCTGCTCCAAGCCGCCCGAGACGCGAAGGTCAAGAAAGTCGTCTATCTGTCCTCGAGCGCCGTGTACGGAACGCCTGAGAAGAACCCGGTGACGGAGGAGACCCCCCCCGCCCCCAGGGAGGGCTACGGCCGCTCCAAGCTGGCCGCGGAAGAGCTCTGCCGGCGCTGCGCCGGGGATGTCTCCATCATCCGGCCGCGCACCATCCTGGGGTCCGGCAGGCTGGGGATATTCCAGATCCTGTTCGAATGGGTCTATCAAGGAAGCAATATCCCCGTCCTGGGCAGGGGAGACAATGTGTATCAGTTCGTGCATGCCGACGACTTGGCCGATGCCTGCATCCTGGCCGCCGCCAAGCCGGGGCCTTCGGTGTTCAACTGCGGAGCGGAGCGCTACGGCACCCTGCGGGAGACCTTGGAGGCCCTGTGCGCTCATGCCAAGACCGGGTCCAGGGTGCGCGGCGTGCCTGCGGCCCTTGGGCGGATCAGCATGAAGCTGTCCGGGGCTCTGCGGCCCTACCACTCTCTTATGTATGGGAGGTCCCTCTATTTCGACCTCTGCAAGATCAAGAAGGAGCTGGGCTGGAGCAGCCGGCACTCCAACGAAGAGATGATGATCGAGTCCTATGAGTGGTACAAGGCCCACCGGGAGGAAGTGCTCAAGGCGGAAGGGAAGAGCCCGCACCGCTCGGCGGTGGATCAAGGGCTGCTGGCGTTGGCAAGACGCCTGTTCTAGTTGTCTCCTTCCTCATAAAAATCCTACGATATATGCATCGGTGCGGTACCCAAGCGGTCTAAGGGGCGGGTCTGCAAAACCCGTATTCATGGGTTCGAATCCCATCCGCACCTAGCCCTTTTTTCGGGCCTTTGCGAGCCATCTGACAAATTTGGTATAGTATTTCTCCGACGAGGACGCCGAATCTCGCGGAGGCCGGGCCGAAGTCATATCGATGCCCACTCTGAAGCAAAGGGACCGCGCGGTGACTCAGGACAAGGTCACCGTGCGGCTTTTTTTGTAACGACAACGGGGGTAAGGAGCCATGCCTGTGTTCATCGGACGCGATAGGGAAGTGAGGCGCTGCTACGGTTTCGACGAGATCGCCCTGGTGCCCGGCGACATGACCGTCGATCCGGAGGATGTCGACACCACCCTGAAATTGGGCAACATCTCATTGGAGATCCCGTTCCTGGCCTCGGCCATGGACGGGGTCGTGGACGTGAACTTCGCCGCGGCCATCGGCAAGCAGGGCGGGCTGGGGGTCCTGAATCTGGACGGGATCAACACTCGGTACGAGAACCCTCAGGACGTCCTGGCCAAGATCGCCTCCGCTTCCCCGGAGCAGGCCACGGAACTCGTCCAAAACCTCTACCGCGAGCCGACCAAGGACCATCTCATCGCCCAGCGGGTGCAGGAGATCAAGAGGTCGGCCGTCCCCTGCGCGGTTAGCACCATCCCGCAGAACGCGGAAAAGTACGGCCCCATCGCGCAGGAAGCCGGCTGCGACATCTTCCTGGTCCAGTCCACGGTCACCACGGTCCGGCACAAATCCACCCGGTACAAGCCGTTCGACATCGCCGCGTTCTGCAAGAAGATGCGCGTCCCGGTGGTGGTGGGCAACGTGGTGGGCTACGACGTCTCCGTCGAGCTCATGGAGGCCGGGATCAGCGGCCTGCTCGTGGGCGTGGGCCCGGGCGCTGCCTGCACCACCCGCGGCGTACTCGGCCTGGGCGTGCCGCAGGTGACCGCGACGATCGACTGCGCGTCGGCCCGCGACTTCTACTACAAGAAGACCGGCCGCTACATCCCCATCATCACGGACGGCGGCATGAGCACGGGCGGGGACATCTGCAAGGCCATCGCCTGCGGTTCGGACGGAGTCATGGTCGGCTCCGCCTTCGCCCGCACCAAGGAAGCCCCGGGCCGGGGATTCCACTGGGGCATGGCCACCCCGCACGCGAACCTGCCGCGCGGCACGCGCATCCGGGTGGGCGTCACCGGGACCCTCGAGGAGATCCTCTACGGCCCCTCCCGCCTGGACGACGGCTCGCAGAACCTGGTGGGAGCCTTGAAGACCTGCATGGGCGCGCTGGGCGCCGTGAGCATCAAGGAGATGCACCTGGCCGAGATCATCCTGGCCCCGTCCATCCGGACGGAAGGGAAGATATTCCAGAAGGCGCAGCAGATCGGGATGGGGAAATTCTGATGCTCCGGCCGTCCATCGTCGTCCTGGACTTCGGCTCGCAGTACACGCAGCTCATCGCGCGCCGTCTGCGGGAGCTCGAGGTCTACGCGGAGATACTGCCCCACACCGCGTCCCTGCGGGAGATACGCGAACACAACCCGAGCGGCCTCATCCTTTCGGGGGGGCCCTCCAGCGTGCACACGGCGCGCTCCCCCAGGGTGGGCAAAGAGGTGCTCGAGAGCGGACTGCCGATGCTCGGCATCTGCTACGGCATGCAGCTACTGGTCCAGATGCACGGCGGACGCGTGGAGCCCGCGCACCGGCGCGAGTACGGCCATGCCCGCATCCGGGTCTGCAAGGACGACCCCCTGTTCGAAGGGCTGCCCCGCGAGATGAACGTGTGGATGAGCCACGGCGACGGAGCGCGCGACCTCGGAGCGAACGGCTTCAAGGTGCTCGCCCGCACCGAAGCGGCCCCTTACGCGGCCGTCGGGGACCCCCGCCGGCGCGTCTATGGGGTGCAGTTCCATCCGGAGGTGGCGCACACCCCGCAGGGGGCGCGCCTGCTGCGGAACTTCGCGCGCCTCATCTGCGGGATGAAGGCGCACTGGACCATGAAGGGCTTCCTCGAGGAGTCCGTGGACCAGATCCGGCGGACGGTCGGGGACGGGCACGTGGTCTGCGCCCTCTCCGGCGGAGTGGACTCGTCGGTCGCGGCCGCGCTCCTGCACAAGGCCATCGGCCGCAGGCTCCACTGCATCTTCGTGGACAACGGCCTGCTGCGCCAAGGCGACCGCGAGCGCATGCACGGGATATTCTCCCGCGGGCTGGGCCTGAACCTGCGCGTGGTGGACGCCTCCGCGACGTTCCTCAAGCGCCTGAAGAACGTGGCGGACCCGGAGCGCAAGCGTAAGATCATCGGCCGGACCTTCATCGAGGTCTTCACCCGCGAGGCGGACCGCCTCGGAGACATCGAGTTCCTCGCCCAAGGCACCCTCTACCCGGACGTCATCGAATCCGTCTCCGTCCATGGGCCCTCGGCGGTCATCAAGAGCCACCATAACGTGGGCGGGCTCCCGAAACGCATGCGGCTCAAGCTCGTCGAGCCCCTGCGGATGCTGTTCAAGGACGAGGTCCGGCGTCTCGGCCGGGTGATGGGCCTGCCCGAGCCGGTCCTGGGAGCCCATCCCTTCCCGGGCCCGGGCCTCGCCATCCGCCTGCTCGGATCCGTGACCCCCGAAGCCCTCGGTCTCCTGCGCAAGGCCGACGCCATCGTCCAGGAGGAGTTCCGAAAGTCGGGCTGGTACGACCGCGTGTGGCAGGCGTTCGCCGTGCTCCTGCCGGTCCGCAGCGTGGGCGTGATGGGGGACGCCCGGACCTACGAGAACGCGGTGGCCCTGCGCGTGGTGGAAAGCCGCGACGGCATGACCGCGGACTGGACACGGCTGCCCTACGACCTGCTGGCCCGCATCTCGAACCGCATCGTGAGCGAGGTCCGCGGCATCAACCGGGTGGTATACGACATCAACTCCAAGCCGCCATCCACGATCGAATGGGAGTGACCATGGCCCCGCAGACGCTCGACGCTTCCGACCTCGGCCTCAAGCTGCTCCGTCGGGGCAAGGTCCGGGACGTCTACGACCTCGGCGACACGCTCCTCTTGGTCGCCACGGACAGGATCTCCGCCTTCGACCACGTGCTCCAGCCCCCCATCCCGGAGAAGGGCCGGCTGCTCACGCAGCTCTCCGCGTTCTGGTTCGCCAAGACCCGGAGCCTGGTCCCGAACCACATGGTCTCGGCGGACCTCTCCGAGATCCTCCCGCGGATCGCGCCGGCGAGACTCGACGCCCGGACTTACGACGGCCGGGTGATGCTGGGGCGCAAAGCCGAGCGCATCGACGTGGAGTGCGTCGCCCGCGGCTACCTGGCCGGCTCCGGCTGGAAGGAATATCAGAAGAACGGGAAGGTCTGCGGGCATCGCCTGCCCAAGGGCCTCTTCGAAGCCGGCCGCCTGCCCGAACCCATCTTCACTCCAGCCGCCAAGGCCGACACGGGCCACGACCGCAACATCTCCCGCCGGGAGCTGGCCCGGACCGTGGGGGCCGAACTGGCCCGGGAGCTTGAAGACCTGACGCTCCGGCTCTATTCCGAAGCGGCCGCGCACATGGAGTCCCGCGGCCTCATCCTCGCGGACACGAAATTCGAGTTCGGCCGTATCGACGGGAAGCTCTGCGTGATCGACGAGATGCTCACGCCGGATTCCTCCCGGTTCTGGGACTTGGCCGCCTACAAGCCCGGGAGCTCCCCCGAGAGCTTCGACAAGCAGTTCGTCCGAGATTACCTCGAGCGCATCGGTTGGGACAAAAATCCCCCGGCGCCGACACTCCCCCCCGATGTCGTGGCCGGTACCACGGCCCGCTACCGGGAGGCTTTCGAGAGGGTGACCCGATGAACGCGCGGCGCAACGGAAAGACCTCGGTGATCGAGAACGACAAGCCCGGCGGCCCAGGGGCCGCCGTCCCCGTAGCGCGGACGTCCACCTCTCGCGAAGGGGGCGGCGGCGGCCACGTTGCCCGCGCCTCGGTCTATCGGGTCGAGATCGCCACGAAATTCGGGATGGTGGACGCCCCCGGCGCCGCCCTCATGGACCAGTTGCCGCTCCTCGGCATCCACGGGGTCCGCGAGATACGGGTATCATCCCTCTATGAGATCCGGGGCCCGATCTCGGCGAACCAGATCGGCCAGCTCTCGCGGGAACTCCTCTCGGACCCCATCACCCAGGAGTTCCGGACGGATTCCTCGACCCCCTCGCCGGCCTTCCTCGTGGGACCGCATTGGCGCGTGGAGGTATGGCTCAAGCCCACCGTGACCGACCCGGTCGGTGAAAGCGTGTGCAAGGCCATCCGGGACCTCGGACTCCCGTCCCCCGAGCGGGTGCGGACGGGCACCGCGTACCGGCTCCTCGGCCGGCTCCCCAAGAACCAGATGGACCGGCTCTTGGGCGGGCTGCTGTCGAACCCGGTCATCCATACCACGAACGTGACCCAGCTATGAGCACGGCGTCGAAACAAAGGGATCGGGTCTTGCCGGCCTCCCCGCAGTCTCCCGCGCGGGTCTGGGAGACCCCCTGGCTCACCGCCGGGCCGCAGGCCCTGTCCTCCATGAACAAGTCCCACGGCTGGTCCCTGGATGAGGCCGAGTTGCGCGCGATACAGGCCTATTTCAAGTCCCAGGGACGCGAGCCGACCCGGGCGGAGATCGAAACGGTCGCCCAAACCTGGTCCGAGCACTGCAAGCATAAGACGTTCACCAGCCCGGTGCTCTACCGGGACGGCAAGACGCGCAAGCTCTACAAGAACCTCCTCGCGGACACGGTGATGGCCGCCACCCGGACCCTCAATAAGCCCTGGTGCCTCTCCGTGTTCCGGGACAACGCCGGGGTCGTCGATTTCGACGGCAAGTGGGCCATCGCGTTCAAGGTCGAGACCCACAACCATCCCTGCGCGGTCGAACCGTACGGCGGGGCCGAGACGGGAGTCGGCGGGGTGATCCGGGACGTGCTGGGCGTCGGCCTGGGCGCCAAGCCCATACTGAACACGGACATCTTCTGCTTCTGCCCGCCGGACCGCGAGGACTCCCTTCCGAACGGCGTGCTGCATCCCCGACGGACCATGACCGGGGTCGTCTCAGGGGTGCGCGACTACGGGAACCGGCTCGGCATCCCGACCGCCGCCGGCGCCATCTGGTTCGACCCGGCCTACCGGTGCAATCCGCTGGTCTTCGTCGGCTCGCTGGGCCTCATGCCGCGGTCCGCGGTGGACAAGCGGATCCGCCCCGGAGACATCATACTGGCCATCGGGGGACGGACGGGGCGCGACGGCATCCACGGAGCGACCTTCTCTTCCGCCGAGCTCGACGGCGGCGCGGGCGCGTCCGTCGTCCAGATCGGCCACGCCATCATGGAGAAACGCGTCCTCGACGGCCTTCTGGCCGCCCGGGACAAGGGACTCTATCGCGCCGTGACCGACTGCGGCGCCGGCGGCTTCTCCTCCGCGGTGGGAGAACTGGCGGCGGACTCCGGGCCCCGCGGAGGCGCGTGCGTCCGGCTGGAGCGGTCGCTCCTCAAGGCCACGGACCTCGCGCCCTGGGAGATCTGGGTCTCGGAATCCCAGGAACGCATGGTCCTCGCCGTCCCGCCGAACAACCTAAAGACCCTGGTCGCGCGGTTCAACTCCGAAGGGGTCGAGTGCAGCGTGCTCGGGGAATTCACCGACACCGGCCGCCTCGTGGTCACCCACGACGGGCGTCCCCTAGTGGATATGGACCTGCGCTTCCTCCATAAGGGAGTCCCCGTACGCCAGCGCCTGGCGGTCTGGAAGGATCCGCCCAGAACAGCGCCGTCCAAGAGGACGGACCGCGCCAAGCACAAAGGGGAGCTGAGCAAGATCCTGACCTGGATGCTCGCCCACCCGAACGTTTGCAGCCGGGAGTGGGTGATCCGCCAATACGACCACGAAGTCCAGGGCGGCACCGTCATCAAGCCGCTGCAGGGGCTCTGTCACGACGGGCCCGGCGACGGCTGCGTGCTCTGGCCCGTCGCGGTCACCGGCAACTCGGAGAGCTACCGCGGCATCGCCGTGTCCCACGGCCTCAACCCGGAGTACGGGAAGATCGACCCGTACGCGATGGCCCTCTACTGCGTGGACGAGGCTCTGAGCAACCTCGCCTGCGTGGGGGCGGACGTGACCCGCGCCGCCCTTCTCGACAACTTCTGCTGGGGCAACCCCCAGGACCCGGAGGTCATGGGAAGCCTGGTCCGAGCCGCCCAAGGCTGCCATGACGCGGCCCTGGGATTCTCCGCCCCCTTCATCTCCGGGAAAGACAGCTTCTACAACGAATACACGGACAACCACGGCGCGCGCCATCAGATCCCCGGCACGCTGCTCGTCTCGGCGGTCGCCCCGGTCCCGGACATCCGCAAGTGCATGACCATGGACTTCAAGTCTTCGGGCAACCCCCTCTACCTGGTGGGCTGGACTTCGGAGGAGCTGGGAGGGTCCCTCTTCTCCCTCTGGCGCCGGAGACCCGCGGGCGCGGTCCCCCGGGTCGAGCTCCGCTCGGCCAAGGACACGCTCTGGGCCCTGTGCACGGCCGCGCAGAAAGGCCTCATGCTCACGGCGCACAACCTCGCGGAAGGCGGGCTCGCGGTGGCCGCGGCCGAGATGGCGTTCTCCGGGGAGGTGGGCGCGCACCTGGAGTGCGAGCGCGTGGTGCGGACCAAGGACGTGGCCGACGAAACCACCATCCTCTTCTCCGAGTCGCCGAGCAGATTCCTGCTGGAAGTCGACCCCGCAAAGGAGAAAGCCTTCCTGACCGCCATGAAAGGGGTCCCCGTCTCGCGCGTGGGCGCCACCATCGCGAACCCGGTGCTCCGCGTCATCGGCCTCGACGGAACGGCCGTCATGGAGGAGGGCCTGGCGTCTCTGAAGGCGGCCTGGCAGGGGACTCTTCCGCGTCTGCTGGAGGGGCGGACCCGGCAGAGCTCGGGGAGGGGCTCATGAAAGCGCCCGCGACCCTCATCCTGCGCACCGCGGGGACCAACTGCGACCTGGAGACCGCGGCGGCCTTCAAGATGGCTGGCGCGGCGCCCGCGCTCGCGCACGTCAACGAACTCCTCTCCGGCAAAATCCGGCTCTTCGATTACGCTATCCTGGCCATCCCGGGCGGATTCTCCTACGGGGACGACATATCGGCGGGACGGGTGCTGGCCAACGAGCTCCGCCGGCATTTCAAGGAGCTCCGCTCCTTCGTCCGCAGCGGCCGGCCGGTCATCGGGATATGCAACGGGTTCCAGGTGCTGGTCAAGGGCGGCGTGCTGCCCCAGACGCCGTCGGGCGAGCAGGTCGCCTCCCTGGCATTCAACGATTCGAACAGATTCGAGGCGCGCTGGGTCCGGCTGCGGATCAACCTCCAGAGCCAGTCGCTCTTCACCCGCGGGCTTCCCGAGATCATCGAGCTGCCGGTGGCCCACGGGGAAGGCAAGTTCGTAGTCAAGTCGCCGAAGATCCTGGAGATGCTCAAGAAGAGCCGTTCCATCCTCATGCAGTACGTGAACGAGGAGGGGAAATTCGCGGGATACCCCTACAACCCGAACGGCTCGCTGTTCAACATCGCGGCCATCACGAACCCGGAAGGCAACTGCCTGGGCATCATGCCGCATCCGGAGCGATACCTCACCCGCTACCATCACCCGAATTGGACGCGGCAGACCTTCTGCAAGGAAGGCATCGGTTTGGAGCTGTTCAGGAACGCGGTAAAGTACGTGAACTAGCACAGGCCGCTTCGCGGCCAGGCTGAACGCCATGTGTGGGATCGTCGGTGTTTTTGGTCGCCGGGACGCCGTCCATTCCGCCTACCTCGGGCTGTTCTCCCTGCAGCATCGGGGCCAGGAGGCGGCCGGATTCGTCGTGGCCGACGCCGGATGCCTGACCGGCCGGACCGCGCTGGGCCTGGTGGCGGACGGCTTCACCGAAGAGCTGCTTAGGCCCCTCAAAGGCAGGGCCGCCCTGGGGCACGTGCGCTACGCCACGGCGGGCGACGGGGACCTCAAGAACGCGCAGCCGCTCCTCTTCGACACGGTGCACGGCCAGGTGGCGATCGCGCACAACGGGACCCTGACCAACGCCCGGACCCTGCGCCGGGGCCTGGAGGAGGAAGGCGCCATCTTCCGCACCTCCACCGACAGCGAGGTCATCGTCCACCTCATCGCCCGGCACCCCGGGCCCCTGGAGGCGGCCGTGCTGGGTGCCTTGCATCGCATTGAAGGCGCCTATTCCCTCCTCGTGCTGACCCCCGGGACGCTCATCGCGGTGCGCGACCCCTTCGGCTTCCGCCCCCTGTGCATGGGCCGCCTGGGCAAAGCCACGGCCTTCGCGTCCGAGACCACCGCCTTGAACCAGATGCATGCGCGCTTCGAGCGGGAGCTCGAACCCGGAGAGATGGTCGTCCTTTCGGAAGGCTCCCGGCGGATCCTGAAGCCCTTCGCCAAACCCGCGGCGCAGGCGCCCTGCGTCTTCGAACTCATCTATTTCGCGCGGCCGGACTCCAGGGTCTTCGGCCGCAGCGTCCAAGCCGCCCGCCGCGCCCTCGGCCGCGAGCTGGCCAAGGAGATGTCCGGCATCCGGGCGGACGCGGTGGTCCCCATCCCGGACTCCGGCGTGCCGGCCGCCCTTGGGTTCGCCCAGGAGAGCGGCCTTGACCTCGAGCTCGGGTTCGTGCGCAGCCACTACATCGGCCGGACCTTCATCCAGCCCGCCCAGGTCCTGCGGGACAACGCCGTGACCCTGAAGCTCGCCCCGATCCGCGAGTCCCTGCGCGGCAAGCGGATCGTGCTCATCGACGACTCCATCGTCCGCGGCACGACCTCGCGCCGGATCTGCAAGATGCTGCGGCGCGTGGGGGTCAAGGAGATCCACCTGGCGGTCTCCAGCCCCCCCATCGTCTCGCCGTGCTACTACGGGATCGACACCCCCTCCAAGGCCGAGCTCATCGCCGCGAACAACTCCATCGAGCAGACGCGCCGGTTCCTCTGCGTGGACTCCCTCACGCACCTGAGCATCGAGGGGATGCTGCGGGCCGTCTCCCTCGGCAAAAAGGACGATTTCTGCACGGCCTGCTTCACCGGCCGCTATCCGACGCGGCTGGAGGACTTCAAGCCAGGAGAAAGCGCCCGCTCCCGGGACCTGAGGATGGCCGCGGTATGAACGTCCTCCTCATCGGCTCGGGCGGACGCGAGCACGCCCTGGCCTGGAAGCTCTCCGCAAGCCCCTCCTTGGGGAAGCTCTACGCGGCGCCGGGATCGAGCGCCATCGCGGAGTTCGCCGAGTGCCATCCCGTGGGCGCCCTGGACTTCCCCAAGCTCGCGGCCCTGTGCAAAAGCCTGGACATCGGCCTGGTCGTGGTCGGGCCCGAGGACCCGCTCGCGGCCGGCATCACAGACACCCTCGCGAGCGAGGGTGTCAGAGTCTTCGGGCCCGGGAAGTCCGCCGCGCGGCTGGAGTCCTCGAAGTCCTTTGCCAAGGACTTCCTGGAGCGGCACGGCATCCCAACGGCACGGCACGCGGTGTTCACGGACCTCGATCAGGCCGCGCGGGGACTCGACGGATTCCCCCTCCCCGTGGTGGTCAAAGCCGACGGCTTGGCAGCCGGCAAAGGCGTCATGGTGTGCCGGACCCACGAGGAAGCCGTGGAGGCTCTGGAGGCCTGTCTCTCGCGCGGCTCTTTCGGCGACGCCGGCAAACGGGTGGTCGTGGAGGAGTTCCTGGAAGGCTGGGAGACATCCTTCATGGGCTTGTGCGACGGGAGCATGTTCCTGGAGCTTCCGCCGAGCTCGGACCACAAGCGCCTCATGGATGGAGACGTCGGGCCCAACACCGGCGGCATGGGCGTCGTCTGCCCTTCTCCCCTGCTGGCCACGGAGGACCTCATCCGCATCCGGGCGGAAATCATCTCGCGCGTGCTCTCCGGTCTGCGCAAAGACGGGCTGGACTATCACGGACTCCTTTATTGCGGCCTCATGATGACGAAGGCCGGGCCCAAGGTCCTGGAGTTCAACGTCCGGTTCGGCGACCCGGAGACCCAGGCCGTGCTCCCTCTGACCGACTGCGACCTCCTGGACCTTATGCGGCGCGCCGTGGAGGGAAGGCTCGCCGGGGCCGCCCTTCCCTGGCGCGGAGCCAGCGTCTGCGTGGTCATGGCGTCCGAGGGCTACCCCTCCAAGCCCCTGACGGGCAGGGAGGTGTCCATCCCCGCGGAGACCGACAGCGCCGCCATGGTCTTCCACGCCGGAACGACCCGCGAGGACGGGCGCTGGCGCACGAAGGGGGGCCGCGTCCTCGCCGTCACCGGCGTGGGAGAAGACCTGGAGAGCGCGCGGCGCAAGGCCTACTCCATCGTGGGCAAGATACGGTTCGATGGGATGCAGTACAGAAGGGATATAGGAACGGCGCATCTGAACAGGGAGCCACAATGGCCGATAAGGTGACGATACTCATGGGCAGCGACTCGGACCTCCCGGTGATGCGTCAGGCCGCGGAGGAACTCGAGCGCTTCGGGGTCGGATACCGCATGACCGTGGCCTCGGCCCATCGGACCCCGGAGCACGTGCGGGACTGCGTCCGGCGGGCCGAGGAGGACGGCGTGACTGTCTTCATCTGCGGCGCCGGGGGCGCGGCGCATCTGGCCGGGGCCGTCGCCGCGCTCACGATCCGCCCGGTCATCGGCGTGCCCCTGGGCTCGAAGCTCTCCGGCTTCGACTCGCTCCTGTCGACCGCGCAGATGCCCAGGGGAGTGCCTGTCGCCGCCGTCGCGGTGGATGGGGCGGCCAACGCAGGCATCCTGGCCGTCCAGATCCTGGCCTTGTCGGAGCCGAAGCTGGCGGAAGCCCTCCGCAAGGACAAGCAATCCATGGCTCAAAAGGTCCTTCGGAAGGCCAAGAACCTGGCATGAAGCGCAGCCTTCTCATCCGGAACGGGCGGGTCGTAGACCCGCGCAACGGACTGGATGGGAAGCGCGATGTCCTCATCAAGAACGGCAGGATCTCGACTCGGATAGACAAATCCAACTGTATCGAGATCGATGCCTCGGGATTACTGGTACTGCCGGGGATAATCGACATGCACGTGCACCTGCGCGAGCCCGGGCAGGAGGATTCCGAGACCATCGCCACCGGAACCCGCGCGGCTTCTCGCGGCGGGGTGACGACCGTTGTCGCCATGCCGAACACGCGCCCCCCCGTGGACGGACCCGCGCTCCTGCGGCGTCTGCGCCTCAAAGCCGGGTCCGAGGCGAGCGTCAACATCCTGTTCTGCGGGGCGGTCACCGCGGGCCAGAAGGGCGAACACCTGACGGACATGCGCGCCCTCGCCTCGGCCGGGGCGGCGGCGTTCTCCGAGGATGGGCGGCCGGTGCTCGACCCCGGCATCATGCGGACCGCCCTGCGCGCCGCGGCGAAGCTCGGACGGCCGCTCTTAGACCATGCGGAGGATCCCCGCCTTTCGGCGGGAGGCGTGCTGCACGAGGGGCAAGCCGCCCGCCGCTTCCGCGTCAAGGGCATCCCCTCCTCATCGGAGACCCTCATGGTCCTGCGGGATCTGGTCCTCGCTGAGCGAAGCCTTGCCCCCCTGCACGTCTGCCATGTCAGCTGCGCCGGCACCGTCGAACTGATCCGGCAGGCCAAGAGGCGCGGACTGCCGGTGACGGCCGAGGCGACCCCGCACCATTTCACGCTTTCGGACCGCGATATCCCGGCCGGACGGAGCGCGGATTTTAAAATGAAACCGCCCTTGAGGAGCCCGGCGGACCGGCAAGCGGTGCGGGAGGGCCTGGCCGACGGGACCCTGGACGCCATCGCCACGGACCATGCCCCGCACCACCCGCGGCTCAAGGCCCGGGGACTCCGAGAAGCCCCCTTCGGCGTGATCGGGCTGGAGACCCTCGTCCCCCTGGCCCTGGCCCTGGTCCGGGAAGGCGTCATGCCCCTGCGCAGGCTCGTGGAACTCATGTCCGCGAACCCGGCCCGCATCCTCGGTGTCGAATCCAAGGGCCATCTGGGCCCGGGGGCGGACGCGGATGTGACGCTCATCGATCCCCGCGCCGCTTGGACCGTGAGCGGGGATTTCGAGTCAAAGAGCCGGAATTCCCCCTTCGTGGGCAGGCGCATGCAGGGGCGGGTCGTGATGACGATCGTGGGCGGGGAGATAGTCTACAACGGAAAGACATGAATAGGAATTACAGAATTCTCATAACACTGCTTGTGTGCTCGCTTGCGCTCGCACAGTCTTGCGGGGACGAAGCCCCTTCCGGAGGCTCGGACGAAAGCTACGCCGGCGACGGCGGGGGAGGAGGGGGCGGCGGCACCTCTTCGGGCGGAGAAGGCGGTCAGGTCCGCATCGAGGGAGACGGCACCGGCAGCCAAGAGACCATCGCGGACCGCTACGGCAAGGCCATGGACCTTATCAAACAGCGCGATTGGGACGGCGCCCGGGAGCAGCTGCTCGAAGCCCTCTACAGGAGCCCCGGCCCGGAGATCCAGAAGGATATCCGCGAGCACCTGAAGATCGTCGAGCGAGGTATCCTGTCCCAGCCCGCCCAGAACGTCAACTCGGTATTCCGGGACGCACCCAACCTCTACGACAAGAAGGTCTCCATCCGCGGGACTTTCGTCCCGGGAGGCGCGGTTGGCAAGACTATGTATTACTTCTTCGTGTCCACGGGCCAGAAGATACAGTGCCGCTACGGAGCCCTTTCTCTCGATGACAAGCGCACGATCCTGCTCCTGGACGAAGGGGCGCAGGTGATGGTGCGCGGAACCTTGAAGTCGCCTTGGGGCTCGAACCCGAACCCCTATCTGGAGGCGAACTACTTCCGCCTCGAGAAGGCGTCTGCGAAGCCGGCTCAGCCGCCGGCCGAGAAAAAAGAGGGGGAGCCGTGAGCCTGTATCGGTCCCTGGTGCGGCCGCTCCTGTTCCGCCTCGACCCGGAACAGGCGCATGAGCTCGCCATCGACGCCTTGGACGTGGCCCAGCAGCTGCCCCTCGCCAGCCGGAGCCTGCGCAGGGTCTTTTCCTTCGAGCATCCGGCGCTCCGGACCACCGTGGCGCACCTGAGCTTCCCCAACCCGGTCGGCCTCGCGGCGGGCTACGACAAGGACTGCATCCTCCGGGGCATCCTGCCGGCGCTAGGCTTCGGCTTCATCGAGCTCGGGACAGTCACCGCGCGTCCACAAAGCGGGAACCCAAGGCCGCGCCTGTTCCGCTTCCCGCAGGAACGGGCCGTCATCAACCGCATGGGATTCAACAACGAAGGGGCCGAGGCCGCCGCCCGGGAACTCGACCGCAGCCGAAAGTCCGGCGTCCCTGTGGGCATCAACATCGGCATCAACAAGGACGTCAAGCCCGAGGACTCCCCCGAGGCCTACGCCAAGGCCTTCTCCGTCCTCTACCCCCACGCGGACTACTTCGCGGTGAACGTCAGCTCCCCCAACACGGAGGGCCTCCGGCTCCTTCAGGAGAAGCTGCGCCTGGAGCGCATCCTCATGCGCCTGCAGGAGCTCAACTCCGGGAGCAAGCCCGTCTTCGTCAAGCTCGCCCCGGACCTGGAGCCGGACGCCCTGACGGAGCTCCTGCCGCTCTTGGAGAGATTCGCCTCCGGGGTCATCTGCACGAATACCACCCTGGACCCCGCGCTCAAGCAGAGCGTGGTGGGCGACGGGCCCGAGCTCCGGGGGGGCTTGAGCGGGGCGCCTCTTCGCGAACTCTCGACTGGCATGATCCGCCAGGTCTACCGCCTGACCCGCGGCCGCCTGCCCATCATCGGCGTGGGCGGGATATTCAGCGCGGAGGACGCCTACCAGAAGATACGGGCGGGAGCGAGCCTGGTGCAGGTCTATACCGGGCTCGTGTACCGGGGCCCGGGCTTGGCCGCGGAGGTGAACCGGGGCCTGGTCCGCATCCTGCGCGAGCAGGGGCTGGGGTCCATCTCCGAAGCGGTGGGCCGATCGCATTTCGATATAGAAAAACCGCGAACGGCAGTCATGACATGACGGAGGTGATCGTCGCATTGGACGTGGACAGCATCCACCAGGAGGAGTCTCTCCTCAAGGGGCTGGAGGGCACGATCGCGCACTTCAAGATCGGCCTGCGCCTGTTCACGGCCCACGGCAAGCGCGCGGTGGACCTCGTGCTCCGGCACGGGGGGAAGATCTTCCTGGACCTCAAACTCCACGACATCCCGCAGACCGTGGCGCACGCGGTGCACGAGGCGCAGAAGATGGGGGTCCACTCGCTGAGCCTGCACCTAGCCGGAGGAGCCGACATGCTCCAGGCGGCGGCGGCGGTCCACCCGCGGCCCAAGCTCTGGGGCGTCACGGTGCTCACCAGCCTGACCTCCTCGGACCTCCGCGTGCTCCACCCCCAGGCCGCGGTGCATCCCGTGGCCGCCAGGCTCTCGCGCATGGGGCTCAGCCACGGCGTGGACGGGCTCATCTGCTCCTGCCAGGACGTCCCCTATCTGCGCAAGGCCCTGAAGGACCAGACCGCGGACCCCTGTTTCATCACCCCGGGGATCCGGCCCGAGAATTCCGCAGCGAACGACCAAAAGCGCCACGTGACCCCGGCGGAGGCGGCCCGCCTGGGGGTGCGCTACGCGGTCATCGGCCGGCCGATCACCCATGCCGCGGACCCCCGGGCCGCGGCGCAGGACATCCTCCGGGACATGCGCGTCCAATGACCTCCTCCGAGATCCTCTCCCTGCTGGAGCGCTCCGGCGCCCTCCTGCGCGGACACTTCCGCCTCTCCTCCGGCCTGCACAGCGGCCAATACTTCCAGTGCGCCCGCCTGCTTTCGGACACCACCGTCGCGGAACGCCTCGGCCGCGCCATCGCCGAAGCGGTCCAGGGCCGCTTCGGCAAGCCCGAGACGGTCGTGGCCCCGGCGCTGGGCGGAGTCATCATCGGCCATGAGACCGCCCGGGCCCTGGGGGCCCGATCCATATTCGCCGAACGGGAGAACGGCCGCATGACCTTGAGGCGCGGCTTCGCCGTGCGCCCGGGGGAGCGGACCGTCGTCGTGGAGGACGTCTTCACCACGGGGAAGTCCACCGGAGAAGTCGTCGAAGTCCTGCGGGGTCTAGGCGCATCGGTCCTTGGGGCGGCCTCCATCGTGCTGCGGTCCAAGGTCCCGCCCCGGCTCGGCGTCGAGACTCTCAGCCTGGCCAGCCTCGAGGCCGAAAGCTTTGCCGAAGAATCCTGTCCGTTGTGCGCCAAGGGCGTCGCCATCGTCAAACCAGGGAGCAGACCATGTTGACCTACAAGAAATCTGGAGTGGACATCGACAAAGGGGACGCGCTCGTGGACTACATCAAGAAGCGGGCGCCCCGCATCGGAGGCTTCTCCGGGCTCCTCCCCCTGGGCGTCGACGACAACGGGCACCACTGCCTCGTGGCCACCACCGACGGCGTGGGGACCAAGCTCAAGGTCGCGTTCACCCTGGACCGGCACGAGACCGTGGGCATCGACCTGGTGGCCATGTGCGCCAACGACCTCATCACCTGCGGGGCCAGGCCCCTGGCCTTCCTGGACTACTACGCTACCGGCAGGCTGGACCTGGAGAAGTCCAAGCGGATCCTGGACGGGATCCTCAACGGCTGCCGGCAGGCCAACTCCGTCCTTCTCGGCGGCGAGACCGCGGAGATGCCGGGCTTCTACCCGCCCGGGGAGTACGACCTGGCCGGCTTCGCGGTCGGCGTCGTGGACAAGCGCAATGCCATCGACGGCTCGAAGATCCGCCCGGGCGACATCCTCGTGGGCCTGCCCTCCACCGGCCTGCACTCCAACGGATTCTCTTTGGTCCGCAAGGTGTTCAAGGGGCCGGAGCTCAAGCGCTGGGGACCCAAGCTCCTGATCCCCACCAGGATCTATGTGCGCGACATCCAGCGCTTGATGTGCGGCTTGAAGAAGAGGAATCAAACCGTGCTGGGCATGGCACACATCACCGGCGGAGGCATCCCGGAGAACGTCCCCCGCATCCTGCCCGCGAATTGCAGGGCCGTGTTCCACACGAGCGCCTGGAAGATCCCCGCCGTGTTCCGCGAGATCCAGAGGCGCGGCAGGGTCCCGGAGACGGAGATGTGGCGGACGTTCAACATGGGCCTCGGGATGGTGTTGGTGGTCCGGTCGAGCGCCCTGTCCTTGACCCTGAAGCTGCTGCCGCAGGCCAGGCCCGTCGGTGAGATCGTGCGCGGCCGCCGCGAAGCGGTGCTGTGCCATTGAGGAGAACCCCATGACCAAGATCGCCGTGTTCGCTTCCGGGGAAGGCACGAACCTGCAGGCCCTGATGGACGCATGCCGGAGCCGCCGCATCCCGGGCAAGATCGTGCTCGTGGTCTCGAACCACGCGGGCGCAGGAGCCTTGTCGCGCGCCGCCGCAGCCCGGATCCCGACGCAGACGCTGCGCCCCGCCGACTTCAACTCCCCGGACGCCTACGACGCCGCGCTGGCGGCCGCCTGCCGCGACGCGGACGCGGACCTGGTCTGCCTCGCCGGCTTCATGCTCAAGCTCGGCGGAACCATGCTGCGGGCCTATGGAGGCCGCATCCTGAACATCCATCCCGCGCTCCTCCCGTCCTTCGCAGGCAAGGGACTCTACGGCATGCGCGTACACGAAGCCGTGCTGCGCTCCGGGGCCCGGGTCTCCGGCTGCACCGTCCATCTCGTCGACGATCAATACGACCACGGCCCCATCGTGGTCCAGACGGCGGTCTCCGTCCTACCGGACGACACCCCCGAAACCCTGGCTTCGCGCGTCCTTTCGCAGGAGCACTGGCTCTATCCCGAGGCCGTGCGCCTGTTCGCCGAGGGCCGCGTCCGGATCGAGGACGGACGCGCCTGCATCCGCCCGTCCATCCAGGAAGAGTCCCCCCGCATCAAGCGGGCCGTGCTCTCTGTCTCGGACAAGACGGGCTTAGTCGAGTTCGCCAAGAAGCTCGAGGGGCTCGGGGTGGAGATCGTGTCCACCTCCGGGACCGCGAAAACGCTGCGCGAGGCCGCAATCGAGGTGCGGCCGCTGGACTCGCTCACGGGCTTCCCCGAGATCCTGAACGGCAGGGTCAAGACCCTCCACCCGAAGATCCACGGAGGCATCCTGCTCCGCCGCAGCGACCCCTCGCAGGCGCGGGAAGCGGCCGTCCACGGGCTCGAGCCCATCGACATGGTGGTCGTGAACCTCTATCCCTTCGAGCGGGTGGCGGCCAAGGCGACCTCGCCCTACAGCCGGGAGGTGCTCGAGAACATCGATATCGGCGGGGTCACGCTCATCCGGGCGGGAGCCAAGAACTTCGAGGACGTAGCCGTGGTGGTCTCCCCCTCCGACTACGAGGCCGTGCTCAAGGAGCTCGAGGCGAGCTCCGGGCAGCTCACCCTGGAGACGCGGCGGCGCCTGGCCCTGGCCGCGTTCCGCCACACCGCAGAGTACGACGCCATGATCTCGCGCGCCTGGGGCTCGGACGAGGGCCGGCCCTCAGGCCGCTTGAGCGCGCCGGAAGAGAAGTTCCCGGAGCGCCTGACCGTATCCCTGGACAAGGTCCAGGCGCTGCGCTACGGGGAGAACCCGCACCAGCGCGCCGCGCTCTACCGGCGCTCCGAGTTCCCGGACCCGTCCTTCGAGCAGCTCCAGGGCAAGGAGCTCTCCTACAACAACCTGCTCGACGCCTACGGCACGTGGGACGCGGTGAGCGAGTACGGACAGCCCGCCGCCGTCATCTTCAAGCACGTCACGCCCAGCGGGGTCGGGATCGGCAAGGACATCATGGAGGCATTCGAGCGCGCCTGGGCCTCGGACCCGATCAGCGCCTTCGGAGGCATCCTGGCGCTCAACGGCCGCTTCCCAACGGCGCTGGCCAAGGCTTTGGGCAAGCGCTTCTTCGAGGTCATCGTGGCGCCGGAGTACGAGCCCGAGGCTCTCGCGGTCCTGTCTAAGAAGCAGAACCTGCGCGTGCTGGCCATGAAGACGCCGCCCACTTCGGCCCTGTTCCTGCGCTCGCTCGGAAACGAGATCCTGGTCACGGAGCCGGACCGGCTGGCATTCGGAGCGGACCTTAAGGCCGTGACGAAACGCCGGCCCACCCATGAAGAAGAGGAAGGCCTGCGTTTCGCCTGGCTCGCGTGCAAGTACGTGCGCTCCAACGCCATCGTGCTGGCCAGCCGGAACGCCACGGTGGGCATCGGCGCGGGTCAGATGTCCCGCGTGGACTCCTGCCGGCTGGCAGGGGAGAAGTACGCGCAGTACAGGAAGGATAATCCGGCGCCGACCCCTCTGGTCCTGGCCTCGGACGCCTTCTTCCCGTTCCGCGACGGGCTCGATGAGGCCGCGAAGCTGGGTGCCTCAGCCATCATCCAGCCGGGAGGGTCGATCCGCGACGCGGAAGTCATCGCTGCCGCGGACGAGCACGGCCTGGCCATGGTGTTCACGGGGATGAGGCACTTCAAGCACTAGGCCGCGGGCTAGATTAAATAGACGAGCCAGTCGCCTGCGTTATATCGTGGGTTGCTTCCCCGAGAGGAAGCCTATCCACAAACGGAGGTTTGACTGGCTCTATGCGTGATTATAGCACGACGGTCGTAGGCC
>Ga0265297_10001623_pt1 | contig 51447 bp, 53 predicted proteins | sample Munlanlwell13791_FD_192502 | JGI IMG/M metagenome (GOLD analysis project Ga0265297, IMG submission 192502) | Leachate microbial communities from a municipal landfill in Southern Ontario, Canada - Leachate well 137-91 | ecosystem: Engineered > Solid waste > Landfill > Unclassified | place...
CATTGGAAAATAGGCAGAAAAGCATACTTTTCCCCGTGCCAAACCCTTATTTATGGACTATCACAATGCAGATTCTTGCCGGGACTCCGGATCCTAAAAAATTAAAAAATTTCAGTTTTATAATTAACGATAATAAATTTGAAATAAATTATAAATGCGACGATGGTAAAAAACAATCGGAATAACTTTTAATATTTCTAAAATTAACCAAAAAGACTCTCTTGAAAGAGTCTTTTTTATTTCGGGACCCGTCTATAGTCGGGGCTAGGATTATGCCACAAAAATTATGAAATACGGCCAATTTTATTCGCTCAATATATAAGCAAACATTAACGGAGCCACGATGGTAGCATCGCTTTCGATGACGAAACTAGGGGTTTCTTTATCTAACTTGCCCCAGGTAATCTTCTCGTTGGGCACGGCTCCGCTGTAAGAGCCATAGGAGGTGGTGCTGTCAGATATCTGGCAGAAATAGCCCCACTTCTTTGTATCCTTTTTCGCCAAATCAAACTCAAGCAACGGGACTACGCAAATCGAAAAGTCTCCGGAAATCCCTCCGCCTATCTGGAAAAATCCTATGGAGCAGTCCCGAGAATTAATTTCGTACCAATCGACAAGCGAAGCCATCGATTCTGTTCCCAACTTAACTATCGACATGTCTTTGATGTTTCCCTTCTTGTAATCAGCGACAAACATGTTCCCAAGCGTTGAATCCTCCCATCCCCCAACGAAAATAGGTATATTCTTTTCGCAAGCGGCGATCAGCCAGGAATCTTTCGGGTCTATCTGATAAAATTCCTTGAGGACGCCGTCTCTGATTATCTGATAGAGATATTCGTAAGGAAAATATCTTTTGCCTTCTTCTTGCGCCCTATGCCAGTATTTTTGGACGATTGTTTCTATCCTTTTCATCGCTTCTTCTTCCGGAATACAGGTATCAGTTACCCTACTCAAATGCCTTTTCAATAAATCCTCTTCGTCATTTTTATCAAAATACCTGTAGCCCGGAACTCTCTCATAGGATTTATGAGCCACTAAATTGAAAATATCTTCTTCAAGATTGGCTCCTGTTGTAGATATGGCGTGAATTTTATCCTGGCGTATCATTTCAGCCAAAGTCATGCCTATCTCGGCTGTACTCATGGCGCCAGCCATGGCTAGAAACATTTTCCCGCCTTTTCGGACATGCTCGACATACGCACGAGATGCGTCTTTGACGACGGCGGAATTAAAATGCTGAAAATTCTTTTCAATGAATTCCTTGATCGCTTGATATTGTTGTTTTAGTTCTGTCTCCATAATTTTTTATTATTATAATTTTAACTTCAATTTTATTATATATGATTTTAATAACAAGCGGGGCAAAATATTTCATCTCCCAAACTAGGAATCGACTCCAATTCTTCAATAGGAACTTTAGGTTTCGGAACATCATATTTTACTTCTCTATTAACTGGGATGTCTTTATTCACCATTGTCAAGGGGATTAAATTATCCAGCCAGGCATTAAAAGTTTTCCAGGAAACTTTATCTGAATTCAATATCTTCTCGTAAGCATTCCACCAAGCAAGGCGCGTTCCGCCCAAATAAGCATGGGAAACGACTATCATATTATCGGGATTTTTAGCAATACATCCCTCTAATACCTTATCAAAATCTTCAGCGGTAGCCCCCCTTGCCCACAAACTATAATCGCATAAAGAACCAGAGCCCATATCTTCGAAGGGGATATTAGAAATAGAAATGATCTTTACTTTATACTCTTCAGGTTTATAAATAACTGCTCGCTCTCCCGCTGTCCCCCTAGCTAAAACATATTCTACGCCCAAAGCATCGGCTGCTTTCAGAGTATTTTCATCATAAGCAAAATATCTGCTACCGAAAACTCTCATTGGTTTTCCAATAACGCTCTCCACTGAATCTTTTGTCTCTTTCATAAATTGATATTGTTTATCATAAGACATGTCCCAAAACGGAGCTTCGGCACACGAACCCGCTATTTCATATTCTTTCTCTGCTAATCTTTTAAATACATCTGGATATTCTTTCAAGACATTCTCCTGAACGCTAACTAAGGCAGCCAGCCCTCTTTTATGCAATTCTTCTTCCCAATGTAAAATACCATCAATTTTTTCAAATTCTATCAGCATAACTAAGCCGTTTATCTTTTTGACTCCATTCTGTTCTGCTGGCGTTTGAATGATTAATTTATAGCCGATTGCGGATAATACAACTAATAGAATTATAACGATGGTAAATATATATTTTTTCATATTTTTGTAATTTTTATCGCCTTACCGTTTATCAGCGCTTCGGCAACTTTTTTCCGAGCCGAAGTTAAAATCCGTTGAAGAGTGCTCTGGGAAATTTTCATTTTATTTGCCGCTTCTTTCTGCTCCAAATCTTTTAAATCGCAAAGTCGCAGCGCTTCTAATTCGTCTATCCCTAAATCAACTTCTTCTAACATAGATAAGGGCACTGCTCTCGGTTTAAAATAAACCACATCTGGGTCGAATAATACTCTTCTTGGTTTTGTTGGTCTTGACATATTATATTGACCTTTGTTAATTTTACACAAAAACCGCGGCCGCGACTACGGTTGTCCAGAAACCATTTTTATTTCCCTTGGAAGACTGAGTTATATTGATTGTTTTAAAAATATAACCAGATGCCTTATAAACCTGTTCTCGTTTTTGCCAAGCCGTATCGGGATCAAATTTGATTCCCAAGGTAGTCGCCAGCATCGTAGCGGCTAAATCTTCCGCATATTCTCCAGCTTTTTCTCCTTTTTGGCCGAAGGCGTGATGTTCAGAAAGATATCCATATCGGCTTTTATTTTGAGGAATAGCCAATCCAATTGAAGCGCAAATCAGTCTATTGGGCTCACGGTTTTCGTTCCTTGCCATGACGCAATAGGTTATTTGCCCTGCCTCCAATATTTGCGAACCTTCTTCTCGCGAAATCATTTTGCATCCCGGAGGAAAAATCGAAGAAACGCAAACTAAATTGCATTTTTCAATTCCTGCGTTTCTTAGAGCCAACTCGAAACTAGCCAATTTGTCTTTATGAGTGCCGACGCCTTTTGTCAAAAAAACTTTTTTGGGAACCATATTATTATCTTTCTAAATTTATATTGCAATTTGGACATTTTAAACTCGGACAGGGGATGCCTCTTTCGTGAGGGATTTTATGGCCGCAGTTGGAACAGACGCAATAACCACCAGGACCCTGTCCAACCGCTTCCTCTACCCCGCCCTTAAATCTGCCTCGTCTTTGCCAGCCAAAACCCCGGCCATAAGCAGGTTTATAAAATCCGGTTTCTACTTCATGACTTTTAATTTGAATGGCAACATAAGAAAGATTTTCGACCTCTTCCATTAATTTTTTCCTTAAACTTTCAGAAATTTTAGTCGCTTCTTCCACTTTTAAATTGTTCGGCAGTATTATTTCTAAATTAGCAGTAACGGCAGAACCCTTCTTCTGGGTTTTTAAAGAATCGACTTCGATGTTTTCTTTTTTGGCGATTGATTTTATTTTTTCTTCAATTTCTGGACCCGCTGAAACATCAAGCAAAGAATCAACCGCTTCTTTGCCCAACGAAAATGATTGTTTAATAATATAAACGCCGATTAAAAAAGCTAGCAAGGAATCAGCATAAACCCAGTATTTTGTCAGAAATAAACCAGCAAAAACGGCAAGCGAAGCATAAACGTCAACCCTTGAATGAAATCCATCTGAAAGCAAACTAATGGAATTTTCTTTTTTCCCGTAATGGATTTTTACTCTGGCCATTATTTCGTTGATAGCTGCTGAAAATATCATTATCCCGAAAGCCAAGTAGCTGATTTTGACTTTTTCAGGACCAAGAAAGCCTTGATAAGCTTCATAAATAATCCCCGAGCCTGTCGCTAAAAGAATTATAGTGATGATCGTGCCAGCTAAAACTTCAAATTTATAATGGCCGTAGGGATGCTTTTGGTCTTCTGGCTTTGTAGATATTCTAATTCCAATATAACCAATAGCCGAAGAAAAAATATCCATAAAAGAATGAACGCCTTCGGCCAAGATGGCAGCGGAACCTGAAAATACACCGACAGCTATTTTGCCTCCCGCCAAGATTACATTCGCCAATATTGAAATAATCGCTACTTTTTCTTTCATTTTATTTCCGCGTTTATTCTATTAATAATTTCTTTAAATAATTTTTTATATTTTTGGTTTATCTCTACAACGGGCTTCATTTTAATCGTTGATTTGACGAAATCTTTTCGGTAAGGGATTTTTCCCAAAATCTGGATATTATTTTCTTCTGCGAATTTCTCTATTTTTTTATAAAAATTTAGAGCGAGATCAAATTTATTTATAACAATTCCGTGTTTAATTCTAAAATGATTAGCGAGATATAAAACCCTTTTTAAATCAAATAGAGCAGAGGGTGTTGGCTCGGTTACGGCCGCTATATAATCGGTGCCAACCAAAGAAGCAATTACTGGACATCCGATTCCTGGCGAAGAATCTATAATCATTATATCAGCTTTTATCTTTTCCTTAATTTTATCGGAGCATTTTCTTACTTCAGCTACCACTTCGCCGGAAGCCAGTTCCCCTAATTTAAGCTCGCCTGAAACCAAATCAACATTATAATTTTTCCCGGTGTAAATTATGCCGATTTCTTTTTTGGTTTCCGTTATGGCGCCAGCTGGGCAGGCAATAATGCAGGCCTTGCAGCCAATACAAACATCTTTTACAAAAGCCGGGTATTTCCCTTTGACAGAAACAATGGCATTTTGCTTACAGGCCGAAGCGCACTTGCCGCACTTTGTACATTTCTTAAAATCCCACCTTGGAATCGGCTGATAAACGGTGGTATATTTTTTTCTTTTTACGGAAAGCAATAAATGGTCATTGGGGCATTCAGCGTCTGCATCTACTAACATCGTTTTATTTCGTCTTGCGAATTCAACTGCCAAAGAAGTTGCTACCATCGATTTACCCACCCCGCCCTTTCCTCCAGTAATTGCGATTTTCATATATTGAACTTGAAATTTTTAAAATATTTCTAAAGTTATTCGGGAAGAATGCAAAGGGTATTATTAAATCTATTAATATAGTTAAACAAACCAATAATTGAAACGACTTCTATGATTTCTTTTTCAGTAAGATCTCTTTTCATCTGTTCAAAAAGTTCGGGGGTGCAAACATGAGCTTTCAGAGTCACTTCTTTCACTAATTGCAAAATTTCTTTCTCTTTTTCTGGCAAACTTTCCGTCTTTTTCATCTTTTCAGATACGTCTTCGCTTGCCCCTAATTTTTTAAGCATTTTGGCTGTTACGTCTACGCAAAAAGGACATCTCAGGGTCTCTGAAATGCAATAAGCTATTTTCCACTTCAGTAGAGATTCTACTTCCCCGGCCCCCATTATTACATTAAATAGTTCTCGAAATTCTTTTAAAATTTCTGGCCTATGAGCCATCACCTTTATCCATTCTGGCACTTTCTTTCCTTCTGCTTCGCATTCCTCATAAATCTCCTTAACGATATCTGCTACTTGGTTTTTTTCTAAAGACGAAATTATCGCCATAAATTTGTTAATATTAAGTTAATAAATCAAATCTTATAATTTATGCTGTTCGCAGACATCTTCCGTGCCTGCTTTTTTAATTTTATTATTTTTCCACATTTCAAATATTTCTTTTACCGTCTCTGCCCGATTAACATAAACATCGATTCCTAATTGACCGCATAAGGCTAAGGCTCTTGGGCCGAGGTCTTTACACAACAGAATGTCTGCTCCATGTTTTTTCATCAATTCCGGCGGCAAACCCGCGCCACCCATATGTTCGCTGGTGTTATCCACGATTTTCACAACCTCGCCCTTTTCATTAAGAAAAGTATATGTTAAGCAACGGCCGAAATGCTCGGCTACCGTATCACCTAGCCCTTTTTTGTTATTGGTCGGAATTACTATTTTCACTTTTCAATTTTCTTAAGTTTTCCGTCTATAAATTCCTGCAAAATTTTCTTAATTAAACCGTCGCCATGATAAACCGCGATATCAAATTGCCTTAATACATCTAAGGCTCTCGGCCCCACATTGCCCGTTATCACAGCATTAATGTTTTTTTCTGCCATTAATTGAGCGACAGAAATGCCTGCTCCGCTCATATGGTCTGTGCTTTTATTTTCTACTATTTCAGTTCTTTTTATCTTTTTATCTTCGAGCTCGGCAACAACAAAATAAGAGCTCCTGCCAAAAATATCAGAAACATTACCATCAATATTTTTATCCATTGAACTTACCGCTATTTTCATAGTTATTTTTTTATTTTCTAAATATATTATATTGCCGAAAACAAGGTTCTTATTTTTGATCCTTTAGTTCGGTTAGACGTTCTTTGATGGATTTCAACTCGTCTTCTAAAGCTCCGGCTTCTTCTTCCAGCGTTTCCTTTTCTTCCTTTTTGGTCACTTGAGAACCGAATCTCCAAAATCTTCCGAAACCTCGTCCAAATCCCCTTCTGAAACCCATTCCTCCGCCACAAGGACCCATTCCCCGGCCAGTGCCAGGACCATATCCTAAAGGACCAGTTTTATCGTATTTTGGCATAGTTTTTACGATTAATCTTCATTAGCAAGGGGCGACTATTTACCATCACCCTCTATTATGAATATACACCCATAACTATGCCTTGTCAAGCTCTTATTAAAATATTAAACGATTTTACCTATCAATATGGCGACAACGCAGCCGACAATGATGCCGAGACCCATTCGGTGAGGATACTCATATTGCCGAGCCAGCGGCAAAAGTTCGTCAATGGTCAAATAAACCATGACGCCAGCGGCAAAAGCCAGAGCTAAGGGGATTAAACTTAAGGCAAATGATAAGACTAAAACGCCTATTCCCGCCCCGATGGGCTCGGCCAGTCCGGAAAGCAAAGAAATAACAAACGCCCGTTTTCGCGATCCCCCGGCGGAAATTATCGGCAAGGAGATAGTAATTCCTTCCGGAATATTATGCAAAGCTATGGCTCCGGCCACCAACAGGCCGAAAGCGGGCAAGTGATAAAAACCGGCTGCAACGGCAAACCCCTCCGGCATGTTATGAAGCGACATGCCGATGGCTATCAAGGTGGCGGTTCTAAACATTTTTCTATCGATGATTCCTTTTTCGAGAATAGAAAATTCCATATGGGGCAAGACTGCGTCAAGAATAAGGATAAGCAAGGCGCCGAATACAAAGCCGATGATAGCTAGCCAATAGTTAATCGTTATGGCTTCGGGAAGAAGAAACACAAATGCCAGGGTCAGCATAACGCCGGAAGCAAAGCCGATGCTGACCGACATAAAAACCTTAGTGGGTTTAGAAATAAAAACTACCAAAGCGCCTATGGCCGTGCACAAGCCCGCCGCCAAAGAAAAAAGAATAGGATACATGTTGTCTTATTTTATCAAAAAACCGCCCCATTGATAAGGCGGAAATTTACTCCGCGTCGTAGACGATATTGGGACCCCTTCTTGGGTTCTGTCAAAATCCTTAACAAGACAATAGCCTAGTCTTTATCTTTTTAAAATCAGCGAAACCAGGAAAAAGAAAGTCGAGGTAAGAATAATCACGGGGCCGGCTGGAAGTCCGGTAAATTTGAAAAGCAAACTGCCAAAAAGGCAGCTTAAAACGCCAAAAATAATACTGCCCATATAATACCCTTTCAATGTTTTGCTTAGGTTTCTGGCGGTGGCCGCCGGAATAATCACCAGTGCTCCGACCAAAAGAGAACCGACGATTTTTACGCCCAAAGCAACCATTAAAGCAATCAAAAGCAGGTAAACAAAATTCTGTCTTTTAACATTTATCCCTTCGCTTTTAGCTAAATCACTGGAAATGCCGGCTAAAATCATCTTGGGATAAATGCGGCCGATCACTAAAAATATCGCGACCGATAAAACCGCCGAAACAGCGGCCGTTCCAAAGGAAACTTTAGAAATATCGCCGAACAGCGCTTCCAGTAATTCTAGTTCGGGCACGATTAAAAAACCGACTGCTAAAGAAGCGACAAAAATGACGCCGACCAGCGCCTCGGTCGGCAGCGATGTTTTTATCTCGAGCAGCCAGATTAAAAATATTCCCAAAAGCAAAAAGACGAAAGCGCCCAAAGAAACATCCAGCCCTAAAAGCAAAGCCAACCCCATGCCGGGCAAGGCCACGTGCCCCAAAGCGTCTCCCACCAGCGCCATTCTTTTGGTCAGCATCAAGGAACCCAAATAACCGGCCGCTCCGCCGATGAAAATTCCGGAAATTAAACTGAAAAGAAATTGGTCAGTCATGGCTGTGCTGATAAAGTTTTATTTCTCCGCCGTAAAGCTGGGAAAGGCGCTCCGCGGTCAATTCTTTGGGAACGCTATAACATAGCATTTTCTTATTCAAACAAAGACAGCGTGTGGCGAGTTCGTATACCACGCTCAAATCGTGGGTTACGAGCAATATAGTCAGATTCCTTTCTTTTTTCAATTTCTCCAAAAGCTCGTAAACCGATTCTTGCCCTCCGATGTCAATGCCGGTCATTGGCTCGTCGAAAAGCAAAACACTAGGGTTGGAAACCAAGGCCCAGCCGATTAGAATTCTCTGGAATTGTCCGGAAGACAAATCGCCGATTTTCTTCCGCAAGATATCTTCTTCAAGACCGATGGAATCCAAAATTTCCTTGATTCCGCTCCTCAGAGCTCCTTTCAATCCGAAAAATTCTTGCACGCTCATCGGAATATCTTTGATGAAAGGCAATCGCTGGGGCACGTAACTTAATTTGACTCCCGATGCCCATTCGACTTTACCCCTAAAGGGCAAGATTCCCAACAAAGTTTTAAGCAATACCGTTTTTCCGGCCCCGTTGGGCCCCAAAATCGTCAAAACCTCACCCTCCTTCACCTCAAAAGACAGATTTTCCAAAATCTTCTCTTTCTCTAATTCCACGCTTAAGTTCTCAACTTTTAAAACAATTCCGTTTTCCATATTTTTCTATTCTACCAAAAAATCGTCTTTTAGGCGATTTTTTGCTTTCTAAAAATTAATATCGAGTTCTAGACCCGTCCCCAGTCACTGACGGGAATAGGAATTAGAACCTATCCCATCGCCATTTCCCTCACAAATCTGGACGGGAACGGGTCGGATTCACAGGAATCATCTGCTCCCCCGGCAGGACTCGAACCTGCAACCTTCTCGTTAACAGCGAGCCGCGCTACCATTGCGCCACAGGGGAATATATTCTATTTTCCAATGTACTCCATATATACACTATTTCTAGTATCCTTTCAACTTCTTCAAAGAGCCGTGCTCTCGGATCCTGTCTAAGGCTTTGGCCTCGATTTGGCGAATTCTTTCACGGGTAACTCCGAACGCCTCCCCCACTTCTTCAAGGGTGTGGGTAACGCCATCATCTAAACCGAACCTCATGCCTAAAATCTTCTGCTCTCGCGCCGTCAAATCAACCAAAATATCATGCAGCCTCTCTTTAAGCAGGGTTCTGGCCGCCTCCACCGAAGGCGCAATTACTTTTTCGTCTTCAATAAATTCAGCTAAAACACTGTCCTCTTCGTCTTCGCCGACTGGCGTCTCCAAAGAAACGGTTTCCTGGGAAATTTTCTGAATATGGTGAACCTTGGAAACATCAATGCCCATTTCGGAAGCAATCTCTTCGGGCAACGGTTCCCGGCCCAAATCCTGCAGCAATCTTCGCCTGATCTGGGTGTACTTGGAAATAGTTTCCACCATATGAACCGGAATCCTGATAGTTCTAGCCTGATCAGCCAAGGCTCTGGTTATCGCCTGCCTGATCCACCAAGTGGCATAAGTGGAAAATTTATAGCCTCTCCGCCAATCAAACTTCTCTACGGCGCGAAAAAGCCCCAGGTTTCCTTCCTGGATCAAATCGAGCAATGTTAAATTGGGCGAACGGCCGATATATTTTTTCGCAATGGAAACAACCAGCCTTAGGTTGGCCCGGGCCAACGATTTTTTAGCCTCTTCGTCGCCTTTTTCAATACGCTTGGCTAGTTCTTTCTCCTCGTCGGCGCTCAAAAAAGAAACGCGACCGATTTCTTTCAAATACATCTGCACCGGATCGAGCCCTCCTTCGGAGCTTAGCTTAATTTCCTCTTTCTCCTTATCGCTTTCTTCTTTGAGCTCCAAAAACTCCCTGGATTCCTTGGCTTCAATCCCCCGCTTTTCCAATTCTTCATAGAGGGTATCCAGACCAGCCATATCTTTTTCAATATCCGGGAAGGCATTCAAAATCTCCGAGTAAGTGATAAAACCGCGGTTCTCGCCTTTCTTAATCAACTCGTCCATCTTCTCCGGGGTGACAACCTTGCTTTTCCTGCCCACAGCCCTTTTCGGCTTTCGGTGAATCTTTTTTTTCTTCACAACCTTCTTATGTTTTTTCTTTTTTTGCACCTTCCCTTTTTTTGATTTTTTCTTTTTATGTTTCTTAACCATAATTAGTCTAGCAACTTATTAGCTAATTTATTAAATTCTCGCGTTAAATTATTGACCCGTTCCAGCTCTTTTTCCAATTCGGCCTTTTTAATCTCCTGGGAAATTCCGTCGAGCTTGTTTTTCGTTTCCATTTTTTCTATTTCCCTCAAGCTTAATTTCACCTCGGCCAAGCAATCAACGCTCTCGCCCTCGACCTCGCCCCTTAGAAAGAGGTAATTAACAAAATCATCGGTTTGAAGAGGTGATTTTTGCTGCTTTAAATCAACAAAAATAGTTTGAATTTTGGGATCGAAATAAGGCAGATAATCATCGGTGATTAATTCGAGGGTGCTTCCCGGATTCCTTAAAACCAAAGAGGCGGTTCTTTCCTCAAGCAGCTGCTTACGAGTCATAATTTTTGGTAAAATCGGCGTATCTTCTTCCAAAAACGGGGCAACCACTGTCGCACTAGTTTTCTTTAACTCCTCCTCCACTGTTTCCTCTTTCACCTGCAACTTTCTGGCAAGCTCCTGCACCCAATAAGCACGTTCTATGGCGCTGGGAATTATTTTTAAAACCGGCAAAAGCACTTTGGAAATTTCCCTTTTCCCTTCAGGGGTCTTGGAATCGAAATGGCTGAAAGCCGATTCGAAATAAAATTGTAAAATAGACTTGGCCTCACCGATCATTTTAGGCCAATTTTCAGAATTTTCGGCGACAATGTCGGCCGGATCCTTTCCTCCAATCATCGTAACCACTTTGATATTAAAACCTTGCGCTTGGGCGAGATCAATGCCTCTTTTCGTGGCCGAGTCGCCCGCCACATCCATGTCAAAAGCGCTAAGCAAATTATTGGAATAACGCTTCAAAATTTTAAGCTGCGAATTAGTCAAAGCCGTGCCCGAAGTCGCCACCACGTTTTCCACGCCGGCCTGGAATGACATAATCGCATCCATATAGCCCTCGACCATAACGCAAACGTCTTTTTTCCTGATTTCCACTTTGGCTTTGTCCAGTCCATAAAGGGTACGGCTTTTATCGTAAAGCAAAGTTTGAGGGGTATTAACATACTTGGCGATATTCTCTTTATCTTTTTCCTTAAAAACCCGGCCGCCGAAACCGATCACCTGGGAATTGAAATCAAAAACCGGAAAAATGATCCTGCCACGGAACCGATCGTAGAAAGAACCCTTTTCTGAAGTTAAGCCTAAACCGGCTCTTTCGATCTCGCTTTTCTGATAATTGCGCGAAGCCAAAAAATCCGACAGACCCTGCCAGACATCAGGCGCATAACCTAATCTCCATTTCACAATTGATTCGGGCTTGAGGCCTCTCTGCAAAAGATATTTCTTCGCTTCCTTGCCGACGGTGCTGGCTTCCAATTGTTTTTCAAAAAACCGGCACGTCAATTCGCAGACTTCAAGCAGCCGATTTCTTTCGGTTTGAAAATGCGCCGCTTCAGCCGTGGCATATTTTTTCAATTCTACGCCGGCTTTTTGGGCTAAAATCCGCAAAGCATCGCCGAACTCCACGCCTTCAATCTGCATAATGAACTTAAAAATATCGCCGCCCGAACCGCACCCAAAACAGTGCCAAATTTGCCGGGCCGGGGAAACAAATAACGACGGTTTTTTTTCGGAATGAAAAGGGCAGGCGGCCCGAAGATTAGCTCCGGTCTTTTGGAGTTTAATATAAGAACCAACCACCTCGACGATATCCAGCCGATTTTTAATTTCTTCAATGGGAGAACTAATCATAACCCGATATTTTATTGCTTCTTCGGTTTCGAAAAAAAGAAGATGTAAACTATTTCCAGAAGAGCCAGGGTGTTTACCGCCAATAAAGCGATAAACCATTTTTTGTGGCTGTTTCTAGCCGCCCGCCACAAAGCCACGCCCTTCCAGGCCAGAACCCATGCCAAAACCAGATATAACCAACCGCTGTTTAAAATTGAATCTAACATGTTTTATTATTTATTTTATCAGCCATTTCGATTTCTGCCAATAAGCCCTCGACCAGATCGTAGGCTTTGGCCTCTTCGAAAGAAACCCATGCATAATCAATATTTTCTTCGTTCAGCTTAACCTCGCCCGATTTATAATCGCCGTAATAACTCAGAATAACTACCGGCACTCCGTCGGGGCGGATAAAGGTGATATCTAAAAGATAGTTCAGTTTGCCCGTTTCAATTCCCGCCTCTTCCCGCACCTCCCTCCGCAAAGAATTCTCCACGGCAAAATACCAATGGTCATGCGTGGTCTTCGGCAAATTAATGTAATCGTCCACCTCCAATCCCCCGCCCGGCACCGTCCATTTCCCGGGAAAAGCTTTTTTATTCAAATTCCTGCGCACCAGCAAATATTTGCCGTCCTTATGGATAATGGCCGTCAAGGCAATCCGATGAAGCTCTTTATCTTTAATCTCCATGATTAAATTATTTTGCTTAAGTCTCCGTCGATAATAGCGGGCTTCATCCCCAGAATTTCTTCTTTGTAGGATATTTCCGGAATCGGGTTCAAAAGATAGATTTTTTTATTGAGATGCAGCGCCAGACCCATTTCCATCAGAGTGTTGGCTCCGACGTAGCCCGGAATATTATTTTTGGCGTAATTCAAAACCAAGATGGCATCCGACCAAACAACCTTATTAAAATGCTTTTTCATCGCCATTTCTTTCCTGTCCCAAACCCAACCCGTGTTGTCTGTGCTCGTTTTTCTGATTTCATAATACTGCGAAGCCGAAATCGTATTGCCGTTGCCGTCCTCAAACTGAGACGGCGGCAAATCCACTTCATGGCCTAGTTGCTCCAGCCGCTCTTTGGCTTCCTCCATTTCCTTATAAAACGCGATGCTTCCGCAAATAGTAATTTTCATAATTTGTAGCCGACCCCTGAAAGCATTTCCGGCATGATTTCGAGAGGTATGCCCTTTAAAACGTTATTATAACTGCCGACTAATTTCGCAATAAACGACGAACTGACGTTTTTCAACGGGTCGAAACCGAGAGCAAAGGTGTTGTAACGCGAATCCTGCTCAAGATACTGATTAATCTCTTTTTCCGACAACTCTCTCATCAATAATTCCGTTTTAACTGTCTTTGATGCCGTTGCCCTGGTCGCCGTATTAATCATACAGATACCCGTATAAAATTCAAACTTTTTTCCGGATAAACCCATTAACCTCTCGAATTCTTCCTGCTTCGACTTAGGTTTTTCTAAAATCTTGCCATTTAAGCATCCGATCGAATCCATGCCGATCACGATGGCGTCGGAATGATTTTTAGCCACCGCCTCGGCTTTAAGCCCGGAAAGCGTTTTAACCAATTCTTTAGGGTTGTTCCTTTCCGCTCCGGATTCGTCAACCTTACTGCCTTCCGCTTCAAAATCTATCCCGAGAAACTTAAACGCCTCGATGCGGTAAGGAGAAGTTGTGGCTAAAATTATTTTGCTCATTTTTATTGCCTAATTTCGCAGAATTTGCTCAAGACCTCGACGGCTTTCTCCAGATTTTTTTCTTCCACTAAAACATAGTTGGTCTCATAGGTCGAAACGTTGAAAATACTGATGCCCGCTTCGGCCAAAGGATTAGCCAAAGCGGCGATGACGCCCACCGATTCTAATTCGACATCGCCCTCTAACCTAAAGGCTCTCCAGTCTCTTTCTATTAAAACCCCTCCCGGAATTTCGTCTTGGGGGCAAACGATCGACAACTCGGTTTTTGTCCGGGTAATGGAACAAAAATTAATATCTTTGGCCCATTCGGGGATGGAACTTCTTTCCGAAAGGCGACAAATGCCTAATTTTTCAGGCAAGACCGAAAGCGTAAATTTTGTGGTGCTCATAAGGTTATTGATTATTTTTTATTTTTTTAAAAAAATCTACAAAATTCTTATAATTTCGGGCGATAATCTCCACGGCTTGCGCCCGATCAATCTTTTTTGCATGAAAATCTAAAAGAGCTTGTTTGAAAATAGCCCGGCCCACGGCAAAACCTACAACCCCGGGGATAACCGCTAACGCCGCCAACTGCGCCTGCTTCCCAACACCGCTCTCTCCCCGATCTGAAATAACAACTTTGACCATCCCGCGACCACCCGATTGTGCCTGCTCAACTACAACCGTCATTTCGTCAATTTTTTCCAAACATTCCAGCTTCCAAACATCCGGCTCAATGCCGCTTTCTTGCAATTGAGCAATGCTCTTTTTCATGATTTCGGCTTGCAAAACCGGCTCCACTAATAATTCAAATAGAAATTTGTAATTATTTTGGTGACAAAAATCATTAACGATTTTCAGTTTTGCAATTTGGCGATTGTTTAATTCCCTATCCCCGTCCGGATTATATCTAAGTAAAGTTTTGACGTAATCGGGTTTGAATTTTTCAATATGAGCTCCGAAATTCTGGCCGTATTCAAAATCAAATTCTTCTTGACCCGATTTTTCCACGGCTAAAATGCGTTTCACTCCCAAAACGCTCGCTTCTTCCTGAATTTTAGCGCCAAATTGCTCATCAACCAAAATTGCTGCAGCCTCCTTGGGCACGCCCATTTCCAGAGCCGCCAAAAAACCTTCGTAAATAATATGTTTGTAATCGGCCAATAACGCTGTCTGTTCGAGCGTCAAGTTTTCTTCCGAAAAGCCGAACATCTTGACGAATGAAGCGCGATGGTCGAACGGTAAAATGTAGAGTTTCTTTTGCATAAACTAATAAAATCATATCAAAAATCACCCCCCAAAGCAAATTACAAAAACTGAGATGTTTAACCTTTAATGTTAAACATCTCGTTTAGAAATTGGCGGGACACTCGGGTTAAGTACCCCGGTGAACGCTCTTTATGAGGGCGTTATTGCACTTTTTGGGGTATTTTGCCAAATTGTTTATTCTTTATCGGTAAATACTACTAGCCGCTGAGAATAACTTTTGGAAACCGCATCCCAAACTCCTTCGCAGGTAATGAGGTTAAGGTGTGGTTTCCCGTCATTTAAATTAAACACGTCTGAAGCGTCCGCATTCGGTTCGTAATTTCGGCTTTCGCGCACTATAAATATAGTAGTCGCTCCCGTGTCGTCTTCGACGTATAGAATATCACCTCTCTTTAGTTTATTTAAATCATCAAACACTGACCCTTCCCCGTTTTTCCATTGGCCGTAATGTCCGGCGATAACAGCGCTACCGTTCTCCCCCGGTCGCGGTCCAAGATCAAACCAGGCCACCTCAATAGGGCCTTTCGGCGCACCCATTTCCCCGTTGGGCGTAAGACCCACATGTTCGACAGCGGCATCAATATTAATCACCGGTATTTTAAGACGCACCGGCAACCCAGAAATTGTTTGTTGTTTAATGGTTGGGACATTTCGGACTGAATTTTCGGTAATTAAATAAAAAAACATTGGAGAGAGTGCGCATCCAACAAAGAAAACTATTAATAGTGTTTGTATTGATAAGATTTTCATAACCGCAAGAACCCCGCCAGGGCGGGGTTCATCGTTATCTGAACTAGATTGTTCGTTTCCTCCGGGCAAGGTAGAAGAAGATCAAAGCCGCCAAGATGCCTCCCAAAACCGGTATAACAATATTCCAGGGAATACTTTTTACAAAAGGAGCGATTCCGGTATTGGGCAATTTTGGAGTTACCACGACCGTAGCCAGCGAGAAATCGACAGCGGTCAAACCATTGGCGCTTCCATTAACCGTGCCGATATTTGTCGTTGTTTTTGTAAGATTAGTTTGACAGGTAAAACTCCATGTTTCGTTGCTCTCAAGTAGGTCGTTTTTGTTAAGGTCCCCCGGGTGGCTTGAGACGCGACCCGGTAAACCGGTACATTTATTATCAGAGATAAAGACATTGCTTAATGGCGCCGTACCGGGGTTGGTTACGGTATATGTGTAGGTAACCGCTCCGCCGGGTGGAGCAACCAACACGTTGGGTTTTTTTACCACATGAATCAAGGGCGGCACTACAGATTTGCCCACAATAACTGTGGCGCTGGCGATATCAACCGCACTTATGCCGTTGGCCCATCCGGTAGCGACGGCGGTGTTTGTGTGAGTTTCCGAAAGCGTCTGAGTACAGGTGTTCACCCATGTTTCATTCACGTCGAGTTTGTGGTCGCCATTCGTGTCGCCGGAGGCAAGAATTATGGGGCTGCAGGTATCGCCGACAATTGTTATATCGGTGACCGGTACCGTTCCGGTATTGCGAATCGTGTAGGTATATACCACCGAGCCTGGACCGGCCGGTAGAGATAAAGGATTGGCTGTTTTCACCATATCAATAAGGGGCGGTACGGGCGGGACAGCCAGAGGCGTACCTGTGTCGTCATTGGTAATGATACAAAATTTTTGGTCACCCGGATTAAGGTTAAATTGACCGTTCATATCACAATCGCCAGAGAACGTCTTGGTATAGTTGGAATCATTAGTTTCGGTCACGGTAAATACAGAGGCGGGTGCGTGGAGAGTATAGGTTGTGCCAGAAACCGCTGGTATGCCGTCGATAAACAAAGGAAAATCGGCAACGGTCTTGGTTCCGCCGTTATCGTTAATGACTGTTTTAACGACATTAATCGTCCCTCGATAATACGCACCCCCAAACGTTTCCGAAGTTGGGGTAGATACAGCGGCTGCACATGTTGCCTTGGTAATAGTATTGGCGATTAAGGTAACTGCGCCATTCCGCGCTAACAATCTACCCGTCACATTAGCACCGCTCTGGAGCGAGATGGACGTCAAAGCTAGAATATTTCCTTTGAAAATGGAGTTCGTTTTGAGTGTCGCAGAACTACCGACTTGCCAAAAAACATTGCAAGCCTGAGTACCATTTGTAAGCTTCACCTCGCTACCCACCTCTGCGGTAAGCGTGGAGCCCGCTTGAAAAATGAAGACTGCATTGGCGTCGCCACCACCATCGAGCGTCAATGTTCCTGTGAGCCCAAATGAACTTTCGTCGTTATAAACGCCTGGTGTCAAGGTTTCTGTCCCGAAGATTTTGATCGGGTCGTAAGTTATAGTTGGTGTTTGTGCAGCGGCGGCATTATAGGCCGTGACCAGTGCGGCTTTTGCACTCACCGTGGCCGCGTCATTGGGGTCGGCGGCGGTGTGATTCGTGCCGGTCAGAGTGACACAATCCACAGCCGGGCATACCGTGAATCCTGTCTCAGTGGGAGTCGGAGACGACCCGACATCACCGCTGATCGTGCTCACGCCAGTGTTAGTGATGCCAGTGCCCGCCAGAATCGCGTAATCAGCCGCTGTGCCAAGATTTACTGTTGTTGCGGCCCTGGTTAGCCAAGCCAAACCAAGTACAAGCACGACAACCAATATAAGTAATACTATAACCTTATTAAATATCTTCATATATTTTATTTATTAATAATTATTATAAATGATTATTTTATTAAGACCTTTATTATGGTATACACCCCCCGGAGACTTTTACGATACCCTAAACAAAAAACGACCAGAGCCTTATAGGCTCGGGTCGCCACTCACTCGCGGTCATTCGGGTCTTGCCGATAAAAAGTTGTCGTGGCGGAGAGGCAGGGATTCGAACCCTGGATACCTTGCGGTATATCCGCTCTCCAAGCGGACGCACTAGGCCACTATGCGACCTCTCCTGATTAAAATTGCATCTCTCTTAACGCCTTAATTCTCTGCTCAACCGGCGGATGTGTCAAGAAAAAAGAAGAAAAACTTTTCCCTTTTAACGGATTGGAAATATAAAGATGGGTGGTGGAAGTGGAAACTCTTTTCATGGGCGAGGGATCAGCGGCAATTTTAGCCAAAGCGCGCGCCAATCCTTCAGGGTATCTCGTTAAAAGCGCGCCGGAAGCATCGGCTAAAAACTCCCGCTTCCGGGAGACAGCCATTTGAATCAGCATGGCGACTAATGGCGACAAAATCATTAAAACGACGCCCACTACAGCCAAAATCGCGCCCGCCTGGCCGCTCCCCCGATCGTCTCTTTTTTTCATGCCGCCAAACAGCATCGATCGCATCAGCATGTCCGAAAGAATGCTGACAAATCCCACCAGAACCACAACAACGGTCATCAACAGCATGTCTTTATTGCCGATATGGGAAAGCTCGTGAGAAATAACGCCTTCCAATTCTTGTTTATCGAGTTTTTCGAGCAACCCCTGCGTGACGGCGATGACGGCGTGCTTGGCGTTTCGGCCCGTAGCGAAAGCATTGGGCTGCGCTTCCGGAATAATATAAATCCGAGGTAAAGGAAGCCCGGCGGTAATGCAAAGATTCTCGACAATTCTGTAAAGTTCGGGGTTGTCTTGTTTTTCAATGGGCCTGGCTTTAGTTAATGCCAGAACAACTTTATCGGAATACCAAAAACTGGCGACATTCATCACGATGCTGAAAACCACGGCGTAAATCAAAATAGCCTGATTCTGAAAAACGTAGCTGAAAATCCATCCCAGACCGATGATAAAAACAAAAAACAGAGAAACTAAAATCCATGTTTTCCGAATATTGGATTCGGCGTGAGTATAAATGGTCATTTAGTAAAATTAGAATTTTACACTGACCGGCTCTTTTTGAGAAGCTTCGGCTATTTCGAAAAACTCGGCGGCTTTGAAGCCGAAAATTCCGGCCAACGCATTTTGCGGGAAAGACTGCAACGTGGTGTTGAAGTCCCTGACATTGCCGTTATAAAAGCGCCTGGCCGCCTGAACCTTATCTTCAGTATCGGTCAGCTCCCGCTGTAATTCCAGAAAGTTTTGAGAAGCTTTAAGATCGGGATAATTTTCCGAAACCGCAAAAAGCGATTTCAGGGTTTGCGATAAAGCGTTTTCGGCATCTCCCCTCTCTTTGATAGTTTGGGCTCCCATCGCTTGCGTTCTCGCTTGAGTCACTTTTTCAAAAAGTTCTCTTTCGTGAGAAGCATAACCCTTGACCGTTTCCACCAGATTGGGGATCAAATCGTAACGCCTCTTTAATTGGACGTCGATGTCGGCCCAAGCCTCTTTGACCCTGTTGCGCAGAGTCACAAAGCGGTTAAAGGTGAGAATAAGCCAAAGAACTATGACAACGCCGATAGCTAAAATAAGTTGAAGTGTGTTCATATGCTTCTATTATAGTGGATTTTGGCTATTTTTAATACCCCATGCCCATTTGAGGCATGCCTGGATTTTCTTTCTTTTCTTCGGGTTTTTCAGAAACCACGGCTTCGGTCGTTAAAATCATGGCTGCGGCTGAAGTGGAATTTTCCAAAGCGGCTCTAACTACCTTCGTCGGATCGATAATACCCGACAGAATCAAGTCCTCATATTGCATGGTTTCGGCGTTAAAACCGAAACTACCTGAATGTTTCTTGACCTCTTCGGCTACCACGGCTCCATCCAAACCGGCATTTTCGGCAATCTGCCTGATTGGTTTTTGCAAGGCTATTTTTAAAATATTCAATCCGGTCTTTTCATCACCCTCCAAGTTAAGGCCTTCCAAAGCCGCGATTGATCTTAAAAGCGCTACTCCCCCGCCCGGCAAAATGCCCTCCTCAATGGCGGCTCGAGTTGCATTCAAGGCGTCTTCGGTTTTGCGCTGGACGGCTTTTTGTTCAACTTCTGAAGCGGCTCCCACCTTAATCACGGCCACTCCGCCCGAAAGCTTACCCAATCTTTCCTGCAATTTTTCTTTATCGAAATCGGAAGTGGAATTTTTGATTTCATTTTTAATCTGGCTGATTCTGGCTTCAATGTCTTCCTTTTTACCCTTGCCGTCAACAATGGTGGTGTTTTCTTTAGTGGAAACGACTTTGCGCGCGCTGCCCAGAACATCAAGCTCAATTTTATCTAATTTCAAACCGATTTCTTCAGAAACAACTTTAGCGCCGGTAACCGCTGCGATATCTTCCAGCGTCTCTTTTTTCCTATCGCCAAAACCAGGAGCTTTAATAGCTAAAGCGCTGAAAATGCCGCGAAGTTTATTAACCAATAAGGTCGCTAACGCTTCCCCATCAACATCATCGGCGATAATGACTAATTCTTTTTTGCCAGTCTGAGCGATTTTTTCCAAAATTGGCAAAATTTCCTGGATGGAAGAGATTTTTTTATCGGTAATTAAAATGTACGGGTCTTCGAACTCCGCTTCCATTCTTTCGGGCTTAGTAATCATATAAGGAGAAATATATCCCCGATCAAATTGCAATCCTTTGACGATTTCTTTAGAAAGGCCGAATGTTTTTGACTCTTCAACGGTAATCACCCCGTCTTTGCCCACCTCCGAAACAACTTCAGCGATCAATTTACCTATCTCTGCATTCCCTGCGGAAATCGTAGCAACCTGGGCCACTTCCTCTTGGCCGGAAATTTGTTTGGACATTTTTTTAAGTTCGGCAATCACGGCCTTGGTCGTCTTTTCAATGCCCCGCCTTAAAGCCAAAGGGTTGGCTCCGGCCGCCACGTTTTTCAAACCTTCGGCGCAAATAGCCTGGGTTAAAACAACCGCGGTGCTTGTACCGTCGCCCGCCATATCGTTGGTTTTTTCGGCAACCTGTTTGACGATTTCCGCTCCCATATTTTCTACCCTGTCGGACAATTCAATTTCTTTCGCAATGGTCACTCCGTCATCGCATATTTCGGGCGCTCCGAATCCTTTATCTAAAACAACGTGCCTGCCCTTGGGGCCAAGGGTGACTTTGATCGCATCGGTGATTTTATCGATGCCGTCCTTTATTTTTCTTCTCGCTTCTTCTTTAAATAAAATTTGTTTTGCCATATGTTTAAAATTACTCCAAAATCGCCAAGATGTCTTCCTCTTTAGCAATTAAGTATTCTTTATCCTCAACCTTAATTTCATTCGGGCCGTATTTGGTGAACAGCACCTTGTCGCCCGGTTTTACTTCCATGGGAATAATATTCCCCATTTTATTTTTTCTGCCCGGGCCTATGGCAATAATCTTGCCCTGCTCGGGCCTTTCCTTTTCGGCGGTTCGGGGCAACAGAATGCCGCCTTTGCTTTTTTCTTCTCCCTTGATCGGCTCGATTAAAACGTGATCGGAAATTGGTTTGATTTGCATAATTTTGAACGTTAGTGAATAATTATGCAAACAAGGTTCTGACGAAGTCGGGTTCTTATTTGCATAATTTTAATATATGGTTAATCTATTATCTTCATCGATTTCCTAAAACTTGTCAAGCCTGTTTACCACCAGGTGGTAAACATGTTTATTCGAGATAAATAGGCTCGTGACCGCTTGATCGTTCTTTTAAAAACTCTTCTACAAACTCTCGGTAATTATTTAGTTTATCGGGACTTATAGAAAGATATTTTTCTAAAACTTCCGGGGGAGCTAAAATCTTTGATTTTCGTTTTCCTATTTTATCGGGAAAACTGGAAAATTGGTAATCCTCTAAAAATTTGAAGGCGTCTTCTTTATTTCTCAAACCATCTTCTCGCCACCCCGGCTGAAAAACATCTAATGGATTCATAACGCTGACATAACGGCTGACAGCATCTGATTGAAGTTGAGTTTTTATCATTACAGCTCGATAAGGGCCTTCGAACAAAGCGCCCTTGCGACGATGTTTTAAATTAAAATATTGGGCGAAAGCGTTGTTAAGTTTTTTCATTAAAACTGGAACGCTATTTTCACTATTTGGCACCAGATAAAGGTGATTATGGTTTACCACCAGAGAAAAATCTAGAAGAGAAACTAGTGGTTGATGCTCTTTAATAATAAAGTGCGATGAGAGTTCTTCGCCTTGCAATAAGGCTTGTGCGGCCTTAACTATATCTTGGCGCCAGAGGCTGTATGCCGGTTTCCCAATATTGGCGGCGTAAAGTTGAAAAACAAACCTAAAACAATCGATTTCGTTATTGAAAATTTTTCGTTCCTCTATCGCTCGAGAAATTATATGAACCGGTTGTCCTACCTCAAAGATAGTTTCTCTAAATGGCATATTTTATATGTTTACCACCAGGTGGTAAACACTTTCACTTGCATATTAATGGAAAGGAAAAGGCGCGTCAAGACTGACACGCCTTTGCATTATCGTTTTTAGCTTCGCAAGTATTTCCGAAGCCATTCCCTCACTTTAGGGAATAGAAGAAGAACCGATACGATCAATAGTACCGCGATGATTACGCCGTCAAAAACGTCCATGCCTTACCTCCTTGCACTTTTTTCAATAAGGCATTATACCACACTCTTCAAAAATTGTCCAGTGTGGCTCTTTTTGCTTTTAATGATTTCTTTGATCGGGCCTTCGACCACGATATAGCCGCCCTTGTCCCCGCCTTCGGGACCCAAGTCAATAATCCAATCGGCGTTCCTGATGACGTCGCCGTTGTGTTCAATCACCAAAACCGTGTTGCCTTTTTCAACCAAACCGCGCAAAACCTGGACCAGTCTCCGGATATCGTCAAAATGCAAGCCGGTCGTCGGTTCGTCTAAAATATATAAGCTCTTGCCCGTGGCTTTTCGCGCAAGCTCGGTGGCCAATTTTACCCTTTGCGCCTCTCCGCCGGAAAGCGAAGTGGCCGACTGGCCCAAATGCATATAGCCCAAACCGACACTATTTAAGGTTTTCAGTTTTTCGGCAATGCCTGGAATGTTCTTGAAAAATTCCGAACTTTCCTCCACTGTCATTTCCAAAATATCAGAGATATTTTTTCCTTTATACTCCACGGCCAAAGTTTCTTTATTAAATCTCTTGCCTTTGCATTCCTGGCACTCAACGTAAATATCCGGCAGAAAGTACATTTCGATTTTCTTCATGCCCTGGCCCTCGCACGCTTCGCATCGTCCGCCTTTGACATTGAAAGAAAACCTGCCCGGACCGTATCCCCTGGCTTTGGCTTCTTTGGTTTTGGTGAACAAATCCCTGATGTATGCGAAAGCGCCGGTATAGGTGCACGGATTGGATCTCGGAGTCCGGCCGATCGGCGACTGATCAACCAGAACAACTTTATTTAAATGTTCAATGCCTGTAATTGCTTTGTGCTCGCCGGGCACTTCTTTCGCATGATAAAATTTGCGCAACAGCGCCCGCGCCAAAATATCGTTCATTAAAGAAGATTTGCCCGAACCGGAAACTCCGGTGATGCAAACGAGTTTGCCCAGAGGAATTTTAACATCAATATTTTTCAGGTTATGTTCCTTTGCTCCTTTAATAACCAAATATTTCTGGCCAGATTTGCTTAATTTGTTTGATTGAGACGAGACTTCAATCACTTTACGGCCCGAAAGATATTCGCCGGTTAAGGTGTTGGCTCTCATGATTTCTTTGGGTGTGCCTTGGAAAATAATCTTGCCGCCATATTTGCCCGCGCCGGGCCCAACATCGATAATTTGATCGGCTGCCATCATGGTTTGAGCATCGTGTTCGACCACAATTACCGAGTTGCCGAGATTTCTTAATCTTTTCAAGGTCTCGATTAATTTTTGCTGATCCCGAGGATGAAGGCCGATAGACGGTTCGTCCAGGATATAAAGAACGCTGGTCAGCTTTGAGCCAATTTGCGTCGCCAATCTGATGCGTTGCTCCTCTCCCCCGGACAAGGTAGCGGCTTTTCGGCCCAAGGTTAAATAATCAAGGCCGACATCAATTAAAAATTGCAGCCGATTTAAAATTTCTTTGACAATGGCTCCGGCGATTTTAGATTCGCGTTCTTTCAATTTTAAAGTGGTGAAAAATCCCTGAAGCTTGATGATCGACGTGGAAACAACGTCGTCGATTGATCTACCCGCCACCGTCACCGCCAAAACTTCTGGCTTCAGCCTTTTGCCGCGGCAAACCTCGCATTCTTTCTCTATCATATATTGTTCGATTTCCTGGCGCGTGAAATCAGAATCGGTTTCGTGGTAGCGTCTCTCCAAATTAGGCACCACTCCCTCAAATCCCTCTTCGCCGGAGAAAATTATGTTCATAATTTTCTCCGACAACTCTTTGACCGGCGCATCCAGAGAAAACCGATGCTTTTCGGATAAGGTTAATAATTCTCTCCAAAAATATCCCTGGCCGCCTATTTTGCGCGAGGTGTGAGCCCAAGGGAAAATGGCTCCCTCGGCCAAAGTTAAATTAGTATTGGGAATCACGAGCTTCGGATCAACTTCCAATTTTTCACCAAGCCCCTGGCAAGATGGACACGCCCCGTAAGGTCCGTTGAAAGAAAAGAGCCGCGGTTCTACCTCCGGCAAAGAAATGCAGCACTCTTCGCAGGCAAAATGCTCGGAAAACGCGATGTCTTTTTCGTGAAGCCCTACCATCATAATCCCCTTGCCCAGCTTCAAAGCGGTCTCAATTGAATCAATTAATCTCGGTTTATCCAGCTCGCCATTTAAGATAAGACTATCAACCACTACTTCAATATTATGTTTTTTAGTTTTATCTAATTCCAGATTCAACGCTTCTTCCGTCCGATGGATCGTATTATCAATCCTGACCCTGACAAATCCCGCCCGGTGGATTTCTTCCAGAATGCCGTGGTGCTCCCCCTTTTTACCCCTGACCACCGAGCCCAGAATAATAATCTCGCTGTTTCTCGGCAAACCGAGAATCTGTTCCGTGATTTGATCCGCGGTCTGGCAAGAAATAATCTTGCCGCACCCGGGGCAATGAGGCACGCCGATTCTCGCAAACAAAAGACGGAGATAATCATAAATCTCCGTGATTGTGCCCACGGTTGACCGCGGGTTGTGAGTTGATTTTCTCTGATCTATGGAAATGGCCGGCGAGATGCCCTCGATTTTATCGACATCCGGCTTTTGCATCACTCCCAGAAATTGGCGCGCATAAGCCGAGAGCGATTCGACATATCTTCTCTGGCCTTCGGCATATAAAGTATCAAAAGCCAAAGAAGATTTGCCCGAACCCGAAAGACCGGTGATCACCACGAGTTTGTTTTTAGGAATGTCCACATTAATATTTTTGAGATTGTGGACTCTCGCTCCGCGGATTTTGATAAGATTGCTCAACATGAATTCAATTTCTTATTATACGTCAGATGTCAAGCCTTGGCAAGGACAGCTATTGACAAGGTCGTAAAAAGGTGGCATACTTTAACCAGTAAAATTGGGGAGGAGAAAAAAATGAAACCTAGTCCAGGGCTTCTGATAATAGTTCTACTCTTAGTGTCTTGCTTTCTGGGCGCTTTCTCGGCCACCGTAGATTCGTGGCACAAAACAAAGGTGGTGGTGACGGTGGACGCACCGGTAGATATCACCATCACCGCCACGGACACCGCGATGACTGACAGCGTGACCGGGACGATATTTAGCCCGGGTCAAGGCTTAGTCGTCCCAGCCGGCACGCAGAAAACGATAGATCTAGCTGCGGTCGGGGAGATCAACCTGAAAATAGAATAGCTCTCAAAGCCCCGAAACGTTCGACTCGTTTCGGGGCTCTTTCTTTTTTCAAGATATCCGATTTCCGGATATTTACCTGGAAATCGGATATCCAGACATCGTTTGACGACGGATATTCGGGGAGTCCGATTTCCCTCCAAATGTGGGGGAAATCGGATTCCCAGTTTAGTGGATTTCGTAATTCTTTAATCGTCGTTAAAAACCCGCCAAACGTGTGTACACATTACCGACGCGGCTTGACACAAAATAACTCTTATGGTATAAAGAGCAGTCCTGTGGGCGACAAAAGAGCGCCAAGGAACTAAGGAGGGTACTTTGAAAAAAATATTCAGACACTGGAAAATAACAATCCCGGTTATCGTGGTGCTCCTCGCTGTACTTATTTTCAGTGCCGGTCCGGCCATGGCCGCCTGGATAGGCGGGATCACGAACTCAACGGAAATAAAAGAACCGTTGAGTAAAAACACAATTACCTTAGAAGAGCAATCAGTCTTCCCTGGGGAATCGGTCACTTGGGAAGTAGAAGTAAAAAACAATGCAAATGTCACCTATGGCATAAAATACGAGGCCTGGACGTTTTATGACTTCCGTGGCATGGCTCGCGGATCAGAAAAATCGTTCTCCCGCAGCGGCGGAACGGAGCCGAAGATAGAGCAAATAAGAGAGACGTTGACCCTAGCCGACATTTCTCCAAAGGGCGGCGGAGCAATAAATACCAACTCCATTGGAGAGTTGCGCCTCTTTATTGATCCTGATGGGACCGGACCGCTACCCGAAAGCCAATATGTTCCTGGAACCAAAGTGGACATCCAGCCAAAAGGCATCCATGCCTTGAAGTTGATGCTAAAGGTTGCTCCGGAAGCTTACGACGGAATCGTCGTAAGTTACATTGATCCCTTCCGAGGGGCGCCCACCGCAACCGCAACCACCCAGTAAGCCGAGCTGTACTAATAAAAAGAGGCAACCACCAAGTGTTGCCTCTTTTGCGTTTCTGGGATTAGAATTAAATAATGAAGAAAGCTTTGTTTTTACTGCCTTTTTTGATCGTCTTGTTTATCCCCCTTTCGTCTTTAGCCCCGACGCAAAAACAACCAGAACTGCCGCCAATCAAAATTATTCTGACGGGCGATCTTATGTTAGATCGGGGGGTTGAATATATGGTAAATAAATACGGCAACGGAGACTTCAAGTTTCCTTTTTTGAAAATCGCTGATGAACTAAACCAAGCAGATATTGTTTTCGGCAACCTGGAAGGGCCGATTTCAGATAAGGGGACAAAAGTCGGCAGTATTTATTCTTTCAGAAACGACCCGCGGGTCCTGGACGGTTTAACTTTCGCCGGGTTCAATATCTTATCCTTGGCCAACAACCACATCTTTGATTACGGCCGATTAGCACTAGAAGACACGCTGGAAAGATTAAAAAATGCCAGCATTGATTGCGTCGGTTTCGGCCCGGCAGTTATTAAAGATATCCGCGGCACGAAAATCGCCTTTCTGGCTTACACTGCTTTTGGAGCCGCCAAAATTTCAGAAAGCGATTTTGAAAAAGTAAAACAAGAAATAAAAACAGCTAAGGAAGAAGCGGACATTTTGATCGTCTCTTTGCATGCGGGCGAGGAATACCAAAAGACTCCCAATCAATTTCAAATTGATTTTTTTAAAACAGCTTACGGGGCCGGCGCGGATTTGGTTGTCGGACATCATCCGCACGTTGTCCAGCCCGACTTATACAGCTTGGGCAATTTCATCTTTGACCAGGGGTTTTCGGAAGAAACCATGAAGGGCGAAATTATTGAGGTCCAAATCCAAGACAAAAAAATAAAAAATATCTTAACCAAAGAAGTGAAAATCAACGATTTCTTCCAACCCGAGTTGTTGAAATGATAATAATCTGTTATAATTAAAAAATGATACGCGGATTCCTTGTCAAAATTGTTTCGGGCGTTTTGGGTTTATGGATTGCGGTCAGCTTCGTGCCCGGAGTCGAATTCACCGGCAGCTTGAAAAGCCTGGCGATCGCGGGAATTTTGTTGGGCTTGGTTAATTTTTTCATCAAACCCCTCCTGAAAATCATCACCCTACCCATCAGAATGCTGACCCTGGGGCTGTTTGGGATTATTATCAACGTGGCCATGGTTTGGGCCATCGACATTTTTTACCCGGAGCTTGTCATCATCGGCATTCTGCCGCTCTTCTGGACGACTCTCGCTGTTTGGGGATTAAGCATTATCCTTGGTTTATTTTTTAACAGAAAACATGACTAATATTTTAATCATCGCGCAATTAATCGTTTCGGCAGTCTTGATCGTTTTAATCCTCTTGCAGCAAAGAGGCACCGCTTTGGGTTCCGCTTTCGGGCAAGAAGGCGGTTTTTACGGCACGCTCCGAGGAGTGCAGAAAAAAATCTTCTGGGCAACGGTCGTTATGGGAGCTTTATTCCTGGGACTGGCCGTCGCCAACCTCATTCTCTAAGACAATGCGAACTTTACCCTCGAAAAAACAATGGGTTCAATTTTTTTCCGTTTTGGATCAAAAAGAAAAAATTGTTTTTTCCATTTTCCTCGGACTGTTTATCTGTTCGGGGCTTTTTTCAACAGTTAACTTTTACGTAAAGCACACCGAGATTGCCCCTTCGGCCGGCGGCGAATACGTCGAGGGCTTGGTGGGCAGTCCGCGTTTTATCAATCCGATTTATGCGCAAGGTTCCGATGTTGACAGAGATCTGGTGGAAATTATTTTTTCAAGCCTAGTGCCCGATCTGACGAAAGACTTAAAGGTCACGGAAGACGGCAAGGCTTATGAAATTACCCTGAAAGACAATGTTTTTTGGCACGACGGCGAAAAGCTTACCGCCGATGATGTTATTTTTACCATCAAAACCATCCAAAACCCCGACTATAAAAGCCCGCTGCGCGCAAACTATTTAGGGATTGAAACGCAGAAAATCAGCGATTATGCCGTCAGCCTTAAAATTAAAGACCCTTACAGCGCTTTTTTGGAAAGATTGGAAGATTTAAAAATTATGCCCGAACACATCTGGCAAGGCATTTCTCCTCAAAACTTCCTTTTGACCAATTATAATTTAAAACCGGTCGGCTCCGGGCCCTACCAGTTCAAAGACCTGAAACAAAATAACGCTAATGTGATTATTTCCTTAGAGCTGGCTAAGTTCAAGAATTATTTTGCGAGCGACCTCGGTAAACCCTATCTTTCAAAGATTGCTTTCCGCTTCTTCGAGTCAGAAGCCGACTTGATTAACGCCGCCAAAAGAAAAGAGATTGACGGTTTTTCGGCAACCTCCCCGGCTTATTTTAATCTTTTCAATAACGGATCTTTCAACGAAATTTCATTGTCTCTGCCCAGATACTTCGCCGTCTTTTTCAATTCGGATAAATCCAAATTCTTGGCTGACGCCAATGTCAGACAGGCCTTGAATTACGCCGTCAACAAAACCGAGATTATCCAGAGCGTGCTTTTGGGCCGCGGCCAGATTGTTGACTCCCCCATCCTGCCGGACGTTTATAATTACGATTTGCCAACCGACACTTACGGATTCGATTTAGAGAAAGCGCAAGCTTTACTGGGAAAATCGGGATGGCAAAAAAAAGACGGTAAATGGATCCAGGCGACCAAAACCGCGACAACCGAATTCAAAAGCGAGCTTAAACTTGGCAGCAAAGGCGCGGAAGTAACAGCTCTTCAGAAGTGCCTCAACATAGATCCGGCCACCGGTTATTTCGGCGCCCAAACCAAAGAAGCCGTCATCAGCTTCCAGGAAAAATATAAAGAAGATATTTTGGCGCCGGGGGGCTTGACCCAAGGAACAGGCACGGTCAGTAAGAATACCCGAACTAAACTTAACGAGATCTGTTCCCAACCAGCCAAAGAAACGCCTCTGACTTTCTCACTGATAACCGTTGACGATCCCATTTTGCAAGAAGTCGCTTCTCTTATCAAAAAACAGTGGGAAGCGGCGGGTATCGGCGTTGAAATTACGACATACCCTGTTTCCCAGTTGACCCAAGATATCATCAAGCCGAGGAATTACGAAATGCTGCTTTTTGGCGAAGTGCTCGGAGAGATACCGGATCCTTTCCCTTTTTGGCATTCTTCCCAAGTTAAAGACCCGGGGCTGAATCTGGCCAAATACGAGAACAAAAAAGCTGACGGTCTGCTGGAAACGGCGAGAGTCAGCTTAGACGAAGCGATACGGGCCCAAAAATACCAAAGTTTCCAGAATATTCTCATTGCGGATGCGCCCTGTGTTTTCCTGTATCGGCCCGACTATGTTTATTTTGTCGATAAAAAAATACGAGGCGGATTTGAAACGAGCGTAATTGTTGATCCGTCAGAAAGATTCGCCAATATCGAAAATTGGTACATCAAAGAATCAAGAACATGGAAATAAATGCAAAACCTGACATTCGTTTTTTAAACGACATGAAAGAGGTTCTCTGCGACCGGAAATGGGCCGAAACTGCCCCTAATTTTGAGCTCTACTATATGTACCGTGGCGTAAAACGAGAAAATGGGCTAAGGTATGATATTACAGCCATCCCGCCGCGCATGCTGGGCGAAGAATTCACCAAAACCCAAGGGCATCGTCACGCCGAAACACATAGCGAGATTTATATCGTACTTGAAGGGCGAGCCACATATTTACTCCAAAAATATGCCAACGGCATTGTGGAAGACGTCTATGTTGTTGAAGCGAAAAAAGGCGATGTTGTAGTTGTTCCTCCCCACTACGGCCACGTGACCATCAACCCTTCGGGGAAAGAAACCCTAAAAATGGCAAACTGGGTTTGCGAAACCTGCAAAAATGTTTATGATTTATATGTGGAAAAACAGGGAGCCTGCTACTATTTCACCGATAAAGGCTGGATAAAAAATAAGAGGTATGGTACAGTACCTGAGCTGCGTTTTGAAAAACCATTAAAAAAATGGCAACCAAAGTTATTAAAGCAATTATCCCAATAGCCGGATTAGGCACCAGATTTTTGCCCTTAAGCAAGGTTTTGCCCAAGGAATTTTTTCCGTTGATCGACAAGCCAACCATTCAATATATTGTCGACGAAGCCCGAAAATCCGGCGCCAAAGAAGTGATCTTCGTCAACCGGCCCGAAAAAAAAGAAGTGGAACGCTATTTCGCCCAATATGCCCAAAGTTCCCCGGAGCTTGAAGCAATCTTGAAGTCGAGAGGCAAAAACGATCTTTTGGCCGAGCTGGCTAATGTCGAAGAAAACGCCAAAAACCTGAGCTTCTCTTTCGTTCTTCAGCAAGAACAGCTGGGCGACGGACATGCGGTATTGCAAGCTAAAAACGCCGCCAACGGCGAGCCTTGCTTGGTGCTGTTCGGCGACGACATCGTGTGCTCGGAAAAGCCCTGCGGACAGCAACTGATAGAAGTTTACGATAAATACCAGGCCCCGGTCCTGGCCCTATACCGCCTGCCCAAAAACAAGCTTTCTTCCTATGGCGTCGTCCGGGTCAAAGAAGTGGCTCCGCGCACTTTTGAAATTCTGGGCATAGAAGAAAAACCGGCTCCGGGCAAAGAGCCGTCTGATTTGGCGGTGGTGGGCAAGTATGTTATCGACCAAAATGTTTTTGAAACCTTGCAGAACGATTCCTGCCGAGCTGACGGCGAAATAAGATTAGCCGGCGCATTTAATAATATGATCAGAAAAGGCATGAAAATTTACGGCTACGAGTTTGAAGGCAAATGGCTGGAATGCGGCAACAAACTTGCCTACTTGAAATCCAATATTTATCTTTCGCTCAAAGACCCTCGTTTTAAGGAGGAATTAGAAAAATTCCTGAAAGAAGAAATTTAATTTTAGGCGGACGTGGCGGAACTGGTATACGCGTACGGTTCAGAACCGTATGCCGCAAGGATTGTGGGTTCGACTCCCACCGTCCGCACAAAATCGTGAAAATAATTGATTTATCACAGACTGTTTCCGAAACATCCTTAATCTATCCTGGAGATTTTAATATTGAGATAGAACAAGTGGAATCGATGGAAAAGAACGCGAGCCACAATAGCGAAGTTATCAAGGCCGGTGTCCATACTATGACGCACCTTGACTCCCCCGGCCACCAGATTAAGGGCGGTAAATTGATCCAAGATTATCCTTTGGAAAAGTTTGCCCAACAAGCTTATTTGATTAATCTTGATGGTAAAAAAGAGATTAAAAAAGAAGATCTCGAACCTTATCGGGACAAAATCAAAGAGGCAGGGGCATTGTTAATCAGAACTGGTTTTGATAAGATAATAGAAAGATACGAGCAAGACGCGGATTTTCGCCAAAAAACGAAAATCAACGTTAATGACCTCCCTAAATTTACGCAAGACTGCGCCGAATGGCTGTCGGGCTTCAGTAATTTGGAACTAGTCGGCGTTGACAGCCTGACGGTAGGCAATAGAATAATTCATAATTCCTTTTTGCAAAAAGACATTTTGCTTGTCGAAGGCCTCTTTCTAGAAGGCTTGAGCCAAGCCTCTCCGGAAAACTTTATTTTGTATTGTTTTCCCTGGAAATTAAAAAACGTTAACGGCGCCCCTTGTCGGGCGATAGCCTTAATATAAATATTATGATAAGAAAAGACATTAATATAAGCCATGCGGCATCAAATTTAAGAATTATCCCCCTGGGAGGACTAGGCGAGGTCGGCCGCAACATGATGTGCATTGAATACCAAAAAGCGATTTTAATCGTTGATATTGGCTTGCGCATGCCCGAAGAAGACATGCCCGGCGTTGACTTCATTATCCCGGATATCGCCTATTTGAGAGGCAAAGAGAAAGACATCGTCGGAGTGGTCTTCACTCACGGCCACTACGACCACATCGGCGCTATCCCCTATATTGTCGAGAAGCTGGGCAATCCCCCGCTCTTCGCCTCGGGACTGACGGCCGGCATTATTATGAAAAGACAAGAGGATTTTTCCTATCTGCCCAAACTTAATCTGACTCGGGTGGTGGACGGCGCCAGAGTCAAACTCGGCCCGTTCGTGGTTGAATTTTTTAAACAGAACCACAATATCGCCGACAATATGGGGCTTTTTATCCAAACGCCTGTCGGCAACCTGATACATACTTCTGATTTCAAATTCGATGACGATCCGGTTTTTGATACGCCCACAAATTACAAAAAACTGGAAGAAATCGGCTCAAGGGGCATTTTACTTCTGATGTCCGACTCCACGGGAGCGGAAGAAAAAGGCCACTCATTATCGGAAAGAAACATTATGGAAAACCTTGAAGAAATCTTCAAGCAATCCAAGGGCAGAATCATCGCCGCCACTTTCGGCTCTTTGATCAACAGGATCCAGCAGATTATCGCTTTATCTGAAAAATACGGGAGAAAAGTCGCGGTTGACGGCTATTCTATGAGAACCAATGTCGAAATCTGCAAAAAATTGGGCTACATTAAATCGGAAAAAGGCACTTTGATCAAGCCCCCTCAAATGCAAAATTTCCCGGACCATAAAGTAACCCTGGTTTGCACCGGCGCTCAAGGCGAAGGCCAGGCCGTGCTTATGAGGATCGCCAACGGCGAACATAAATTCGTGAGGTTGAGAAAACAGGATACCGTCATCTTCTCTTCGTCAGTGGTTCCGGGCAATGAAAGAACGGTCCAGGTTTTGAAAGATGAACTTTACCGCCAGCAGGTCAGAGTTTTTCACTATAAAATGATGGACATCCATGCGGGCGGACACGGCCAGGAAGAAGAATTGAAAGGAATGATGAATCTCATGAAACCGAAGTTTTTCCTGCCGATACATGGTCAATACTCAATGTTGGTAAATAACGCGATACTGGCCGTCGAAGCGGGTATTCCGGAAAAAAACATCGCTGTAGTTGAAAACGGCCAAGTGATTGATCTGACCCAAAACAGAATTGCCATAGAACCCAAGCCTGTTGAAGCAAGCTACATCATGGTGGACGGTCTGGGCGTGGGCGATGTCGGCGAAGTGGTTTTAAGAGACAGGCAAACCCTGTCCAAAGACGGTATGTTCGTGATTGTCGCCATCATCGACCGAAAAACTGGCAAAGTCAAAGGTTCTCCTGATATAATATCTAGGGGGTTCGTTTATCTTAAAGAATCAAAACTTTTACTTCGAGATACGCGCCGCAGAGTGATTGATATTGTGGAAAAATCAACCGGCTCGGGCGGAGCGGTCAACTGGTCTTATGTCAAAGATAATGTCAGAAATAGCATCGGCGACTTCTTATATGCGAGAACTCAAAGACGGCCGATGATATTACCGGTTATAATAGAAGTATGAGAATTTTATCAGGCATACAACCAACCGGATCCATGCACATCGGCTCTTATATAGGAGCCGTCAGCCAATGGAAAAAGCTCCAAGAAACAGGAGAGTGTCTTTTCTTTATCGCTGATTTGCACGCCTTAACCGTTCCCCAAAACCCGAAAGAATTCCCCTCTCAAGTAATGCAAACTGCTGTGGAAATGATTGCCGCGGGCCTTGATCCGGAAAAATCCATTATTTTCGTCCAATCGGAGGTTAAAGAGCACACGGAACTTTACTGGCTGCTTAGCACCTTAACTCCGCTTGGGGAGCTGGAAAGAATGACTCAATATAAAAATAAATCCAAACAGTTCAAAGAGAATATTAACGCGGGACTTTTGAACTACCCTGTTTTGCAGGCGGCCGATATTCTTTTATATCAGATTGATTCTGTGCCGGTAGGCGAAGACCAGAAACAGCACCTGGAGCTTACCAGAACTCTTGCCAAAAAATTTAACCAAAAATACGGCGAAACTTTCAAAATTCCCGATGCCCTGACCTTAAAAATAGGCGCTAAAATCATGGCTCTCAACGACCCGAAGAAAAAAATGTCCAAATCCCAGCCCGAATCATGCCTTTTCCTTTTTGACGAACCGGAGGTGATCAAAAAGAAGATTATGTCGGCCGTAACCGACACCGGCAAGGCGATAAAATACGATCCCGATAAAAAACCGGGCATCTCCAATCTTTTGGCGATTTATTCGCTTGTCGGCCAAAAACCCATCAGCGAACTTGAGAAAAAATTCAAGAATAAAGGATATGGCGACTTCAAAAAATCGCTGGCCGAACTTTTAATTCTAAAATTCGAACCTTTCCGCCTGAAGAAAAAAGAGCTCCTTTCCAGGGAGGTTTACATCAAAGAGATCTTGGAGCGCGGCCGGAAAAAAGCCCAATTTATCGCCCAGGCCACTATGCAGGACGTGAGAAAGAAGATGGGATTAATTTAAGATCATCTTTCCCAATCAAGATGAATAAAAGAATAACTGTTTAGTTTGTCTCTGACAAACTTTTTTATTTTCTCCAACCCTGCTTCGGTTTTAGCCTCACACCTGATTGCCAACAAGGGCTGGGTGTTTGATGCCCTGATTAAAAACCAGCCGTCGCCGAGATATCCCCTGATTCCATCCACATCCACGACCCTATCGCATTTATTTCTAAAATATTCTACGAGTTCTTGGACTAGTTTAAACTTCTTATCGTCGGGACAATCTATGCGATGCTCGGGAGTGGCCGGATAAACATTCAGTTCCCCTACTAATTCCGATAAAGATTTGCCGGATTCGGAAATAATCTTTAAAACTCGGGCCATCGCGTGTATCCCGTCATCAAAATAATACCAACCGTCCGTGATCCAGTAATGGCAGCTCATTTCTCCGCAGAGAATGGCTTTTTCTTCAAAAACCTTGTGGTCCAGCAAGGCGTGGCCGGTTTTCCAAAAGATGGGTATCCCTCCCCATTTTTTTGTTTCTTCAACCACCAATTCCGAATCTTTTACTTCAACGATCACTTTCCGGCCTTGATTCTTAGGCACGATGTCCCGAATTAGTAAAATTAAAATAATATCTCCCAGCCAGGGGTTGCCTTTCTCGTCCACAAACCCGACCCGATCGCTGTCTCCATCGAACACCACCCCCAGGTCGGCTTTTTCTTTCTTAACTCTTTCTATCAAATCTTCATAATGACTCAATTTGGCCGGATCAAACATGCCATGAGGAAACGTGGAATCAACCTCACAATAAAGCGGCGCCACCTCGCAGCCGAGCTCTTTTAAAAATCGGGGAATAAAAACGGACGACGTGGCGTTGCCGCAATTCACTACAATCTTTAAAGGTTTTTTAAGCTTTATTTTATTGCCAAGCGCCTCAAAATAAGCGGGCGCGGGATCGAGTTTTTTAATTTTACCCTCGCCCGACTTAAACTTTCCCGAAAACAAAATCTCTCCCACCCCTTTAATCTCTTCTTCAACAATGGCATTAAGGCCATGACAAAGCTTAAACCCATTCCACTCGGGCGGATTATGAGAAGCTGTCACAAACGCTCCCCCGTCAATCTTATAATACTGCCTGGCGAAATAAAGCAGCGAGGCGAAGACTACACCGATATCAACGACATTACAGCCGGTGGAAAGCAGGCCTCGGGTTATTGCCTCCTGGTAATCTTTTGAAGTAGCCCTGGTGTCGCGCCCCACCAGGACATCTTTTGTTCCCCTCTCCAAAAGATAGGTGCCGAAAGCTTTGCCTATTAATTCGGCGACTTCGGGATTCAGATCCTTATCAACCAGGCCCCGGATATCGTACGCTCTAAAAATTTCTGGATTGACTTTCATATTATCCTAGTATATCATAAACGTATGAAACTTTACGAATTAGACTATCTGCCCCTGCCGGGGCTTTCCGAGGACGAACAAAAAACTCTTTCAGAAAGAGTGGTTTCTTGCCTGGAAACATCACCGATCAGCCAGCATTCAAATGGTTTTTTAACCACGATAGAATTTAACGGCGAACCAGAAAAAATCAAGGAAATCGAAGAAAAGCTCAAGCAAGAAACGCAAATCCAAAGATACCTTGTTTTGCACAAAAAGCCGGTCAAATTCAAAGCCAGAACCTTAAGAAGGGCTGAATTCTCCAAAAAAACAGAAAAAGAAATAAGCAATAAGCCAAAGGTCGAATTACAAGAAATTGAGAAAAAACTCGACGAAATTTTGAAAGATTAAGAACCTCACTTTTCAGTGAGAACCTTGATTCTTCGAATTAAGAACCATGAATCTCAATAAAGTCATCCTTATCGGCAATCTCACCGCCGACCCGGAATTAAGAAGCACGCCCTCGGGCCAGCCCGTCGGCAACTTTCGCATGGCGACCAACAGAATTTGGATCGATAAAAACACCCGTCAAAAACAACAGGAGGTTGAGTATCACACTATAGTTGTTTGGGGAAAATTGGCTGAAATCGCTTCTCGATTTTTAACCAAAGGCTCTTTGGCTATGATTGAAGGCAGATTAAGAACCAGATCCTGGCAGGATGCCTCTGGTGTTAAAAAATATCGAACCGAAATTGTCGCCCAAACCCTGCAACTGGGCCCCAGACTCGCAGGCGGCAGCGCGAAACCCCAACCGGAATCGATGAGCAAAGATGCCAAGGAAGAAATACCGATTATCGAAGAAGAACCTGCTATCGAAACGAAAGACGAAGGAGAGATTGATGTTAAAGACATCCCGTTCTAAAAATTTCTAATTTCTAATTACTAATTTCTAAATTATGGAGTGTTATTTTTGCAAAAAAAACGTGGCGGCGATAGACTTCAAGGATGTAAAAATCATCCGCCATTTCGTTTCCGGTTTAGGAAAAATCAGGTCTAAAAAAAGAACAGGCGTCTGCAGCAAACACCAGCGCAAATTAGCCAATGCCATTAAACAGGCTCGGCATTTAGGACTGCCTCTTTCAACTTCTTAAAAATAGGAGGATTTTCTTTGAGGAATTTCTTCGAGCCCTCCATTCCCTGCCCCAGTTTTACATCTTCATACTGAAGCCAACTGCCGGCTTTTTTAATTATGCCGTTTTTTAAACCGGTATTAATAAGATCGGCTATGTAGGAAATGCCTTCGTTGTAGAAAATATCGAACTCGGCGGTCTTGAAAGGGGCCGCCACTTTATTTTTAACGATTTTCGCCCTGATACGCGAACCGGTAATTTCTTCGCCCTTCTTGATCTGGGCGATTCTTTTCAATTCAACCCTGACCGAAGAATAGAACTTCAAAGCCAAGCCCCCCGGCGTCGTTATTGGGGAACCCCACATGACGCCGATTTTCATTCTGGTTTGGTTCAAAAAAATTACCAGAGTTTTAGTTGTTGAAACGATACTGGCCAGCCTTCTTAAGGTGGCTGACATTAATCTTGCCTGAAGACCGATGTGCTGATCGCCGATTTCCCCGGCAATTTCCGCCTTGGGAGTCAGGGCGGCCACCGAATCAATCACAATCACGTCAACCTTGCCCGACCTAATCAGGGTTTCCACTATTTGCAGGGCTTGTTCGCCCGAATCGGGCTGGGAAATTAGAAGTTCGTCGGTATTAACCCCGATCTTTTTGGCGTAATCTGGATCCATGGCGTGCTCGGCGTCAATAAAAGCGCCGACGCCTCCTTTTTTCTGGGCTTCGGCTAAAATATGCAGAGCCAGAGTGGATTTACCCGTGGATTCTGCTCCAAAAATCTCAACAACACGGCCTCGCGGCAAACCCTTTACTCCCAGGGCGATATCCAAAGAGATAGAACCAGTAGGAATCACATCAACATCAACAGCTCTGACATCTTTTAGCTTCATAATCGCGCCTTCGCCGAAACGCTGCTTGATCTCATCAATCGCCTCTTGAAGGTCAGAGTCTTGGCTTTTTGATTCTTCGTCTTTTTTCTTCTTGATCATGCTTTTATATATTAATTTTCGTTTATATCTTTTGCCAACCGTCGGTTTCTTTTGGCTCGTCTGGCGCACCCTCAATTATAGGCGCATCCGCCAGCTGGGCAACAACAGGACTTGATACTAAAATCTCACGGGGCTTGGCTCCGTCGCCAGGCCCGACAACTCCCCTTTCTTCCAAAATATCGATTAACCTGGCCGCTCTCGCATAACCCACCTTAAGTCTGCGCTGCAAAAGGGAGGACGAAGCTTTTTTAGCCTCGATTACTAATTTTTTAGCTTCTTCATAAAGAGGATCATCTTCACCGGCCATAAAATCAATTTCCGGATTTTGCTCCAAGGTTTTTTCCAATTCTTGGGCAATCGCTGGCGAAGACTCCTCCCCCGCCATGGCGGGATTTTGCGTCTTGATGAACTTCGCTATTTTTTTAACTTCTTTATCGGACACATAAGCCGCTTGAATTCTTCGGGGCTTGGCTACTTCCGCTGAAACGAAAAGCATATCGCCGGCGCCCAACAACTTTTCCGCGCCCGCGGTGTCAAGAATGGTCCGGGAATCAATTTGGGAAGCTACCTGAAAAGTAATCCTTGAGGTAACATTAGCTTTAATCAGGCCGGTAATTACTTCAACCGACGGACGCTGAGTGGCTAAAATCAAATGAATGCCTACAGCTCTGGCCATTTGCGCCAGCCTAACAATGCTCGCTTCAACATCGCGGCCTCTGGCCATCATTAAATCGGCCAGTTCATCAACAATCAAAACAATATAAGGCAAAGGATCTCTGTTGTCTTTTAGCACCGACTCGTTGTAGCTTAAAATATCCCGGGCGCGCTCCTGCGACAGAACATCAAATCTTCGCTCCATTTCCGTAATCAGCCACCTAAAAGCGTTAACCGCTTTTTGAGAATCTAAAATAACCGGCGTCAATAAGTGCGGCAATTCATTGTAAACGGGAAATTCCACTCTCTTGGGGTCGATTAAAATAAGTTTTAAAATATCGGGCGAGCACTGATAAAGCAAACTCGTAATAATAGTATTCAAGCAAATGGTTTTGCCCGTGCCGGTAGCGCCCGCCACCAGAAGATGCGGCATGCGCGCCAAGTCCGCAAAAATCGGGTTGCCTGCCACATCCCTGCCCAAACTCAAAGTTAGAGGAGAAGAGGCGTTTTGGAAATTTTGGTGCTCAATTAAATTCCTTAATCTCACGACTGTTCTAATTTTATTGGGCACCTCAATGCCAACCAAAGGACGGCCGGGAATAGGCGCTTCAATCCTCAAAGGATGGGAAGCCAAAGCCAAAGACAAGTCGTTGTTTAAGGTGGTAATCTTCGAGAGTTTCACTCCTTCAGCCGGTTTCAGGGTGTACTGGGTTACCGTAGGCCCGATGTTCACTTCGGACATCTCAACCTGGATATCAAAGTTCTGCAGAGTTCTCTTGATAATGGTTGAGTTGATCTTGATGTCGCCGGCTGAGGGCACACCCTTGTCCGATTCCAATAAATCAGCGGGTGGCAAATGATAATCTTTATTAGCAAAAGCTTCTGCGGGTTTGGTTTTCAATTCCAAAAGCGCCGGTTTCTGTTTGATTTCCAGCGGCGGAGCCGGCACAGCCACCAAGCCCGATTCGGATTCCAACGGCTTGACCTTGAATTTCGGCCCGAAAATTTTCTTCATCAAATCAGATCCTTCTTCCTCATCGTCAGCAACTTTAACTAAAGGCTTCGGTTTTTGCAGGAACTGCCAAAGAATCACGGCTCCGATAAGTACAATGGAAGCAAAAATAATTTGCGTGGCCAAAAGGCCGAATGCCCGCAAAAACGGCAAACTGATTAAATACCCCACCCAGCCGCCCCTTCTTGTTTCGTGATCCAGGCACTCAAAAATGGCGCTTGTGCCCAAAATTAGAAGAAAAATAGCCAGAATGACCGGCCACCTGTTTTTGTAGCGCAGCCGCCAAAAAGCAAACCCTCCGGCCACTAAAAACAGAGGCGAGATGAAGACCGTCTTGCCTAAAAGAAAAATGGAAAATCTTTTAAAGTAGTCGCCGCCCGCGCCTGCCAAATCAAAAAACGACAAGGTGATAATAACAGCGGCCAAACACATGAAAACAAGCAGAATCAGGCGCTTCGTCTGCTCGGGCAAAGCAAAACGGCTCGGCTTTTGCCTCTCTGAAACCTTATTTCTATTTTTATACTTTCCGCCCGAGGCGGACCGGCCTTGGGCCGATTTCTTTTTTGCCATATTTGTTAATTTTAACATAATTTATTTCCGCAAGCAAAACGAAAATGAGTGAGGTCGGACCTCACTCATTTTCGCTACAAACTATTTGTAAAAAATTATTTCTGGAGATGCCGGCGGAAACCGGTGCCGGCCGGAATAAGTTTGCCGATAATGACATTTTCCTTCAATCCTTTCAAATGGTCTTCTCTGCCTTCAATGGCCGCTTTAATCAAAACTCTGGAAGTTTCCTGGAAGGAAGCGGCCGATAAGAAGCTGTCAGTGGTTAAAGCCACCTTGGAGACGCCCAATAAAGTCGGCAGGAAAATCGCCGGCTTTTTATCTTCTTTTTTCATCTTTTCATTCTCTTCAGCGACTTTAGCGATCTCAACCACTTCGCCGGTGTTAAATTGTGTCTGGCCGGCATCTTTGATCCGCACCCTGGAAAACATCTGCCTGACAATCACTTCGACGTGCTTGTCGTGGATGATGGCCCCCTGGGAAACATAAATATGCTGAATTTCTTTAACAATATAGCGCTGGGTTTCCGGAACGCCCGTGGCCTTAAATAACTCCTTCAAATCAAGGTTGCCTTCGCAAAGCTGCTGGCCTTTCTTGACTATCTGACCCTGTTCCACCCAAATAGCGCGCTTGGGCGGAATCTGATATTCAATCTCTTCGATTTTTTTACCGTCTTTAGTTTTCTTGGGTTTTTCTTTTTCTTCGTCAATCTTAATTTTCACAATTCGTTCGGGTGTGATTTCCACCACTTTGCCGTCAACCTGGGAAATCATTGCTTTGCCGGCCGGCACCCTCGCTTCAAAAACTTCTTCCACCCGAGGCAAACCCTGAGTGATGTCGCCGCCTTCCGCCACGCCTCCGGTATGGAAGGTTCTCATGGTTAATTGGGTGCCTGGCTCTCCGATAGCTTGAGCGGCCACGATCCCGACCGCTTCCCCCATCTGAACCAGCTTATTATGACCCAAATCCCAGCCGTAGCATTTCTGGCAAATACCGCCGATGGTTTTGCAGCTCAATGGCGAACGAACTTGAACTTTTTCAATATCACTGCTATCCACAATCGCATCGGCCATTTTCCAATCAATCAAATCGCCTTTTTTGCAGATTCCCTTAATGTTCTCCAAAATCGTCCGGCCGATTATCTTAAAAATAAAATTCTGGCCCAAATCCTTGCTGTCCTGTTTGGAAAGAATAACCCCCTCTTCGTCGCGGCAGTCTTCTGCCCTGATCACCATGTCATGAGCCACATCAACCAGCCTTCTCGTCAAATAACCGGCGGCCGATGTTCTCAAGGCCGTATCAGCCGTGCCTTTTCTGGCGCCGTGAGTGGAAATAAAATATTCCAAAACATCAAAGCCCTCTTTAAAAGAAGACCTGACCGGCAATTCCAAAATCTCACCGGCCGGGTTAGTGACCAATCCCTTCATGCCCGACATCTGAACTATCTGCGACCAAGTACCTCTGGCTCCGGAATTAATAATATTAATAACTGACCCTGATGCCGGCAGAGATTTTACCACCAATTTTTCAATTTCCGCTTTGGTTTTCTGCCAAACCTCAATGGCCTTATCGGTTTTTTCTTCTTTAGACAAAAGCCCTTTCTTGTAATGAGAATCAATGATTTCGATGGCTTTATCGGCATCCGCTAAAAGTTTCGGTTTCTCGGGCGGCACGACCAAATCGTCCATGCCCCAGGTGATGCCCGAAACCGTGGAATACTCAAATCCCAATTTCTTGATTTTATCCAAAGCCTCTTCAACCACATCTTTATCGTAAATCTCAATCATCTTAGCTGTTAACTTCTCCAATTTTTTGGCATCCATTTCCGAAGTTTCAAAAGGATAGTCTTTGGGCAAAGTGTTGTTAAATAATATTTTGCCGACGGTCGTTTCCACTAACTTATTTTCGACTCTCACTTTAACGAGCGCCTGCAAATCAATGATGCCGGTATCCGAAGCTAAAATCGCTTCGTTTTTAGAACCGAAAATTTTGCCCTCGCCCAAGCCTCCGGACTTGATCCTGGTAATCCAGTGGCAGCCCAGCACAATATCCCTCAAGGGAGCGATAATCGGGGCGCCCGTCGCCGGCTTGAGCATATTCAAACTGGAAAGCATGATCTCTTTCGCCTCTCTTTGAGCTTCGTCTGATAAAGGCACGTGGACAGCCATCTGATCGCCGTCAAAATCGGCGTTGAAAGCTTTGCACACTAACGGATGAAGACTTAACGCTTCCCCCTCGATTAAAACCGGCTGAAAAGCCTGAACGCCCAAGCGGTGAAGAGTCGGGGCTCTATTTAAAAGCACAGCCTTATCTTTGACAATATCTTCCAAGATAGCCCAAACTTCAGCCGGAGCTGACTCAATTAATCTTGACGCTCCCCTGACATTGTAAGCCAGCTCCTGGTCTAAAATCTTTTTGATCACAAAAGGCTTGAAAAGCTCCAAAGCCATTTTCTTGGGCAAACCGCATTGGTGCAATCTCAAATCAGGACCGACCACAATGACCGATCTGCCCGAATAGTCAACTCTCTTGCCCAAAAGGTTCTGCCTGAACCTGCCCTGCTTGCCTTTGAGTATGTCGGCTAAAGATTTCAAAAGACGCTTGCCGCCGGTGGTGGCCGTCGTTACTTGGCCTTTTCTCATGCCGTTATCGATTAAAGCGTCAACCGCTTCCTGCAGCATTCTTTTTTCGTTCCTGACAATCACGTCCGGAGCGTGGATTTCCAAAAGATATTTCAAGCGGTTGTTTCTATTAATCACCCGGCGATATAAATCATTTAAATCAGACGAGGCGTACCTGCCCCCATCCAGCTGCACCATTGGCCTTAGATCGGGAGGCAAAACGGGCAAAGCGGTTAAAAACATCCATTCGGGCTTTATCTGCGCTTTCGTCATCGCCCTTAAAACCCGCAATCTTCTCAATAACTTTCGGCGGTTGATCGGTGAAGCGGTGGGAATTTCTTCCTGAAGCTGTTTGATGATTTTTTTGGAATCAACTTCCTGGAATATTTTTCTTAAGGTCTCCGACCCCGTCCCCGCTTCAAAAACCTCGCCGTATTTCAAAGAAAGATTGTGGTATTCCAATTCCGAAATCACTTTTAATGGTTTCAGACCCATTAATTCATCCTTGGCCCTGTCTCTGGCTTTCTTTAAATTAGTTTTAGCTTTATCTTGATCCTCTTTGGAACCTTTTTTGTTTTTTTGGAGAAATTCTTTTTCGATTTCAGCTAAAGCATTTTTCCTCGCATCTTCCGAAACCTTGGTGATAATATAAGAAGCGAAATAAATCACTCTCTCCATCTGGCCCATCGGAATATCCAAAATCATGCCCATTCTCGAAGGCACTCCCCGCAAAAACCAGATATGGGAGCAAGGCGCGGCCAAAGCAATGTGGCCTAATCTTTCCCGGCGCACGCCGGCCTTGGTCACTTCAACGCCGCATTTGTCGCAAACAATGCCTTTATAGCGGATTTTGCGGTATTTGCCGCAATAGCATTCGTAATCCTTGGTCGGCCCAAAAATTCTTTCGCAAAACAAACCGTCCTTTTCCGATTTTTGAGTTCGGTAGTTGATGGTTTCGGGCTTGGTCACCTCGCCGTGCGACCAACCCAAAATATCTTCGGGAGACGCAAGTTTTATTCTAATGGATTCAAGATCGATAACTCGCATATGATTTATTCCTCTTTAACGATTTTTTCTTTGACTTCGACCGCTAATCCCAACGATTTCAACTCGTTAACTAATAGATTGAAAGAGGCTGGCACGCCCGGATTTCTGATCTTCTCTCCCTTCAAAATCGCTTCGTACGTCGCGGCCCGGCCCGGCACGTCATCGGATTTAATGGTCAGCATTTCCTGCAAAGTATATGCGGCTCCGTAACCTTCCAGCGCCCAGACTTCCATTTCGCCGAATCTCTGGCCGCCAAATTGCGCCTTGCCTCCCAGCGGCTGCTGGGTGATCAAAGAATAAGGACCCGTGCTTCTCATATGAATTTTATCCTCCACCATATGAATCAGCTTCATCATGTAAATTTGGCCCACGGTGATTTTTTCAGGGAAAGCCAGACCTGTTCGGCCATCATATAAAATAACCTTGCCGTCTTCGGGAAGGCCCGCGGCTTTCAATTCCGCCTTGATATCTTTTTCAGTAGCTCCCGACAAAGACGGCGAAATCGCGTTATAGCCCAGTTTTTCTGCGGCAAAGCCCAAATGGGTTTCCAAGATCTGTCCGATATTCATACGGGAAGCCACGCTTAAGGGATTGACGATAATATCAATCGCCGTGCCGTCAGCCATAAAGGGCATTTCTTCCGTCGGCAAAACCTTGGAAACAACTCCCTTGTTGCCATGCCGGCCGGCCAGTTTATCGCCCGCATTGATTTTTCTCAACTGAGCCACCTCAACCTGGATTCTTTTTATAATCCCCGGCTCCAATTTATGCCCCAAATCTCTCGCAAAAACTTTCACCCCCACCACTCTTCCCTTCTTGCCGTGCTCCATGGTCAAAGAACTGTCTTTCACATCTCGCGCTTTTTCACCGAAAATCGCCCGGAGCAATCTTTCTTCGGCGGTTAAGTCGGCTTCGCCCTTTGGAGAAATCTTACCGACCAAAATGTCGTTCGGCCCCACTTCCGCGCCGATTCTGACAATGCCTTCCTCGTCCAAATCTTTTAATTTATCCTCGCCCACATTGGGAATGTCGGCAGTAGTCTGCTCGGGACCGAGTTTGGTTTCTCTGACGTCGCAAGTGAAGTTTTCCAAATGAATCGAAGTGTAATAATCTTCTTTAACTAATTTGTCAGAAATAACGAGAGCATCTTCAAAGTTTCTTCCTCTGAAGGGCATGAAAGCGACTAAAATATTGCGGCCCAGGGCCAAATGCCCCCGGTCAATCGCGCCGCCGTCAGCCAAAGCATCGCCCTTTTTAACAATTTGGCCTCGATTAACGATCGGCTTTTGATGAAAACAAGTATATTGGTTGGTTCTGATGAAAGTTTTTAAAGGATAGTTGCGGCTGTTGACTTTGACATGTTCGGCATCAACCTCCGTTACCGTTCCCGCTTCCTGCGCAATAACTTCCTGGCCCGAATCTCTGGCCACTTTTTCTTCAGAACCGGTTAAAACAAAAGGCATCTGCGGCTTGATCAAGGGAACGGCTTGGCGCTGCATATTGGAACCCATCAAGGCGCGGTTCGCATCATCGTTGCGCAAAAACGGCACCAATGAAGTACCTAAAGAAATAAATTGTTCGGCCGCCACATCGATAAAATCAATCTTGTCGCGATCAATAAGACCGGGCTCCCCCTTGGTTCTGGCCGCTACTCTTGTCGGAATAATTTTGCCGTTGTCATCAATCGGCACGCCGCCGTGAGCAATATTATATTTCTCTTCTTCGTAAGCGGACATGTAGTGGAGCTCTTTGGTCACCTTGCCTTTTTCCACTTTGAAATAAGGAGTCTCGATAAAGCCGTAAGGATTGATAGTGGCATAACCCGCCAAGTGTCCGACCAGTCCGATATTGGGACCTTCTGGAGTTTGGATCGGGCAAATTCTGCCGTAGTGCGAAGGCTGGACATCCCTCACTTCAAAACCGGCCCTTTCTCTCGTCAAACCGCCCGGGCCCGTAGCTGACAATCTTCTTTTGTGCTCAAGTTCGGCCAAAGGATTTTCATTATCCATGAACTGGGACATCTGGGAACTTGTGAAAAACTCTTTGACCACCGCCATCACCGGCCTCGGGTTGATTAACTGGCCCGGAGTCAAGGTGAAAACGTCTAAAGTCGACATTCTGTCCTTGATGATCCTTTCCATTCTCATCATGCCAACCCTCATCCTGTTCTGCATCAGTTCGTTTAAGCGCCTAACCCTTCTGTTGCCCAAATGGTCGATTTCGTCCGGTTTCGCTCCGGGCGTGTTGTTGAGTTTTATGATTTCCCTGATGACGGCAATAATATCTTTTGGGCTAAGCACCCTGTCTTTAATCGTCACCTCTTCTTTTGATTTGAGATCGGGCAATCTCTGCCAGGTCTTCCAGCGGCCGACTTTCGATAAGTCGTAGCGCTCGAAGTTGAAAAACATATTGTTGACGAGTTCCTGCGCGCTGTCCGGAGTAGCCAAATCTCCCGGTCTCAATCGGCGATAAATTTCCACCACTGATTCCGCTTGGGTTTTGGATGTATCTTTTTCCAAAGTTGCGTTCAATCCTTCGTCAAAAGTTTCCACGCCTAAAGCCCGCAATAAGGTTGTCGCGGCCACCTTTCTCTTGCGGTCAATTTTAACTCCGATAAATCCCGAGGGTTCTGACTCAAATTCGAGCCAGGCTCCCCTATTGGGAATAACTTTAGCGCCAAAATAGTTTTTGCCACCGACTTGCCTCGCGGTAATAAAAGCGCCGGGCGATCTAATTAATTGGGCGATAGCCACGCGCTCCACGCCATTAACGATAAAAGTGCCCCGCTCAGTCATTAAGGGGAAGTCGGCTAAAAACACCTCCTGTTCTTTAACTGCCTTGGTTTTAAGATTGACTAATTTTGCTTTAACTCTCAAAGAAACCTCGTAAGAGTCGTTGTTGATCTTCGCGTCGAGGTCGTTTTTATATTTCGGATTGTCCAATTTGTAGTCGGTAAACCAAAGCTCAAATTCCTTGCCGGTATAGTCCCTGATAGGAGAAACCTCCGTGAACAGCTCTTTTAAATCCTGCGCCCAAAACCTGTCCCAGGAGTCTTGCTGGACTTTTAACAGATAAGGCAGGGGTAAAGAAACCTTTGACTTGCCGAAATGTTTGAATTTCATATAAATTCAACTTAAAAAAACCCTAGTACCTCACTTTTTTAGGGTTTATTTATTTAATATGTTTTAAGCAGAAGAGGAGGTCAAGCGAGTATTTAAAAACGCAGATAACTTGATTATACTCGGATTTGAAAATGTGTCAAGCCTTTTAATGTTTAACGTTTAAGGTTGCGCCGTTAAACCTTAAACGTTAAACACGCTACTATCTGACAAATTCGATTTTAAGTTCCCGTTTGAAAACGGTGGCAATTTTATTTAAAGTTTCGATTGAAAAATTTTGCTGACCGGATTCCATTCTGGCAATATTACTTTGCCTTGTCCCCACTTTTCGGGCCAACTCTGCTTGTGAAATTCCTTTTTGTTTCCGCAATTGCAAAATCTGATACGCAATTTCTAATTGTTTACCATATTCGTCGTAATATCTCTTGAATTCAGGGTCTCTTAACTGTTCGTTAAGATATTCCTGAAAATCAACTGCCTTCCTGTTTTTACTCATATATTTTAGGGTTCCTTAAAACATTACGATAATTCTCTTCGGCTCTTTTTAATTCAGGAATCGGTGTTTGGGCGGTTTTCTTTAAAAAGACGTGGAGTAAAATTATCGTCTTTTTTATAAATATAAAGTAAAAAATTCTGTATCTGTTTTTGCCGAAATCAATTCTTAACTCTCTGATCTTTCCCCTAATATGTTTCGAGTACGGCTCACTTAGGTATCCTTTACTAACTCGCAGAAATTCAATATACTTAAACACTTTCGAAGCCTCTTTTTTAGTTAATTCTTCGATGTATTCCAAACCCGGACTACGGCCATTTTTAGCATCTTTGTAGAATTTTACTTTATATTCGACTACACCATCATTATATATCATATGTGATATACCTGTCAAGGGCTGATCAATAATTAATGTTTAACGTTAAACGTTAAACACATCGTTATTTCAGCTGGTCGATCTTTTTCTGGACGTCCTGATTGTCCGGATTCAATTCCAAAACTTTTTCGAACTCTTGAATGGCTAAAGTCTTTTTGCCCTGGGCCGCGTACGCCACGCCTAAAGAATAATGGGCGTTGGAGTGGTCGGGCACCAAAATCACCACCCTCTTAAATTGGGTGATCGCCTCTGAAATCTGATTGTTGTTGAAATAAAGCCTGCCCAGCTGGAAAAGAATTTCTGAACTTAACGGATAGTCTGTGGCTAACTTTTCCATTTCTCTCAAAGCTGTGGTCTTGTCCCCCTCTTTTTCAAAAAGCAGAGCCTGTTGGATCAAAGCATCGGTATAATCCGATTTAACGGCGATGGCTTTGGCGAATTGTTCCCTGGCCTGGCCGGTGTCGCCGGAGACAATATAAAGCTTTCCCAATTCGGTGTAAGCTACGGGGTTTTTCGGATCAAGCGAGATGGACTCTTGGAAAGATTTTATCCCCCACTCCACCGCTCCCGTGGCTACGGATTTTATTTCCCGGTAAACCATGCCCAATGTTTCCCACATCGCCACCTGCTTGGGAGCAAGTTCGGTGGCCACCCTCGCCTGATTGATGGCGGTTGCCACCAACAACTGGACTTTGGTCGCATCCTGTTCCGCTTGAGGTTTTCCCATTTCGGTCAGAACATCGCTTAAATAAGCCCGAGCCAAAACCGCCCGGTATTGGGGGGAGCTCGGATTTAATCTCACCGCTTTTTCCAAATACGAAGTTCTCTCATTACTGGAATTTAATTCTTGGGCATTGGCGTAATTCACGTCGGCTAAATATGACTTGACGTTGAAAAAATAAAGCCCCAAAACTCCCACGCCCACCAAAATAACAATCGTGGAAAACACCAGGCTTAATTCCGGGAAATTTTTGAAAGAGATAACTTTTTCCTTAATCGGCTTCTGCCAAGCGATGACCGACAAGCCCAAGACGAGCCAAAATAAGAAGGAGAGGGTTGTATTTTGATAATAAACAAACTGTCCGACAACCAAAGCCGAAAACATCATTAACAACAGCAAGGCTTGCGATTTTTGCCGCAAGAAAAAGTAGCTTGCCATAAAGAAAATTGCGATCAAAGCCAAATAGCTTAAAATTCCCAAAAATCCCATGGTCGCTAAAATTTCGGCCAAGTAAGCTCCTGCCCGGTCAAATCTGACTTGCCACAACCATGTTCCGTTTATTGATGAGGGTTTCTCTTTGGCGAAATCGTAATTGAAGGTGCCGATGCCCGACCCTAAAAAGCCATTTTTAATACCGTCGGTTGCTCCGCCCAGCCCTATCTGCCAGGAAGTTTTTTGATCCAAAACCTGTTCTCTCATTAAATTAGCTGTGCCTGATCCTGCGCCGAAAATCAGCGCCTGGGGCTGCGAAGGAATGCACGCTCCCGCCACGATGATCAAAAATATGGGTACCAAAAGACGGTTGACGTTATCCCTGAACACCTTTTTCCATAAACTCAAAATGACAAATAAGACGAAAGTAATAAGGACAACCAGCCAGGCGGGCGTAAAATCAATAATGATCAGCAGGCCCAGAATAGCGGCCAGAAGCAAATAGGTAATCTTGTCAGTTTTGGCCGATGTTAACATTTTACCCACCAAGAAAACCATGCTGACTGCCAAAAAAATGCTCAACCCCTCAAGAGAAGCGGCCGTCGGATTAAAGATTCTCAAGGCCATCATTTTGGGCAAAAACAAAACGCTTGTCAGCTTCGCAAAAATACCGAAAACGGCGAGGTAAGAGAACAAAACTGCTGTAAAAACCGACCAGGAAAATACTTTCAATAGCCCGCCGATGCTGACGAGAGGTGAATCCTCTCGCAGAGGTTTCTCCTCGGTAATTCTGACATTATTGGTAACCAGGAAATAAAATACGCCCATAGACAAAAGTCCGATGAGCCCGTTGGAGAACCGGCCGTAAAAACCGTACAAGCTTGATGTCTTATCAACCGAGAAAATTGCCGATAAAATCGCCACTCCCAAGAAAGCCAAAACGAAAATATCCAAAGGCGAGCGCTTGAATCTTATTTCTTTATCAACCACGACCATCTTGGCCAGCCAGGCGAAAAACGCCAAAGAAACCAAGATTAACAGCAGAAATTGCTTGTTATATTCAAACGCCTCAAAACTGAAGGGCAGGAAGAATAAAGGTATTAAAAAAGTTAAAGCGTAAAGACTTATCTTGATGATGCGATCGAGTAGTTTTTGCATGATTTTTGTTAATAATTAGTTGATAATTAGATTATATCACTATTTAAGGCGTGTTCCCATCCCCTGATTATAATCCTGTCTAACCTGTTCTTCTGTGCGGGCATAGTTGTAAATCCGGACATCGTCAAGAGAGCCATTATAATAACCGCTTCCCCCGCCGCCGGTTGCTCCGACATAAAGAGCATCTCCTATATCTTGTATCGCCCCCGATTGCTTTTTCGAACCGGCAACGACACCGTTAATATAAAGCCTGGTCTCTGAGCCATCGTAAGTTCCGACTATGTGCGTCCAAACGTTTGTCGTAGGATCGCTTATATAAACCCGCACCGTAACCGCGCTTGTATTTGTAATTTCCCAAGTAAGATTTGAATAACAGTCTATACTAAGCCCAGTTCTTCCTCCGCCCTTATCGATAATTCTCCTGCAACTGCTGCCTCCCCTGTCTTTAACCCAGGCTTCGTAGGTTACACTACCCCATCCAGAAAAACTCGTAATGGGCGTGGAGACACGATCGTCAACGCCATCAAAACTTAAGGCCGAGCCGTATTTGCCCGCAACCCAGCCGCCGCTAGTGGAGGTAGACATATAATACATCGTGCCGTCGTTATTATTATTGGTAGAATCGTATACTGTACCCCCCACTCCTTCATCCATCTTCCACTGCGCCACCGGTCCCCCGCGGTTGTAGTGGTATCTTACTTCTTTGTCCGACACAGCGCGGTT
>Ga0265297_10001624_pt1 | contig 51422 bp, 69 predicted proteins | sample Munlanlwell13791_FD_192502 | JGI IMG/M metagenome (GOLD analysis project Ga0265297, IMG submission 192502) | Leachate microbial communities from a municipal landfill in Southern Ontario, Canada - Leachate well 137-91 | ecosystem: Engineered > Solid waste > Landfill > Unclassified | place...
AATAGAAATAGCAGATAAGTTTGTGTCTAGACTTGAAGTGTTCTTAGAATATAAACGCATAACAAAATCTGGTATATCACATTATTTTAAAAATTTTACCAAGTGTTCGTGTTGTGGTTCTGATATAGGTCCAACAATAATAAAATTGTTTATTGATTCTGAAAAGAAGAAGCAAGTGTGCCCTAGTTGTTGGGAACATGAATGTAAAATAAAATTTTCTAGAGGAATTGTAGAAAAACCAGCAAGAGCTAGGAGAAAAACTAAAACAATGAACAACCAAAATATCACATTTAATTTTAATTTGTATGAAGCGCCGAATGAAAAAATGAGAAGATTTCTTTGGCTCGGAGTTCATGATGAAGGAATCCAGGGATGGGACAATGATTTAGCTGGAGAAGACTTTAAATGGGCAATAATTAGAGCCATTGTTAAAGATCCATATAATCTTGTAGTATATTATAATTTTAGAGAGATATTTAGTGAAAAATATCCTGATTTAGATATTTATGACAAACCAATTATAATTACTCTAGAACAGGTAACTTGTATTGCAGATGAGATGATTGAATATATTAAAAATTCTGAAGTTGATGGAGATTCATCGGAACAAATCATAGTATTTGACATTACTGATCTAAAAAATATTAATATGTTATATCCTAAAAGATAAGAGAATCGGCAAGAGCTAGGAGAAAAACTAGATATGAAAGTAAGTATAAATCTTAACGAAAAATGTACGGTAAGACTAACACCCGCTGGTGTGGATTGTTTGGTAAATAATAATTTACCATCATATCAATATAATTTTGATCCAAAAACAAAAATTCTTGAAGAACAATTGTGGATAATAATGCAAACTTTCGGATCGAGTTTATATAATGGTGCAAACTATTTTGAAACGAACGAAATTGTTTTTGAGAAACCTATTTAAATCAATAAGAGCTAATGGGTGATTTTAAAAACAGGAGGTTTTATGGAAGCATATTTAATGGGCTGGTTTCATGCTGTGTTCGCTATTATAATAGTGGTCATGGTAGTGGGGTTGGTCATTTCACTAATTAAAATACACAAACTTGAAATTAATGTAAAAGATTTGCAATCTCTAATAGATGATGTGCAAATAAATCAAAACAACAATCTTAAAGAACTAGAAGTCAATTTAACTAATCAAATAACCGATGTTGAAAGGTCATTAGAATCTTCTATAGATTCTAGAGTAAATAAACTAGAAAACAAAATTAAAATAGAAAAATAACTATCGAACACCCATTAGCTTATTATAAATCTAGTAGGAACCAACAATTCCTACTAGATTTATACAATTTTGTTTTTTCAATTTTCATATAGAAATTATTCTATTATAAATAACTGCAAATGTTTCAAAAGAAGGAGTTATTAATATATTTTTGTTTTTTAATGGAGAAATATATGGAAGATAAATTGCTACAAAATCCAAAAGTGATGAGCGAAAGTGTTATGGAGTTTTGTAAAGAATATTTAAAAGAAAACATAAAACTTCAACCATATCAAGAGAAATTATTATTAAATTCAAAAAAATGGAGAAAAGTGATTCTTAAACATGGGAGAACCAGAAAATGAAATTAAATGAAAAATTACTTAATCAAATGAAGTTATTTATAGATAGTCGGAAACCAGATTTTCCTCTCGAGTTATATACATTAATGTGCACATTTGCTCTGGAAATTAAAGAAGATTTTAATGTAACTATGTATGTAAATCTTTTAAAAGAATTGACTTAGAAAACGGAGAACCAGATGATAACTAAGATCATATCCGGCGCACAAACTGGAGCAGATCAGGGAGGATTAGAAGCTGGAAGAATTTTGAAGCTCGAGACTGGAGGCGTAGCACCCAAAGGTTTCAGAACAGAAACCGGCTCTAATCCTACCCTTAAAGATTATGGAATAATAGAACATGAAAGTCCAAGTTATCCACCAAGAACGATTGAAAATGTTAGAAATTCAGATGGGACAATCATATTTGGAGATCACACCAGTCCTGGTTGCAAATTAACAATTAAAACTTGTAAGAAATTTGGAAAACCATATAGTATTAATCCATCAAAATTAACTCTAATTAAATGGATCAATTGGAACAATATTATGATATTGAATGTAGCGGGTAATAGAGAAAGTACAAATCCAGGACTATATGAAAGAGTCAAGAACTTTTTAATAATGGTTCTCACATCTGAGGAATATTTGGGAAAAAAGGATAAATTATGATAACAAAAGAACAGTATGAACAGGCTATAAAACAAAAGGAAGATGCAGAAGAAACTATTAATCTTTATCACAAATATGAACGAGAAGAATTTGAAAAAAGAATGAAAGATAATCCTATTTTTAGCGACGAAGAACTTGTTTATTCAGCGGATACATTATGTCCTTGTGGGCATGGATTAGCATACCCCAAAGACTGTGGTATAAATCACTACTGGGATTGTTCAGCTATATTAAAAGGTATTGCTGATGTGAATGTAAAACATTGTGGACAATATCCATTTGCATTTTACAATATACATGGTGAGAGTGATTATAGAGGAACTACTAGAGGAGTATTTAAACCAAGAATTGAAAATATAGGAGAATCAAATGCAAATAGTAAGATATAGTTTTATATTAGCTCTTAGAGATGATATAGATGTTGATCAGTTTACAAATGAACTGGAATCTCATATCTCTGAATTATTCTTTCCTAAAACAATTTACAATATGTCCTCGTTTTATGATCAAGATATAAAGAAAATTGAATTCCCAGATCCAGCTAACTGTACTGTAGAAGAAATAGATAAATGGACTAAGAAATCTACAGAAGTAATTGATGAAGAGATCTCACTTGATGCTGAACCCGTATTTAAAAATCCAGATGGAAATTAATAGGAGAAAATAATGACAGCAGAAAAATTACCAGATGTACAATACACAAATCCGAAGTATCCAATTCGAATTAATAGAGTTGGTATCAATACAGTTGAATTGCCAATATTTGTCTCTATGAAGAATGGTGGAGTTCAACATTCAGTTGCCAAAGTTGACTGTTATGTAGATCTTGCCGCCAATCTCAAAGGAACAAATATGAGTAGATTGATTATTGGTCTACAGAAATTTGTTGGACAACAACTTAGTGGTAAATTAATTTGTTCTATTGCAGAAAATATACGAATCTCAGCAGAAGCGGACACTTGTGAAGTATCATATTCATTTCCATATTTTATTTCAAAAATGGCACCAGCTTCTAACGAACCTGGGGTGTTGCCATATCATATTTGTTTTACAGGAATAAAGACAAAAGATACATTTGTGTTTAGATTGGGTGTTAAAGTATTAGCTACATCTTTATGTCCTTGCTCAAAAGAGATTTCTGAGTATGGGGCACACAATCAAAAGGTCCTGATTAATATGAGTGTTCAGGGTAAAGAGAATACATTTATTTGGATTGAGGATTTAATAGACGTTGCGGAAACTTCGGCGTCTTGTGAAATATATTCTGTACTTAAACGTATCGATGAAAAGGTTGTAACTGAACGAGCTTATAATAATCCTAAATTTGTAGAGGATATTGCCAGATCAGTTTATAACAAAATTTCAGCAATAGAAGATATCGAAACTTTTAAAATCAGTGTAGAATCCGATGAAAGTATTCACGCCCATAATGCAATTGCTATGATAACAAACTACTAAGGTGATAAACATGTGTCAGAAATGTGTTTTAAGAGCAAAAAATAGACCAAGTAAAAGATTTTCATATGGAAAAATAAAAGCTCTTGCCCAATCATTTAAAAAATACAAAATTGTTGGTCTTTATGATCGTAGAACTAATATTGCTGTTGAAGCTCACTTATTTAAAATTGAAAGAGCACTCACCAACAGAAAGAAATATAATAGAAAGCGATATGATCGATGAACAAAGTTGATGTAATTTTGGTATCTTATAATAGACCAACAATGGTAAAAAAAGCAATAGAATCTGTTCTGTCTCAAAAAGATTGTGAATTTACATTATATATAATGGATGATAATTCAAATATAGAAACAAAAAATGTTTTATCACAATATGCAAAAAATTACAAGAATATAGTTTTGTATATTTCCGATATTAAAGAAGAAGACAGATTTAAAACAATCCCTGGAGCAAAAAATATTAATATAGCTCTCAAAATGGGAACATCAGAATATATTTCATATCTTACTGACGATTGTTATTATTTACCAAATAGATTAAAAATCATGTCTGATTACTTGAATGAGAATTCAAATACATATTGTGTTTATGGACTCCAAAATGTAATGGATTTAGATGGAAGAATAAAAGAAATAAGAGGTAAAGATCTTGGGGATGTCGAATATCCACATTGTAAACTTGATATTAATCAAATTATGCATCGGCGATCGATACTAGAAAAAACTGGTTATTTTGAAGAAGATAATATTGCTCAATATATGTATCAAGCCGATGGTGAATTTTTTATGCGAATAGTAAAACATTTTGGATCAATAAAACCCATTAATCAATTTACAGATGTTAATATAGATCACCCAAAAAGATTAACATTAATAAAAATGGGTTTCAGAGGAGAAAATCATGAGTAATGATCAAGAAAAGAAACATAATGAAATTAGAATTCTTCCTGGACCATTTATGTTTGATATGCGGCAATTTGGTATAACGGAAAACAGTAATGTCCGAGTTCTTGCCGGACCAATACTACTTGACCCACATAATCTGCTTCAAAGAGGTGCTTATAAAGAAGAATTTATAGATTTATTATTCATAAGAATTTTTGGTGACGAACCGAATTTTGATCACCCAGAATCTTCATTAAATGAGATACATGATTATTAATAATATAATTTAAAGGAGAATTAATTATGAAATCATTAATATATAGAATTGTAAAGCGTATTTTAACTTGGTTTGGGGATGTAATGCTTGCTACAACACCCCCTTCTACAAAAGCTAAACAAATAATAGAAATGATGAGCGCAATACAATCTGGAGATGTTATTTGTAGGAAATATAATTATTATCTTGATTCTTATTTTATTCCCGGCAAATATACTCATTCTGGAATAGTAAAGAGCAAAGATGAAATAATTCACAGTGTTGCGGAAGGTGTTCAATTCGTACACCCAATTGATTTCATAAAAGATACAGATGGTTTTGTTGTTCTGCGGCCAAAATACCCACATCCAGAATTAATTAGAAATGTTATTGAAAAAGCCCTATTTCATGTTAATAGAGAAGCTCAATATGATTTTCTATTTAACGATCCTGATAAATTATATTGTCATGAATTAACTTGTGACTGTTTATATCAGGGTGGTGTAGTAGTTTATGCTTCTACATTCAATGTTGGTGTGTGGCCGATAAAATTTAAGAAAACGGCATTTTTAGCAGATGATATAATAAAAATGTGTAATGTTATATATGAGTTCTAAAGGAGAGAATAAAAAATGAAACAACCAAAATTTCAAAGTAAATTTAAAAGAGGAGTTTCTTTAATCCACCAATTTGACAAATCTCTTTGTTATTCTGTTCAGTGTGATTGTGGAGAGAATGAATGTAGTTCTATAGTTGAAATTGAGTGCGACGATGATTTTGGCTTTATCCAATTACATTTTTATAAAGATGTTTATTTTGATTTCTGGAGGTATTCTGATGAAGGAATACTCAATTCTATTAAAAGATTTCTTTACAGATGGAAGAAAGCATTTGTATTGGCTTTTACCGGCGAGATCTCTTTACATGGTGACTTTATAATAATGCAACCTGAACACATTAACAACTTTATAGAAGCATTACAAGAAGGTCGAGATTACTGTGTAAAAGCTAAAGAAGAAATGTTAAAAGAAAATAATCCTCCACAAGGTGGATCTGGAGTACCACCTAAATTAGAAGAACTTAATCGAAGAATGATGGAGAAAGCATGAACTGGAAATTTTGGGAAAAAGAACTAAAAAAAGAACCAATTAAAAAATTAATAATTCCCGATGAAAAAATAGAATTAATATTACGTTTATTTGATTACGCAGAAGATAGTGGACATAGAGTTGATAGATATTTACTTTGGAAACAAATTAATGAGATTTTTCCAGAAACCTCCCGTGGTAAGTGGAGAATAACATTCCCAAGGGTATTCACAATTGAAATTATTCTAATTGAAGAGGAGTAATTTATGCAACAGTCACCCTTAACAGATAAGGATTTTGGTTTTATAATTGATCATGAAACCAAATTCGCGGACATTCGTCACAAAGCGCTAAAGGAATATATTAATCGAAAAGTGAAACGTAAAAAAGACAAAATTACTCCAGTTCCAGAAGTATCACCTGGAAAACAAATAATTACTACACAATCTGGATACAGATCTGATACTCAGTATTATTTGTATGAAGTAATTGATTTCTGTTTGAATTATCATGACAGTTTTGAATATTTCGGGATTCTACTAAAAACCACAGACAAAAGGCATTTAGACAGAATCGGCAGAATTGATTCTTTTAGCGCGGGTCACAATTGGTCGCTCAGCAAAAAAATAGCAAAAATAACTTCTGATAAAATAAAATGGTTAGAGGAAAAATGAGAACCGAAACTTCAAAAATATGTTTATCATGTATGAAATGTTGTAAAACTATTGGTATTTTGACATCATATTTGTATGAAGACAAAGAGATAAGAGAATTTTATGAAGCTCGTGGAGCAAAAGTAAGCGAAAAAGCAGTAGGGGTTGGAGTAGATTTTGAGAAATTGATATTTCTTGAATTTAATTTCTCATGCCCCAATTTAGATCCAGAAAAGGGTTGTAAAATTTATGATACTCGTCCAGAAATTTGTAGAAGATATCCAGAAGATGTCAGCCAACTGCTTGATGGTTGTGGGTTATATAATCATAAATTTGTCTAAACTAAATAATCCAACAAGATCTAATTTAAGATCTTGTTGGATTATATAAAGAGGAGTAAAAATAACCATGAATATAAACGAAGCCACGATAATTGCTTGTCAACAACCAACATTACTTGATGCCCTGACCTGGATTTGTATTTGGGAGAACGAAAGAGCAATTAAACAAGCTACAGAAAATCTTGGATCAGGTTCGAATGGAGCTGGGTGGGATACTTGTTTTAAGATTTGTTTAGAAAATGTAATGAACAAATACCCAAAGGAAATAATATGATAATATACTTCAAATACTTAAACTACGTAATTAGACATAAGTGGTTCGTATTTTTAGAGTGTTGTAAAGCCGGCAAGATCTGGAGAGGACTCTGGCATGATATATCAAAATTCTATCCAGATGAGTTTATTCCTTATGCAAGATATTTCTATGGTATTTATCCAACCCAACAAGAAATTAGTGAAATAGAATGGTATAAATTAACTAAAGAAGACGTTGAAAGAGACTTTGACATTGCTTGGCTAAAACATCAACACCGAAATCCACATCATTGGCAACATTGGCTTCTACAAGAAGATGATGGAGATTTAAAAATTCTAGATATGCCTGATATGTATGTCAACGAAATGTTGGCGGATTGGTCTGGGGCAGGTCGCGCAATAACTGGTAAAAACGATCCAACAGAATGTAAAAAATGGTACTTAAAAAATTATAAAAGAATAGATTTATCGGGTTGGACACGAACTCGGGTTAATGCATATTTTAAAATTAGTATGATTGATTTACAAGAAACAGAAATAGGGCAAAAGGTTTCTAGAACAGAAATAAAGCAAATATTAAAAAGAATACTTGAGAAGGCAGAACAAGAGCGAAAACTTCAAAAAGATTACTAAAATAAAATTTTAATTTTTACAGTTTTCATATAGAAATAGTATATTAAATATATTTTTGTTTAGCTCACAACCAGAAAAGGAGAAAGATTATGTTCATTCGTGGTAATTATAAGAATAAAGATTTCTTTAACACAATTGATACTGAAGAAAAAGCATATTGGTTAGGATTTATTTATGCAGATGGATACGTACTTTGTAATAAAATTAATGGGCAATATCGGCTTGGTATTGAATTAGCAAAAAAAGATGGAAACCATCTTGAAAAACTTGCAAATATATTTGGAAAAGAAGTTAAATATAGATCAAAAACTGGTTCTTTTGGTTCTCATGAACAAGTTGATCTCATAATTAATAATAAATCGATATATACATCATTAGCAAATTTGGGAATAACAAGTTCAAAAACAAAAAGCTCTGGAGAAAATGTACTTAATAATATTTCAAAAGAACTTATTAGACACTTCATTAGAGGATTATTTGACGGTGATGGAAGCATTTCTGATCGAGGTGATAATAGTTTTCAATTTTCAATAGCGGCTGGTTCTGAAGAATTCTTACAAGCGATTCAATTAATTATGACAGATCAACTTTGTCTAAATAAAACAAAAATAGCTAAAAATATTACAGGAGAAGCATATTGTATTGTATATAGTGGAAGAAGGCAATTGCAAAAAATATTTCATTGGTTCTATGATGATTCAATTTTATATCTTGAAAGAAAAAAACTAGTTTTTAATCAATTAGTTAAAGACTGGAATTCTTTTGCCCAACCAAACGAATGGTGTAAATTTAGAGATAATCCAGAAGAATTTCATAACATGATTTTAGAACTCGCTAATAAAATTCCAAAAAATAAATATAAAAACCTTCTTGCAGTTCCAAGAGGAGGCATTGTGATTGGAATATATCTAAGTCATTATTTAGACATACCATTAATACTCAATAAAGATGATACAAATCTAAATCCCCAACATACACTAATTGTAGATGATCTAGTTGATACTGGCAGTACCTTGGAAAAATATTCAGAACAGAAATTTGATATTGCTGTGATTTATTATAAAACAAGATCAATTGTTATTCCAACTTATTATGTTGATAAATGTCCAAATAATTTTTGGATAGTTTTTAACTGGGAAAAACCTGATGAAATACCAAATAGGGATATCTAAACGTGAAAAAAATAAAAGAATATCAAGAAACACATCAATTCGGCAGAATTAGCATTGAAAATATGCCAGATGACAGAGTTATAGAAGGAGATTTAGGAGTACAAATTGCAGAAGATGGTAGAATATGGGTATGTATTAATGGAATAGCTTTTATTAGATTTAAACCATCTAAACAGGAGGCGAAATGATTGTTTCAGTCAATTTAAATACAATTCCTTTCTTAAGTTCAACAGATAGTACAAGAGCTTCTATGTCGGCAAAACAGATTCAACAAGCATTGACTAGTCCAAATACAGAAATTCCGTATGTTATTGGAAGTGATTATCGAACTCTTGCTAATTCTTCCAAGATGGGAATTGTGCTTGCAAAAGATGATGGGGAAGTGTTATATAAGAATGCGGACATATTAATTGTTCAATATCTTAATCTTAATAAGATTCAGGATATACATCTTCCACCGATTAAGAAAACCACTGGATCATTTGGAACGAAACTAAGGTATGTACTACCAGAAAAAACTAAATTTAAAAAAGGTGATGTTCTTGCAAACTATGACTGTTTTATAGATCAAGTGCCAAGCTATGGGTATAATGTCTTTACTGCATACGTACCGTTTTTCGGATATAATCATGAAGACGCAATTACAATTTCCGAAAGTTTAGCTAACAAAGCAAGATATCTGCAAGTTGATAAAATTTATATACCAATTTATGAATATACTCTAATGCAAGAATATTATAGAGACTGTCCAGACTCATATACCTATTTTCCAGGAGTAAATGGAAAAATCAAGGATGATGTGGTTTGTTGTTTAATTGCTCCAAAAGATAGCGCAACAGCAAATTATTCTGATCTTAAAAATAAAATTCAGATGTCCTTAAAAAATATGACACTGTCGGATCTCTTAAATATTGGTTTCACTGGTGATAATAAATTCGCGATCGATAAAATCAAGACAAAAGTTGAAGACGGTATTGTGTCTGGAATTAAGATTCACAGATTTAAAAAATATAAAACACAAGTAATGATCGATCAAAAACTGGAAACTACACTAGATCAATTGTATCAACAATATGGTAGTTTTATTGCAAAAACACATGGTGATCTCGGAAAACAATTTAATTATCAATACGTTGAATATATTCTTAAAAAATATTATTTGTATATTGATAAATCAAAAGGAAGCAGAGGAGAAATTAGCTTAAATAATCTGTGTTATTTAATTGAATTAGAAATTTCTAAAGAATGCGGCACAGTTCTGGGAGATAAACTTTGTAACAGATACGCAAACAAAGGCATAGTGAGTTTGATTCTTCCAGATGAACTTCGGCCAATAGCTTTAAATAGTAATAAACCAATTGATCTTATCTTTAATCCATTCGGGGTCTTTTCAAGAATGAATTTGGGTCAGGTGCTAGAAGCCCTTGTATCTAAATCTGTTATGTATTGTGATAATCATATCAAAGAAAATCCAGAAATGGTTAAAGAAACAATAAGTTGGTTAAATGAATCAATTTTAAAGCACATAGATGAAAAATATTACACAAGAATTCAAAACGAGATAATTAATAATTTGGACGATGACGAATTTAGAAATAAGTTTGTCGAAAATATAAACAAATCAAATCTATTCGTCGAAGCCCCATCTTTCGCGGAAGTAGATACTAAAAATCTATTAAAAAATTCTATAGAATATAAAGAACCGGTTTTGATGAAAAAAGAATTGATTAAATTTGTAAAACAAAAACTAAAACTCGAAACCCCATTTCCAGAACAAGATATCTATTTAAAAGATATTTTGTGTGCACCAATTTATATTCAGAAATTATCAAAGCTTGTATCAAAAATCATTAATGCAAGAGATTTTGGAGCAGTTAAAAGCGTCACAAAACAACCAACAAAAGGAAGAGCAAGAGGTGGTGGAAGTAGAGTGGGTTTAATAAATCATTTGGCCCCTTCTAAGAGTAATCTTAGTCGAATAATCTCCTTAATTCAGGGAACTCTGACCGTTAAGACGAAGACAATCCTGAGCCAAGCTTCTAATAAAGCTGCTAACTTTATTAGTTGAAGGTGCAACGACTATCCCGAAAGGGAGTACACTCAAGCGAGTGGAAAAAGGAGACACCCTATATTAACAAAAATAAAGGAACAAAATATGGAATTTGATAAAACAAATTTAACTCAAAAATATAATTTTTGGGATGAAGTTGAATTACCAGATGATATTAAAAAAATAATATTATTAAATATCAAGGATAAGAACATTATAAAAGATCTTTTAAAATTTATTATAACTGAACAAAAAGAGTTGATAAATGTATGTTGGTTATGGAGAGCGGGAACTGATAAGAATGGATATGGAAAAAAGAACGGAATTGCCGCACATAGAATTAGTTGGATATATTCTAGATCAAATAGAGATATCCCAAATAATAAAATCATACGGCATACATGTGACAATCCACCATGTGTAAATCCCTTTCATCTAAGATGTGGAACCATACAAGACAATGCAAATGATATGAAAAATCGCAACAGATCATTACTTGGAGAGAAACACCCAGATGCTTCTTTTAAAGACGAAGAAGTCAAACAAATATTATATGAATTATATTTGGGAAAATCAATTGTTTCTCTTGCCAAAAAATATAATGTTCTCGAAATCGTTATAAGCAAAATTGCAAATGGTCACACTTGGAAACATATTTATTCACAATTACAACAAGAACATATCGATCAAATTCAAAAAAATTCTTTTAATAATCAAATAAGAAATAAATTAAATGAACAACAAGTAATTAAAATTCGAGAATTATACGATACTGGAAAATATACTTACACAAATTTAGCAAAACAATTTGGAACAAGAATAACTACAATCTCAAATATTGTAAATTATATTTCATGGAATCACATATAGGGTGAAGAGATAGTCTGAACTATATAGAAATATATAGCTGTGGATATATTCCACGAACAAAGAGGTAGCGTTCTTTGTTGAACAAATGCAGATGGAATTAGAGAGCATGTTAGCAGCTGGATGTGATCTCGCTGTTAAAGAAATTCTTTCAGTAAAAAGTGATTGGACAGCAGGAAAAAAAGATTTAGTAAGACAATTAGTAGTAGATGGAAAATATGATCTTCCAGAAAACAGGACCATCAAAAGCAGAACAAAACAAGTTGTTGACACACAAATAGCCTTTTTGAAGGAATAAAAACAAAGCTAAAGGAGAAACGAAAATGAGTATTAACAAAGTTATTTTAATCGGTTGGCTTGGGCAAGATCCAGAACTCAGACACACAGCAGATGGTACTTCCGTATGCAATCTTAGTATTGCAACATCAGAAACCTGGAAAGATCAAAAAGGAACGGATCAAAAACGTACAGAATGGCACCGAGTTGTTTTCTGGAGACGTCTTGCAGAAATTGCCGGACAATATCTTAAGAAAGGCTCACAAATTTATGTTGAAGGTAAAATTCAATCAAGAGAGTATGAATCTCCCGCAAACAGTGGTATAAAAAGAAAAGCATATGAAATTATTGCGTATGATATGAGGATTCTTGATAAACAAAACAAACAAAAAACTGTAACATCTTCAGAAACACCAGCAGAGCAAACAGAAGCCGTTGAGTCTCAACCAGAAATTCCAAACGAAGGTTAACTAAGGAGGAAGATATTGAATCTTCTAACTAATCAAACTGAAACTGGAGATGATAATTATTTTACAATCTCCAGTTTCAGATCTGCTCAATACGACACTATTAATTATTTTATGAATTTGTGTGTGGAATATGTTTCTGAACAGAATAAGAAATATTTAAAAGTTCAAAATGTGAATATTAGAGATATTCAAACATATAATGGAATACATAATAATGCTCTTACTCAAGTATCAGTGGATGTATTATTCAGTAATCAAACTGTCCCCACAACAAAAACATTCATTAAATTTCTTATTCCAACATTAATAGATGGTTGCTTTTTCATACTTAATGAGAATCATTTTGTACCGACATTATATATATTAGATAAGCCGATTGTTATTAAAAAGAAATCAGTAAAATTGTCGAGCACATTTAATTCTATTACAATATATGATAAGCTCATTACGTTTATGGGGAATAATATACCGGCAATATACTTTTTAAGTATATTCTTATCTGACAATGATGTAGAGCAAGCCGCGTTGAAACAAGAATTTATACAAAGATTTAAAATATTCAATAACCCAATATCTGAACAAGATTTATTGAGTTATTTTAGTAATTTATTTAAATGTAATCCGGACAGAGAATCAATTCAAAATCATTTCCATAGTATTTTCTTTGACGGTTATACAAAACTGTTATATCAACAGTGTTATAATCTAGAAGAAAAAGACTTAAATATTCAAACATTGTTAAAAATTGTTATAGATTTAAGTAACTCTATGAAAGATGATTCTTTTATTGATCTTGATTTAAAAAGATTAGTATTTATAGAAATCCTTCTTTGGCCTGTATTTAAGCGTATTGCACAGGCTGCTTCTCAAGCATCGAGAGGATTCTATGTAAATGAAATTACAATGGATCAAATGGAAGTAATCAAAAATTTCTATACAAATCTTCATAATAAATTTATATATGATAATGTAAATGCGTATGATACAATGCTACAACATAAAGCTTATATGTTAAGTCCTAATGCAGAACAAGCTCCAAGTATTGTCGCAAATTTACATGATACTCATTATAAGAGAATATGTCCAACAAGTATAAGCTCTCAGAATCCTGGAGAAACAATTTACATAATCGCTGAATCAAAAATAGATATTTTCGGAAGATTTTTAAAAGAGGATTAAAGATATGTTAACATCCCTAAAAGAAATATACAGAATGTTAGAATCTCTCAATAATTCAATTACAAATAAAGAAGAAAAATTAATAAAATATTTAGACGATCCAATATTTGGAAGAACATTTAGACGTGTCCTAGAATATATATCGTATGATAAATATATATTCGGTCTTAAACAGATCAAGTATTGTGTATATTTTGAAGATCCTATTGCGGCAGAGCATCAAAATGTAGATAGCATTTTTGAAATGTTAGACTATTTGAACCAAAAAAAAGGTGACCCATCTGATGATGAGATATCTTTCTTAGAAAAGATTTCATCATCAGATGTAGAAACTGTAGAAGTAGTTGTACGAATCTTGAACAAAATAAATTGTTGTGGATTAACTAATGAGCGAGTGATAGAGATCTTAGAAAGAGAATTACCAACAAGGAGAGAAAATGAGTGAAGAGTATTCGTCAGAAGATCTCGATGAACTCGAACGACAACTCGAGTTATGTCTAGATGCTTATGAAAAAGGGGAATCGATGATTCCCGACGATGATTATGATTCATACAAAAGAATTTTACAGAAGATCAGGCCGAATTCAAAATTCTTAAATAAAATTGGAAACAAACCTAAGAAAAATAAAGAAATTCTTCCCTATGTTCTTGGAAGTCTCACAAATAAATTTGAAGATGACATTGAAGCTTGGTTAGATAAATACGATACTGGAAAAGGATTTATTTTATCTCATAAGCTAGATGGTGTTGCAATTGAGTGTGAATATACAGATGGACAATTAACTGGAGCTTGGTTAAGGGGTGATCACTACGAGGGTGAAAATATCACAGCTAAAGCGCTTAAATTCGTCCAAAATAAAATAAGCACCAATTGCAATCCAGGGACTGGAGATAATAAACAGTATTTTAAGGGAGAAACTCTTTTAAATTGCGAACCAGAAACGATTGGCTACAAAACTAAACGAAATGCAGCTGCTGGAATTATCAACAGAGACGATCATAGTAAGTTACAATACTTATATGTATTGTTTCATACTTATGTTCCCGTTCATGTTAGTTCTCACCCAGTTGCGGCTTTTGAACTTGCACGTATGCGATATATGCAAGAAGTCTTTGGTATTTTAAACCGAAGTGTGGTAAATTTTTCATATGCAGATAGTAAAGAAATGGCAATTTTAGCGGCAAAAGAAATGATTGATGAAACTACTCAATATGATAAAGATGGAATAGTGATTTCAGTAAATCATTCTGAAGTTGAAAATATTAAATTACCGGAAAAGAAGATAGCCTTTAAGTTTAATAAAATGGCAGTCGAAGCTGAGGTTGTTAAAGTTGAATGGAACACTTCTAGAACTGGAAAGATTATTCCAGTTGTAGTTGTGAAACCAGTTATACTTGGTGGAGCAACTATTCAGCGAGCAACTGGTTTTCACGCCAAATTCATTTATGATAATAATATTGGCCTGGGAGCAGTTGTGAAGCTTGTTAGATCTGGTGATGTTATTCCTTATATAGAAAGCATAATTAAACCGTCTGATAAAATTACCAACCTGACAACCTGCCCAACCTGTGGGAAAGGTGATTTAACGACCGATGAAACACAAACTCATCTATATTGTTCTAACAGAGATTGTCCGGCACAAACTCAAAAGAAAATTGCTTATTTCTTTGAGAAGCTAGGACTTGAAAACTTTAGCGAGAAAATGATTACAAGTTTAGGTTGTAATTCAGTCATTGATATTTACAATTTAAAAAAAGAAGATATTTTAAAACTTGATGGTTGGGCCGAGACTTCAACTGTCGATTTTTTAAATAGAATTGAACAGACTAAGAAAGCAAGACCTGAAAAGATTCTTGCCGCATTGGGAATTGATAATCTTGGAACTACAACTGCTAAATTAGTTTTAGAAAATTTTACTCCTCAAGACATTCTAAATGCTCTTGATAATAATGAGCTTTTAAAAAATGTAGTCAACAAACTATTATTAGTTGATGGCTTAGGGAGTAAGAAAATAACATCCATTATTAAAGGACTGAAAGAAAATAAAGAGCTTTTGAAAAAGTTAATGGAAACTGGAGTTAGTTTTTCATCTGTAAAAGGTCCTTTGTCCGGCAAGAGCTTTTGTATAACTGGTAGTTTAAGTAAACCAAGAAAAGCTTACGAACAAATAATTGAAAAGTTTGGAGGTTCAAATACGAGTATTAGTTCATGTAACTATTTAATTTGTAATGAACCAAGCAATTCAAATAAGTTTCAAAAAGCTAAAGATAAAGGTGTAAAGATTATAACTGAACAAGAATTAATAGCTTTAATTCGGGAGAGCAAGAAATGAAAAAAGATGAAATTGAAACTGTGTATAACTCTCTAGAAAACCATGGAGACGATTTCTGGAATGACGAAATTGTGTGTGTTAAAGATGATCCATTAAGCTCAAACAAAGAATTATTCCTCGACATTTTAAATTGTCTTCACAAAGATGGATACGATTTAAAATTGACAAAACTCGAGAATTAAAATTAATTAAAATATTCATCGGCAAGATCTAGTTTAAGATCTTGCCGATGAAACAATTTTTATTTTTGGAGATAATAAAATGGCTGAAAGCAAAGAAAAAACAACAAACTTATATGAATTTCTTTTAACTAGAGCAACGCCAGAAAGTAGCAAAGATATTCCACACATAACAGACTTCCATTATGTTGCATTTGTTCGAGATCCAATTTTAAGACAATCTACATTTATAGATATTTCTGCAATGGTTCCAGCAAATACATTAGCGGTTATAGAATCAGAAATATCTAATAAAAAGTTTCCTGAATATGAATTAACATGTTATCAAATAAAAGAAATAGACAAATCAACTGAAGATGGAACAAATAGACAAATGAAAATTTATGCATCGTTTGTCACAATTGTACGCACAGAGAGATTAACTGAAAGTCTATCAACAAATAGAGAAGTCGCAGAAGGCTCAATTCCAGTTAGAATGTTGCTAACAAATTCAATAGCTTGGCAGATGAGCGTCAATACTTCATTTAATAAAATATTTGCTCCGAGTCCAAAAGAAGAACCATTAAATCCAATTTTAATTGCACTAGAAACAATAATCAATAATGATTTTAATCCTCAGAAAGATCAACCATCAAAATTAACATCATTTACTGATTATATAATAAACAAATACGCCGGCGATAATAAGAATATTAAACAAATTATATTGGCTGATAAAAATCAAGTAAATTTATCTCCATATGAACAGATACTTGTTCCACCAACAATCCCAGAAATCAATGTTCCAGAATATATTATTAGCACATATAAACCTTTTCACACTCCAAGTTTCTGGTTCTTTGATACTTTTAATTTTGCGGATTATGATGGAGAGAAATCTGAAAATGGAAAAATTCCAATTTGGTGTATCTTGATTAATTTTTATAATTGTCAAGAAATATTTAAAGCATCACAATATGATATAACTAAAGATTCAAATATTTCTGTATTTACACATCTTTTGGGATCTGTGCCATTTGTAGACAGTTCTTCTGTTCTTGCTAGACCGAACGCGATGGTTAATTTTATACGTTCAAATATGACACAACAAATAGAAAAACTTGGAGACATCCCAGGTGTGCGAATGGCAGACAACACTACTGAGAAACAAGCAGCAAGAGTTACATCATTAAAAGTATATCACACAGATTCCTTCGACAGTGCAAAGAAAAGAATATCAGACTGCATGCAATTGTTTTCTGAGATTGATAAGATCGAATATTATGAAACAACAAACACTTCCCCAGAATGGTTGCAATTCGGCAAACTATACAATCTAGAAACTGACGCAGAAACTGGAATCAATACATATAAATACATTCATACTCCTGTTTGTATTGTAAATATATTCAAACGACGACAAGCAAAAGACGATACAATGGAATGTATTAATAAATATGCAATGTTGCGGCTAGCTGAAAGTTCGCAAAAATAAGACGAATATGTCAAAATAGTAATTTTTTATTTTTTCAATTTTCATATAGAAATAATACTAATATGAAAGTTTATTTTTATGTGGAGGAATATGATAAAATACTATATCAAATATGCTCTAAAATATTCGTTAATTACGGAGATTCTTCAAAAGCTCAATAAAAAACGAATTAATTTTTTTATTGACCTCCAGTCGATTGCAAAAGGTTTTTACAATAAGGATGTAATTCTTGTTGAACTCGGAAGATACTCAACAGAAGGTAAGGTAAGTGACATTTTAATCCAAGAGCTAAGAGATTTTTTAAATGTTATTTATGCTCAATTTAAGATGTATGACCCGTTTTTCGTAATTTCATATGACGACGGTTATTGCCAACAACAAAAGGTAATTGATAGTTCATATAAATCTGGACGATCAACATTAAATTTAATAATGGATAATGATAATGATATAGAATTGTTTAGACAAATAAAAAAATATTATTATCAAAAAATTGAACAAATGTTTACTAAAAAAGATCTTTCAAAAGTTTATTATTTGAAAGAATATGAAGCAGATTTAGTTCCTGAATATTGTATAGTTAATGATATGTTTGATAGTGCTCAAGCCGATGTACTAAACGTTATTTTATCTGTTGATAAAGATCTTCTACAAGTTTGTAAATATAAGAATACAATACAATGTGTAACGTCTTTTCAACAAAATCAAAACAGAAATAGAGGTGGCTATCAGATACAATTTGATGCTTATGATAATGAGAATGCAATTAGTTATATAAATAAAAAGTTTAAAAGAGGAATTCTTACAGCTGAATACATTCCTATGATTTTAGCAATTGGTGGTGATAAAGCGGATTGTATTCCTGGCATAAGAGGAATTGGACCTACAAAATCAATAGAGCTAATTATTAACTATTCAATTCCACCATCTGCAGAACAACTTAAATGGAAACTAAATCAGATGCCTGATATTATTAAAAATAATTTTGAGATGATTAATAGAAACTACAAGCTGATATCATTTGAAGAACAACTTAAACGCATTCCAAAACAAGTATTTATAAAATAATATTTAGAACAGCAAAATATAAAATATTCAACCAATATGGAGGCAAGAATGAAAGTAGAAAACATTAATGTGGCTTTGAGAGAACTGTTTCAGGAGTTAGTGAATGATGGTTACAAAAAACGGCATGTTTGTGGATTTACACTGGGTGCACAGAACGAGCCACAATTTGAAAGTTTCTTAAAAGGTACTGATTTTGGGTTGAAACCACTTCAAAGATTAATTGGTAACATGGGTTATCGTTTTAACATAATTATTACCAAAAACGAAAGTCCAGAGGTTACAAAATTCATTGAAGAAAGCAATCATGAATTCTTATCTACTTGTAAACAACAGTTAGTTGAAAGGTTAAATGATTCCGGCGCAGTTAAAGCGGCATCGGTCGCAAAGACTGGTCTTATCGCCGATGTTTCAAATGAATTGTTTGATTCGATTATGAAATAATTTTAATTTGTTGGAGAATTTATTATGGCAGATTCAGATAATTTATATGGTGTTGGGGATCATCACAATCCAGGTGACGACCCTTATCACATAACAAATCCACCACCTGTATTTCCACCTGCTCCTGTTCCACCACCAGATCCAGAACCTGCAACAACACAAATTACTCCAGTGACAGTTGAATCGGTATATACGCCGGAAGCACAGATGTCACCCAGCTGGATACCAGAAACACATCCAGCTGGACCTCCGACGGTAGACCCATCAACATATCCCCCACTTGGTCAACAACCAAAACATTGGACAGAACTCTAAGAAAGGTGGAAATTATAATGGCTCAAGATGCTCAACACTGGAATGATATTTTAGATTATATTAAAGTTAATCTTGGAGTTCCAGTTAATTTATTAGAAATTCCAGACGAGGAATTAGTAGGTTATTTACGCAGACATGTATTATCTTTATTCTCACAATACGCGCCACATAAAGCGTTTGCATTTATAACAGAAGCAAACAGAATTAGCTGGGGAACTGGTTCTCCACAATATATGTATAGAATCCCCGTTCCAGAAGGGACTTATATTATTGATATTTACGAAGCTATGCCAACAAAGGAAGTTTCGATAGTAGATATGTATGGTGGAGCTCTTATCAATGCTCAAGCCGCAATGGATCTTGTAATTTCAAATTCCTATATCGATGCTGTAAGATCCATGCAAACAAGAAACACTTGGGAATTCATCCCACCCGATATTATGATTTTTGATAAAGAAACAACTTCGTGTGTTGTAATCTATAACACACCACATACGGTTCTTAATACAATTAGACCAGATCTTTATCATAGAGCTTTTAAACAAATGTGTTTAGGTAATACTAAACTATGGGTAGCATCAATGAGATCAAAATTTGAAAATTTAGCCACACCTTTTGGTCCACTAAATTTAAATTATGATAAACTACAATCGGAAGGTCAAACATTAATTGATAATGCACAAACAGTATTAGATACTATCCCACCCGATATATTAATAGAAGTGAGTTAATCTAAACAAATAAATGGAGGCAAGCAATAAATGGCACAAAATCCACAAGCAAAACTTGAGTCAATTTTTTCGTATTCTTTTCCGGCGAATCACCTTTTACAGGTGTCAATTGTAAAACAACCATCTGAACAGAGTTATAAAAAAGAATTTTTCTGTTTTATAACTCTTGCTCCTGGGGTTCAAAGTCCGCAAGGAGGAAGATCATTTGATTTCAATAACAGAGTTACTATGAAAGTAGAAGGACATCAGGTGACCGCTCTTGCACATGCTATGAGAGCATATGTTCGAGGTCAGGAAGCCATTGTTGGACCTTTCTCAATTTATGTTGATTCGAGTAAGTCTGCATATGGTCAAGGTGGTGGAGGAAAATCTATGATGATTCAACGCACCACAAATCAGAAACAAAACAATGCCCCTATGTTGACATTCTTCTTTAAAGTTGGTTCAAATCAGGCATTAGGTTATTCAATGACCCCAGCTAATGCGTTAGCAGCCGCGGATGTCTTTGAATTCATTGGAAAGAAATGTCTTGAACTAGAATTTTCAAGAGGACCAGCGACAGCCCAGACAGGTGCTTATGAAAACCCAGCACCAGTAGGATTTGCAGATCCAGTTCCTGGGGCAGGCATGCCCAATCAGTTTGCTGGTGCTGCTACACCACCGAATCCAGCAGCTTCTAATGTAGCTGGAAATTTTCAGAATACATTTAGTCAATTCGAAGACACACCATTTTAGTTTAAAAGTGGATCAAAATTCAATTTTCAGAATTTTGATCCACTTTATATTTTTAGGAGGTTTATAAATGTTAATCACTGAAGAGAAAAACTTTTATACAGAAGAATCAACAGATGAAGTCTTAACAGAAGCTATTAAAAAGCTTATTCCAAATTCCGTAAAAGCTAAACTTTCTAGTAGAAAAAATCGTCAGCTTATGCTTGAAAAATATGGTAATGATGCTTTTCTGCTACCAAAACAACTTAAGTTTCCGGTAGTAAATCCAGATACAGGAAAACCGGACTGTGCATTAATTTATGCCGCTCGAATCAGAGCAAAACAGTATGCTGGAACTAAACCAGGATATAGAGAAGTTGCCGCAAAAGCAGAAAATCTTTACAAACAAAATAAATGCAATATAAAATTACATATTCAAATTCATAAAGAATCTGAAGCCTTGATTGATATAGATTTAATCAATCTTATAGAGGTATTATATTAATATGGCGACACCACAAGAAATTCTTCAAGAAATGATAGATGCAGCACCGGCTGCCTCAGAAGCGATTGAAACATCAATTGCACAGATTCAAGTACAAATTGATACGTTTCAAGAAAAACAAGATGCTATGAAAACTGGAGTTGGAAATGAAGCAGCATCTAGATTAGAATCTTATTTAATAGGAACAAAATACACACCAGTTGAAGATTATCATCAGTATAAAGGTCCAACTTATAACGCTATAGAAACTGCTGGTGGAACAATAACTGATTGGAAAATATATGAACGACAAGACCTAACGGGATTAAATTATATATCAAATATAACATTTGAATGCGAAGGGGATCAAACTCTAATTTTTGCTACAGGTGTTTTTGTTGCATTTACTCTGGTATCACCAGAAAAGACATATAGTAAAGTTGTATCATCAAGTTATGATGCCGGAACAGATAAAACTGAAGTAGAAATCGAAGATGGGGTATTAACAGCTGCTCTATCTGAAGCTCTTATACTTAAATATACATACTCTCTGGGAGATGATACAACTGTTGATGAAATAAAAACCCAATGGGATTTTGCTCACGATTATATAGTTACTCCATTAGGATTAGCCACTGGTACATACGGTACACAAGATAATATTGCAAAACTAACAGATGCAAAAAATATGTTAGCAACCAATAAAGCAAAAGTAGACAATTCTGTAGCTGTTTTTAATGAATTTGTATAGGAGAAATAATTATGCCATCTCAATGTAGGATGACTGATATATTTGTGGGAGTTTGCGCTTGACACCCTCCATTGCCACCTATTCCAATGGGTGGCACAATTGTCACTGGAAGTGGCAACTCAAATGGAAATGAATTGGGATTAGCAAGAACTACAGATATTGTAATAGGTTATTGTGGACACCCCGGCACAATAGTTAGCGGAAGTGGAAATATAAATATAAATAATTTAGGAGCAGCAAGAACTGGTGATGTGGTAGTTGGTTGAATTACAGGAACTCTTGTCACTGGAAGTGGCAATATAAATTCAAATTAAAGAGGAAATAAGACATGGGGATGTTTGATAATTTAAAATGTAGTTATCCATTGCCAACAAATAAAAACTTACAAAATAATATTTTTCAGACGAAAAATACTCCAGCTCAATGGCTTGATCTTTATGAAATTAGAGAAGATGGAACTTTGTGGCACGAAACATATGATATTGAAGATCATAGTGATCCTGCCGCTAAATTTCTTGGAAAATTTATCGGGTGTATGACCAAAGTAAATAAACGTTGGGAATTCGTTAATGATTTTACTGGTGAAATTAGATTCTATACAGGAAATGATAAAATTTGGACAGAATTCTCCAGCTATTTCGTTAATGGAAAGTTAAAAGAGCTTCATTTTATTAAAGAAGAGGAACTATAAGAGATGACAATAAAACTTGAAATAAGAGACAGTAACCAAAATTTAATTGAAGAAGATAATTTAAAAATCACAAATGGCGATATACTATTAGTACAAGTAGATCAAAATATACGTCCTTCTGAAATAGATCAAATAGGAAAATCAATAAGGCGGGCATTTAAAGAAAGACTAGAACATCCAGATAGAATAGCGGGAATAATCATTCCAGAGAATATAACTTTGAAAATTTTAAAAGTAACGAAAGAAATTCCAAATAAAGATATAGAAGCACCGAAATATGACACAGTGGATGATGGATTTGGTGGACCACTAGGTTAGAAAGAATAAAAATGAAACAAGAAACTAAATTCGCTTATGTACATACAACAGGAGATATTATTGAGTCAAATCAACTCAAATTATTAGATAATTATGTTAATAATTATCTATTTAGTTTAATTGGTGGGATGCGGCAAGGTCAATTTGGTTTCGACACTTTGCATCGTATTACCGAAGAAATTAAAAAATATCGACAAGTATTAAACAATGGTCGAAAATTCTTTGTTGATTCTGGAGGATATTCCATAATTGCGGGAGATGTATCTCCAAGAGACGTCAGCAAATTTACAGAATGTTATAATATGTTTCTTGAAAGAGATGCACCAGACAATTGTGATTACATATTTAGTTTAGATATTCCTATCTTTCTAAAGTATCCAGAAAATAATAATATTAAAACAATCTATGAAGCCAATTCTAGATCTATTTCGAATTCAGTTAAGGTATTAGAAAAGAATCCAGAATTATATAATAAATTCTCTTTTGTCTGGCAGTTTAAATTATTGAAACAATATAATATCTGGAAACAAATATATGAAGAAAACCTTATAAATAATCAAAAATTAAAGCACTTTGCCATAGGAGGGCTAGTTTCTCTTAGAGGAATAACTGGAATTAAATTTAGTCCATTTATTTCGATGGCATATAAGTGCTTAAAAATAATTCATGATAAAAATTTAAAAGATACAAGTTTGTTACATATTCTTGGAGTATATCATTTACATGATCGAGTTATTATGAGTTTCTTACATAAGCTTTTTAATAGATATTATTTAAAAGACAAATTGTGTAAAATTCAAGTAACATATGATACTGTAAATTACTCTTTAAGTGGTTTATATAAGCTTAAAGAACAAATTATGTTCGTTCCAGAAGATGATGGTTCTTACACTTGTGGGTTTGCACATGATCTTATTGACAAAATGCATCTGGTGATAAATAATCCGGAAGTTCTGGAAACAGTTTGCCGTGATTTACAATGTGTTAGAGACGGGAAAAATGTAGAAGAAACTCGTATGGCATCTCTTTTAAATGTTATTGCACAAACTACAATTGATAAAATCATTGATAATGAAATTGATAAATATAATATAGTCGATTTATTTCTTGAGACAAGTAACTTTAACAGTTTCAAAAATAAGCTCTCGCCGATCTTAAGAGAATTGGAATACAAATATCCTTTGATCTTTGGAAATCGCACAAAAAAGAACTTAATAAATTTTCAATATGTAATGGCATTTGATAGTTGGTGGAAGAATGGACAAAATGAAATAGAGCTAGAAAAGTTAATGGAGAAATTCATCCAGCTCATTAATTTCCCATTTGATCTGTCGGAGTAAATGATGAATTATAATGAATGGAAATTTGAAAACAATCTTAAATCAGACGAAGACGTCAGATTATTTCTTAGAAATAATTTATTGAATAATATGTTTCCAGTAGCAATTTATGTATGTCCCAGATGTAGCGAAGTTCTTGATGATGTTGGTAGAATGTGTTATGTATGTGGCTATGGGGGACAAAAATTAGAAGCTAAAGGATAAAGAGGGGCAAAAATGTCAGACAATCTTGGAATCAAAAAAGAAGTAGATGTACTTCGCAAAGCATTAAAAGAAGATGAAGGGTATTATATTAGTTGGCAAGCCAATATTGCAATGGCTTTTAAAGATGAATATGATAAAATAATGAATGAATTAAACACTCAATACAACCATGATATCATTCATTTAATTGCAAATAGAGCTGCTAAGAACTTCTTGAATCTTTTGATTAAGGAATAACATGATAACCAAACATGAAATTTTAAAAGAAGTATTTGGGTTTGACTCTTTTAGAACAAATCAAGCTGAAATAATTGATAGTTTGTTTGATCCAGAAACAAAAGGGGTTCTTACTATAATGCCAACAGCTGGTGGAAAAAGTATACTATATCAACTTCCAGCGTTAATGTTTAATGGATTATCTATAGTAATTAGTCCTTTAATTAGTTTAATGAAAGATCAGGTCGATTATCTCAAATCTAAAAATCTTCCAGTAGAATTTTATAATTCGAGTCTATCAGATACTGAGAAGAAAAGTATTCATCAAAGACTAATAAATCAAGAATTGAAAATGTTATATGTTGCTCCTGAGAGATTTGGAGATCAGAAATTTACCCAAGCATTGAAAATGACAAATCAAATAGGTTTATTTGCGGTTGATGAAGCACATTGTATAAGCACCATTGGCCATGATTTTAGACCAAGTTATAGAATGATTAAAGATGTAATTGAATATTTAGAACCCAAACAAGTAATTGCTTTAACAGCAACAGCTACTAAAAGAGTTCAGAGAGACATTTGTGAACAATTAAATATTCCAAAAGCTAGAAAATTTATATCTGGTTTTTACCGGCCAGATCTAAAATTATCTGTCAAAACATGCAACACAACATCGAAAATGGACAAAATTATCAGAGAAACATCCTGTTATGTTCATGATGGAATTAATACTGGTATTATATATTGTCCTACGAGAAAACTGGCAGACATGATTCATATAAAATTACAAAACGATGGAATCAATTCTACTATTTATCATGCTGGTTTGTCAGATTCTGTAAGAGAAAAGACTCAGACAGATTGGTTTAAAAATGGTGGAATCATAGTCGCAACTATTGCATTTGGTTTAGGTATCGACAAACCAGATGTAAGATTTATAATTCATGCAGGTATAGCTGCTAGTATCGAAAACTATTATCAAGAAATTGGAAGAGCCTCCAGAGATGGAAAAGGTGCGGAGTGTACCATATATTTTGATGTGTTCAGAGATGTGGATTTACAAAGATTTTTTATTGAAATGTCATATCCTCCCAGAGAATCGATTGAAAATTTCTGGGATTGGTGTCTTGATGAGATTGATCAAAACGATATGATTTTAATGACTCAAAAAGAAATGGCTGAATCTTGTAAATCTTTTATTAAAAGTCATTATGTCTCTGGATGTATTTCAAAACTCAGAGAGAATGGATTTATCGAAACAGTTGCTAATGGAAAATATCGAATTAATCACAATGGGGCCGGTCTTAGCAATTTCGATTTTGATAGTCTTGAGAGAAAAAGAAATGTAAAATTTACAACATTAAAAGAAATGACAGATTTTGTAAATAATAAAAGATCTTGTAGAATGTTACATATTCTAGATTATTTTGATGATTACTCTAAAATATCAGAATGTGGAAAATGCGATATATGTATTGAGAAGCGTATGAAAACAAGACCAGTCTAAAAGAGGAGGCGAAGTGAATAAAACAATTATCACACAAATTATTCCGACCATTCAAGGAGAAGGTCCATCAGCTGGTACACCAGTATTACTCATTAGAGTTGGCAATTGCAATCTGGATTGCGCGTGGTGCGATACCAAATGGTCGAACAATTTAAAACTAAAAGACGTTAAGAAACTTGGAAGCGATAATAAAACTTTACCATTTACAGTTGACGATATCAATTTTTATAAATTTATAGAACATCTTAATGATGCTTATCTTAAAGATACTTCAATCAATACAATTTTATTAACCGGTGGTGAACCACTAATAAATAGAGAATTTGTTAGAAGAATTATATTCAATTCTGAACTGAAAAATATTACTAAAATTGAAATTGAAACCAATGGAGTTCTTCTTGATAATAAAGAAGATGATGATTGGAAAATGTTTGATTCTTGGGATAGAATAATTCAAATTAACATTTCCCCTAAATTAGATCCATCGTATTATAGATCTGAAAAAATTAAAACTCTTGCGGATATTATTGAATTGTTTAAGTACGACATGAAACATTCAATTAAAGATATATTGGAAAAAACAGCGACCACTATTACTTGGAAGTTTGTTTATTCTAAAGCCGGCGAGAAACAGATTAGTCAATTTATAAAGAAAATTCCCAATATAAATTCGATTTATATAATGCCACTAACGCCTGATTATGCAAGATACCAATTCGAAATTGGGTTTCTTAATGCTTATAGAGAATCGTGTTACGATGCAATTGATTATTGTTTAAGAACTGGATATATATTTGTTAGTAGACAACATATTTTTGTATTTAATAATTTTGAGCATAGAGACGAATATATAGATGTAAGAATTAAAATAAATAATTAGAAGGAAAAATTATGCTCGATCCACAAGTAAAAGATCTATATCTAGAAGGAAAAACAGTTAAAGAAATCGAAAAAATTGTAAATCGATCAAAATCAACCGTAATAAGTTGGTTAAAACAACTCGGTGTGTATGATAAAAATAGAGATTATCTTACATTGAATTATACAAATCTTGATTTCTTTAATAAAATTGATACTGAAGAGAAAGCATATTGGTTAGGTTTTATTTATGCTGATGGTTGTATATTTTCATGTCAAAATCCACATTCTAAAAAACTTACAATAGATTTAGGGATAAAAGATAAAGATCATTTGCAAAAATTATCAGACATATTTAATAAACCACTCAATCAATTTAAGAGTTCCCCACATTTGATATGGTTAGTAATTAGTAAAAACCAAGTATATACAGATTTGTTGAATAATGGAATAGAAGAACGGAAAACATATTCAACTTCAACAACAATATTATCCCATGTTCCAAATATTATAATGAATCATTTTATTCGAGGATATTTTGATGGTGATGGATGGACACATCATAATAAATATCATTATAAATTCGGATTATGTGGAACAAAAGAATTTTTATCAGAAATTCAAAAAATTTTAATTCAAAAAATTCAAACAAGACACAACATTCCTATTTATAAGAAACAAATATTTGAATTAAATTATGAAAGTCAAGCAGATGTATTATCTATATACAACTGGTTGTATAAAAATGCCACAGTTTGGTTAGAGCGTAAGCGAGATAAATTTAAAGAAATGATTGAAGTGATTATTCCAAAAGATAGAATTTGTTCACCATATAAAGGTGCTCAAAAACAAATAAGTGGCAGAACCTGGCGCTCACAAATTACATTTAACAAAGAAGCAAAGCACATCAAAAATTGTGAATCAGAACTGGAAGCCGCATATTGGTATGATCTTGAACAAGTTCGCCTTCGTAGAGAAGAAGCAATATATCATATGAATTTTCCATCACAATATGATAATTTTGTTCAATGCATCAATGATGGAATTAAATGAAAATATATTGATTAATAAATTTTATATCGGCAAGATCTTACAAAGGTCTTGCCGATATAAATATTTTTTGGAGATAATATGACTGAGGTAACTCTAGGAAGATATAGTAATATTTATGGTCCAATAAAAAATAGATTTCCAGTTAGTAATCTTCGAGTTGGTCAATTTACTTCAATTGCAACTGGGCTGACAGTTATGTTGGGTGGCGATCATGCAACAAATTTGGTCACAACTACTAATTTTGTTAATTTGATGCCTAAAAAATTTGCAGGTTTATTAAACCCATTCCCACCAACAGGATTAACTAAAGGTGATATAATTATTGATCATGATGTCTGGATTGGTCAAGATGTAACAATTATGTCAGGAGTTCATATTTCAAGCGGAGCAATAGTGGGAACTGCATCAGTAGTGTCTAAAGATATTCCACCTTATGCGGTTATCGTTGGGAATCCTGGTAGAATTGTTAAATATAGATTTGATCAAAACACAATTAATCGTCTACTTAAGATTGCTTGGTGGGATTGGTCAATCGAGAAAATTCATGAAAATTATGCTTATTTTGTTAATCCAGATATTGAATTATTTGTAAATACCTTTGATGTATAAAGGAATGAAATTATAACACCATCTTTGGAGGCGAAATGATAGCAACAGAACAAGCTGCAAAAGAAAGAGATAGAGTGATGAAGGAAATATACACAAATAAACAAAATAAAGAAGAAACTACTAATCTTTTAATCAGAAAAATGTTTGAAAAACAAGATGAATTAAATGTTCATACAAATGGATCTGATTGGAAACAAAATAAAAATCTCAAATGGTATAGGGCAATATGGACAGAAGCTGCTGAACTTATAGATTACACAAATTGGAAATGGTGGCGGAAACAAGACGTTAGCATAAAAGATATTGAAATGGAATTAATTGATATTTGGCATTTTGCAATGTCTGATTTATTAGTTAGATATACTCCAACTCAATATGTTACTGGAACATTTTTAGCATTTAAGAGTCATTTTCGTGAACCCATTAAAACAGACATGAACATCATACAAGAAGCAACAGAGAAGCTAGCATATATGACTTTACGAGATGAGAAATTTCATCTTGAATCGTTTATTGATTTGTGTTCATCATTAAACATGGATATCGAGAAAATTTATAAACTCTATATGGGCAAAAATATTCTCAATAAATTTCGTCAGGATCATGGTTACAAAACTAAAACATATATAAAAGACTGGAACGGTCAAGAAGATAATATTTATTTAATGAAAACGTTAGATAACATAAAAGAAATTGATGATAATTTTGAAAAAATTGTTTACGATAAATTAACTCAGAAATACAAAACTATTTCAAAAGGAGTTATAATATTATGAAGCTATCATCAATTTAAGGAGTAAATAAATGATCACCAAAGATCAATTTGTTCAAATTAAAACATTATACGAATCTGGTAAAAAAGCTACGGAAATTTCAAAACTGCTTAATATAAATTATAGACAAGTCCAATACAGGCTTTATAATTTAAATAACTCTAATCACAATTTCTCACCAAAAAATTGTGATTTTTTTGAAATCATCGATACTGAAGAAAAAGCATATTGGTTAGGATTTATTTATGCAGATGGGTGTATCACTGGTGAAAACAATAATGCCCACAGAATCTGTATCGGATTAAAAAAATCTGATAAAGATCATTTGCAAAAACTTGCAAATATTTTTGAAATCAATTTAAAGAAAAACACCCAATATACAAATCAAGGTTTTAACGGTGAATATGAGTCAATACGTTTTGAGATATGTAATAAAAAAATATTTAAAGATTTAGAAAATTGTGGAATTAAACAAAGAAAATCATATGAAGAAACTTCAGATATTTTAAACTCAATTTCTGAATATTTGATTCATCATTTTATTCGTGGAATATTTGATGGTGATGGGAACGTTGGTTACAAAATAAACAGCAAAAATAATTATTGTGTTTTCAATATATCTGGATCAAAAGATATTCTTGAAAAAATTCAAAAAATAATCATATGTAAAATTCGGTTAAATGAAATTAAAATTCAACAAATATCAGATTATTGTTGGAAACTTCAATATGGTGGAAGAAGAAGTTTAAAGAAATTTTACGAGTGGTTATATAAAGACGCTACAATTTGGATGGAACGCAAAAGAATAATTTTTGAAGAATTAATATATCCAAAATATCTGGACAAAGAATCTAATTTTACAGGAGTAACCAATCAACTAGAAAATACAAAAAATCCATTTCGATGCCGTATATCTATCGGTGGTTCTCAAGAAAATATAGGTTCATATCCATCTGAACTCGAAGCTGCATACTATCATGATCTTGAACAAGTTCGTCGAAGAGGAGAAGATGCAAAACAACATATGAATTTTCCAAGCAAGTACGACACTTTTATACAATGGATTCAAGAAGGATATTAATTAAAAAAGGAGGAATTATGAAATTAGAATTATTAAATGTCGATAAATATATTCAAGATAATAAATTAAAACCAGTGACCACAATTCGTTTATATGAAAAACCTGAAAAGACAGATCCCACCGGATAAAAAACAGTCCCTTTCAGAAGCAATTCTGATCGAATAACTCGGTGAATTCAGGGGAACCCCTATTATTCTAAAAAATTTAGGACAATCCTGAGCCAAGCTTTTAGAAATAGAAGAAGGTGCAACGACTATCCCGTGAGGGAGTACACTCAAGCGAGTGGAAGTACCGAGTATCCAGAAATGGATAATGATATAGTCTAATCTCATAGGTGACTATGAGCAGTTTCTATATGAAACGGATTGAAATTAGCGATTTCAATTGAATACCAAGTGTTTTCAGAGGAGCTCTTTGGTAAGTTCGGAAGCTCCGAGCGCCGGAAAACTTTCGCTTACATAGATCTTAAAGTTCAAATTATTCATCCAGAAGCATTCTCTATTGTAACAGGATTAGATTCAACTGTATCGAAACTCATCAGTGATAAAGCAAAATATATTCTGGATAAAGATGGCGCTCTTGTTGAAGATTCCGAAAAAGGTCAATCTGGAATTAGTTATTTTATTTCAATATTCAAAAAACTTGATCTTGATAAGTTTAAAAAGAACAGAACGAAAATAGTCAGTTTTATAAAAAAGAACAAAGATAAGATATTCATTGATAAGTATCTGGTTCTTCCAGCTGGCATAAGAGATTTATCAATTTCAAAGACATCGAATCAAACAATTGTTAACTTTTCAGATCTGTCCGAATTATATACTAATTTAATTCGGCATACACACGTACTTGGAACTGATGTTAAATCATTACCAGATGAAATCAAAACTCCAATTATTGAACAAATTCAGAAAACTGTTCTTGAAATCAATAACTGGATTAAGAATCGTCTTAAAGGTAAATCTGGCTTAATTAGAGGTGGATTATTAAGAAAAGTTATAGATTACTCTGGAAGATTGGTTGTAACAACCGATAATGAAATGCCACTCGGAATGGTTGGATTGCCTTGGTCAGTTGTTTTAAAATTATATGAACCATTTGCAATCAACTATATTCTGAAAAGAGATCAGAACATGTTAAAATCTATTCAATATATGTTAAAATCAGATACAGATATTGATGTGAGTGATTTAAAGAAATTATTTGCTGTAGTAATAGATAAACCAGAAATAGTTCCAGAAGACATGGTTGATTATTTTATACAAGTTGCAGAGAACGTTGTTAAAGATAAAGTAGTCATATACAAGCGCGATCCGGTAGAAAATAGAGATTCATGGCTTGCAGCTAATGTGAAAGTTAAAAGATCTGGAATGAGTATGTCACTTAATCCACTAGATTTGCCACGTACAGGTGGAGATTTTGATGGTGATGCCTATGCAGTCGTTGCTCTCTTTACAAAAGAAGCACAACATGAAGCTAAAACGAAAATGCATCCGAAATATACAGACTCAATGTGGACTTCTGTAACTTCCGTAAATAAGTGTCCATATACAATTAATCTAGATGCAATGACAGCTATATTTGCAGCAACCAAATAAATATTTGGAGTTTTATATGAAATCAATAATTGAAGGAATATTCAAATATGCAAATTGGAGTAATAGAACTGGTTATGGTGGACCAGCTACTCCACAATCACCAAACGCTAATATACCATCTGCACAACCTTTAAATTCACCGAATTTATTTAAAGGTCCAAATTTAGAAGTCGATCAGTGTGCAAATTTATTTGGTTGGCAGCAGCAAGTTGTTAATATTTTAAATAATCCAAAACAAGATCTTTATATATTGTCACAAGCTGGTAGTGGAAAAACTGCACCGGTAATTTGTCATTGGGTTAATAAGATTCTTAATTTGAGCACTAGTCACCATATAGATTCTCAAGATTTTATAAATTTCTTAGAACATCCGGAAAGAACTAATCAAGTTCTTTGGTTAGTTCCAATTCGAAATCTGGGTGTGAATATAGAAGAAGAAATGATTCAGAGATTTACAGCTATTATTTTACAAATAATAAATAGATCTTGTGCGACAGTTCAATCTACGACTGACCCAAATTCAGTTGATTTGATTTTTAGTTCTAGTCCAAATTTTAATATTTTACAAATTATAAGTGCTTTATCAAATTATGGTAGCACCCAGATTAGACAGATATTAATTGGCGCACCAGGTCAACCAAATTCAGGATTAATACAAAAAAATACTCAAATGATTGGTCAAAATAATCCAACTGTAATAAGCAAAGATATTCCAGAATTTAAAACAAATCTTGGAATATTGGTCAAAAGTTTCGTTGAAAATGCTTTAGTTGGTAGAATTCAAGAAGGATGGAATAGAACAAAATTGGGTCACACTGAGGGTCTTAAGCCATTTGTAATTTCAATTTATGAATCTGCAAGTAATATCATTGATGATTTTGACAAACTTCGATTGATTATTTTTGATGAAGCTCAACGTATACAAGGTGGCTCAGAATCTGATGATAAAAGAGCAGCTCAAATTGGTGATAGTATCCACAAAGTTTTATTTCATCATAATGGAAGAAACGCCCAAATGATAATGTTAAGTGGTTCTACTAGTTCAAAAACTGCAAATAATGTTATTCATTATTTTAATTTAGCATATGATAGAAGATTCGAAAATCAGGGCTTATTTCAAACTCCGGAAGGTGTTACAAATCCAGCTGACATTAGAGTATTTCCTATGTCGGGATTGAGTGATAGATATAAACAAATGCAAATCGTCAAAACAGCTCTTGCCGAAGGAAATCTAAGAAAGAGTGGAATTGTATTTATTATTTTTGGGAAAAATAGAATAAATGCTTTAATAGATCAATTAGTACCAACTGAACGAGGGATTGTTAATCCAGGCAAAAAATTATCAACAACTGTTGGATCTTTATATAGTAAATCTGACGTTGACGAAATTACAAAACCTGGTGAAATTAACGATATATTAGATGACCGATTAAGAAGAGCCGCAAGTCATGGACTTGGATTTCTATACAGACCAGAAGAATTAACTCCAGATAGAGAACATGATACAAAAATTATTCAGAATTTATTTCGTAATGGAACTATAAAAATTCTATTCGCAACAGATGCTGTTAGAGAAGGAATGAATATTACTTGTAAAGAAATGTATATTCCTTCTATTCTATTACCACCAGACAGAAGAAAGATGGATGAAGGTTCTTTGGCTCAATTAATTAATAGAACTGGCAGAAAAGAAGGAACCTATGCAACAATATATACATCTCCTGAATTTGTAGGTGATATAACCAGAGCTTTATCAAAAGATTCTGATAGGTTTGGAGAACAACCATTTGTATTACCAATGTCAGCAAAAGGAAAACTTGAAGCCGGATTAAATTATGGAGCAAATATTCCTGTTTATGCGGCAAAAGACTTTTATAAAGCTTTTAGACAAGCTTTCGGTATTTAATAAAGGAGAAAATAACATTGAAGATAGCTTTTACAGGATCGCATGGAGTTGGCAAAACAACTTCAGTTTTTGAATTAGCACACTCTAAAAAATTAGAATTTTCAAATAAACGTGTTGGAATTTTTCATGAGAATGCAGCAAAAGCTCCAAAAGGACTATTTAATAAAAGCGGCACAAAAGAGTCACAATTGTGGATTTTCACAAATCAAATGCAGGAAGAAATATCAATGTCTTATGAATATGACATTTTAGTTTGTGATAGAACTGTATTTGATTCAATTGCGTATACTAATATAGTTTTAGATTCTGAAAAACTTTGTGAGTGTATGTTTGCTCTTGCAATGGAACACATCATTTCTTATGATCAAATTTTCTTTAAATTGATAAAAAATAATAACTACTGGTTTGATTGTTCTCATAGAGAGACAAAAGATGTTAATTATAGACAAGATGTCGAAAATATTCTTATGGAACTATATGAAAAAACCGGTATAACAAAAACAAATCGTTTTAAAATTATTTAATATTCGTCTGCGCCCGTGGTGTTCTTCGCGCATTCTACCCATTCCCACCCAAGATGTTTGAATCTTGGAAACAACTATGTGCGTTTGGGAGACTACTTTCATACAAGTGGTCACTCCTTTCGTTGTGAAATGGGCGTTTGTAGTTGTCGCCCAATTAAGATTTAATAATTTCAAAGCTTATATAGAAATGATATTAATAAACCAGGAGGCTAATAAGTGAATATACAAGATCCTTACAAAGGTATTGAATTTGAATTTAAAAAAGTAGAAATTAAAAGCTCAACAGGAGACATGGTTTTTAGTGATAAAATAGAATTTCCAAAAGATTTCGATGATAATGCAGCAGCTATTGTTGCTAGCAGGTATCTATGTAATGATGCCAAAAATAAAGAAACCTCTCTTAAACAAATGATTGATAGAGTAAGTAATACTATTACCGAGTTTGGATTGAAACAAAATTATTTTATAAAAAATTATGATATAGGTGGTGATCCTGATCCAGCTATGTTAGAATTTAATTATAAATTAAAATACTATCAAATGAATCGATATTTTGCATTTAACAGTCCTGTATATTTCAATATAGGAGTTCAAGAAGTTCCTCAAACCAGTGCATGTTTCATTCTGGATGTTCAGGATGACATGGATTCTATTACTCAAATGGGAAAATTAGAAGCCCAAATCTTTAAGAAGGGTTCTGGTGCTGGATCTAATTTAAGTGCCCTAAGAAGTTCAAAAGAATCTGTTAAAGGTGGTGGAAAAGCTTCTGGACCTGTTTCTTTTTTGAAAGTTCATGACTGTTCTGCTGGAGTAATAAAATCTGGTGGTACGCTTAGACGATCAGCAAAATTAGCTTGTTTAAATGTCAACCATCCAGACATTGACGAATTCATTGATTGTAAATTATTTGAAGAAGAAAAATTAGCGATACTAAGAAAAGCTGGTGTAAAAAATAGACCAGGATATGATCTTGCCGATGAAGTATTTTTTCAAAACACGAATTTGTCAGTAAGAGTTACAGATGAATTTATGGAAGCTGTTCTAAATGATAAAGATTATTCTACAAAATATATCAAAACTGAGAAAATCTGCAAAACTTACAAAGCTAAAGATCTTTTAAGAAAAATTGCTGAAGTTTCACACAAGATAGCTGATCCAGGCATAATGTTTCATGATACCTTTAATAAGTGGAATACATTAGCTAATGATGGTCAAATTGTAAGTACTAATCCGTAAACTCAACATGCGGATTTAAAACTCCTCTAATTCGGTGGAACTCCCTCTGGGACAATACCGAGCCAAGCTTCAACTAAAGCTGCTAACTTTAGTTGTTGAAGGTGTAACGACTAGTCGAAAGACGTAAGCTCAAGCGAGCTGAAACGGGGAGCATCCTTAGAAAAAATATGAAATATGAAATTTAAAATTCTTATATAGAAATTATTAGGGTAGACTATATCTTTGTGCCCTAGAAATTTCTATTAGGAGAAACTTAAATGAATGAAATGAATTGGCCAGAACACGTTGTAAAAAATTTTTGGAGTAAAGTAAATTATCCAGGAAATGATCAAGATTGTTGGGAGTGGACAGCTTATGTATTGTGGGATGGATATGGACAATTTAGATTTTTTGGTAAAAATATAAAATGCCATAAAGTCTCATATATGTATTACTTTGGACCAATTCCTCCAGGACTATGGATATTACATAAATGTAATAATAAACTTTGTGTAAATCCAAATCATTTATATGCTGGTACTCGACAAGATAATGCAAATGATGCAAAATATTTTGAAACATTTGTTGGTTCAAAAAATGGTAGAAGTATTTTAAATGAAAATAAAATCTATGAAATTATAACAGATGTATATAATAATAAATACACATCAATATGTCAAATAGCAGATAATTGTGGTGTATGTCCACAAACTATACGATACATTTTCAAAAGAAAACTTTGGACACACATAACAAAAAATATTGATAATGATACAATGACACTGCTAAAACAAAAATTAGGAATTAAATAAATATTAAAAATCTAAGGATGAAGATATAGTCTACTCTACATAGTAATATGTAGCAGTCTAATAAATAAAGTTGAAAGACCTTATTTTATTTAGACGGATAAGAGAGTAGCGTCTCTTATTGAATATGAAAGGTGGCGAGTTTAGCTCATTAAATAATACAAGTTGTAATCTGGCAGCAGTCAACTTAATGAAATTTTTCTCAAGAGACAAAGAAAATAATGTAGTATTTGACTACAAAACATATAAAGATGTTATCTCAACTGTCATAACCGCACAAGATATAATAATAGACAACTCTAGTTACCCAAGTTCAGACATTAGATCAAAAACAATATCATATAGAAATCTTGGTCTTGGATATACAAATCTTGGTGGATTATTAATGTGGCTTGGTCTGCCTTATGATAGTGACGAAGGAAGATATTTAGCAGCTGGGTTAACAGCTCTTATGACAGGAATTGCATATGAAACAAGCGCAGATCTTGCCGACAAAATTGGAGCTTTTTTAAAATTTGAAGATAATTCATCTCCATTTTACAATGTCTTAAATCAACACTCTAAAATACTTCATAAAACTTTTGAAAATGTCGAATTTCAAAAAGAATATATGAATTATATAAGGATAATGTGTTATGACACATGGAACAAGGTAATAGGGAGAAATAAATTCAGAAATGCACAAGTAACACTTCTCGCTCCAACTGGCACAACTAGCTTTATCATGAATGCTGTTACAACTGGAATTGAACCAGAATACAGCTTAATCAGATACAAACGTCTAGCTGGATCAGATGGTGCAACGTTAAAAAGTATCAACCCAATTGTTGAAGAGTGTTTAAAAAATTTAGACTATTCTGAAAAAGAAATTCCAGAATTAGTTAAAGAACTTGTAGAACCAGATGGAAATACTATAACCTCGTTCAAAAACAATGACAGATCAATATTCTTAACAGCTGCTCCAACTTCAGGAACAAATCTTTGTATAGATTATATGGGACACGTTAAGATGTGCGCCGCCGTACAACCATTTCTTTCTGGCGCTATAAGTAAAACAATCAACTTACCAAAAGATGCTACAGTTGATGAAATTTATAATCTCTATATTAAAGCCTGGCAAATGGGGTTAAAAGGTATTACTATTTACAGAGACGGAAGTAAAAACTTCCAACCGTTATCAACGGAAAGTGATAAAAAAATTAACACTCCAATGAAATTAACTAGAAGAAAAATGCCGAATGAACGACCAGCAATCACTCATAAATTTAGGATTGGGAGCAGTGAAGGATATATTACTTGTGGAAAATATGAAGACACTGGAAAACTTGGTGAAATCTTCTTAAACGTATCAAAAGAAGGATCTGTAATTTCTGGTTTTGCGGATGCACTTGCAACAGTATTAAGCATTGCATTACAATATCAAGTTCCATTAAAAGATTTTGTAAGAAAACTTTCACATCTCAAGTTCGAACCAAATGGATTTACGTCAAATCCAGATATTCGTGTTGCTCATAGTATTGTCGACTATATTGCAAGATATATCGGATTAAAATTCCTTCCAAAAGAGGAACAAATTGAACTTGGATTAATTCGATCTAACGATACAAATGATATTTTGCTTGAAAAGGAACGAGCAAACATCTCATCTCATGATCAAGATGTTGGACCAAATTGCCCCAATTGTGGAACAATTATGAGACGTTTGGGAAGTTGTTATTTTTGTAGTAATTGCTCATATAATGCTGGAGCATGTGGATAAAATTGATGGGCTGGTGTAGCTTAGTAGGTAAAGCAGTAGATTTGTAATCTAAAGAGCGGGGGTTCGACTCCCTCCACCAGCTCCATTTTAAGGAGAATATATGTCTTATGCATTTGGATCACTTGCGGAAAATTCTAGTTACTCATTAAACTTTCAAAAAAATGGTAATACTGAAATCAATTTTATAGTTTTTGATACTCATAAAAAAGAAGACATTATAAGAATTTTAAAAGAACAAATTACAGATCTTGAAGAAAATTGGTCACAGAATCAATCCTAACTGAAGGGAGTTTATTATTACTTATGGAAGAATTGGAATCTCCTTGCGTTACCTGTGAATTTCGCAATCGGGTAAAAACAAAATGTACAAACATAAAAAACTATTGCAGAGAACTTCTTAGATTTCAAAATAAACTAGACAAACTTGATCATTCTATAATAGATACCCAATATGATTCTGAAATACCAATTAGTTTCGGATCAAGAGTAAGGAGTCGTCGTTATGATTTCGATTAAAAAATTATTTGAAAATTTTGTGTTACCCGGCAAGATTCATAAGATGAAACAAATATTTCATTCTCAACCAATGCTTCCTGCTGAAAATAGGCGAGGACTTAATAAGATCAAAAAACTGAATAGTAAATTAAAAAATATAAATACTCAGATACAGAGGTAATATTTATGACAGTATCAAATCCAATTATTTCAAATTCGAACAATGTATATGATTTAATTAAAGAAGGCAAAACACTCACATCAAAAATACCATACTCTCATGATTTTAAAACAGGTGGAAAAGTCATGAATTTACAGTTAGGTAGAATATGGTTTAATAATTTATTGCCTAACAATTATCCATTAGTAAACGAACCTGTTACTCAAAAGAAAATGAACAATATCATTATCGATATATATAAAAAATACGGAACAGAAGAGGCTTCATCTATTATTTCTAAACTTCAAACAGAAGCGTTTACATTAGCTACGCTATCTCCAAATTCATTTGTTATTGATATGTTCATTCCTCCGCCAGAATGGTTAAAACAAAAAGAAGCTTTTGAGAAGGTTGCAAATAAACTTTCTCCATTTGAATTTAAAAAAGAAGCTGAGGTTTTAACAAAAGAACTTTTAAAATACATTGATGAATCTGGATTTAGAGCAGAAAATATAATGACCTCTGGTGCAAAAGGAAACCCAATTTCTGATTGGGGAGCTCTATTGGTTGCCAAAGGATACGTTATAGATATTGAAGGGAATCTTCTTGGTCCAATTATAAATAGTTTAAATGATGGATATGGAAAAATTGATTATTATAATGCAGGCTCAGAATCTAGAAAAAATTTCTATATGAGATCTGCATTAACAGCTCACCCAGGATTAAATTAGTCCTGATTAAATCTCGTGAATTCAGGGAAACTCCTACCAAAATTCTTTTAGAATTGTTGAGGACAATCCTGAGCCAAGCTTCTAATAAAGCTGCTAACTTTATTAGTTGAAGGTGCAACGACTATCCCGAAAGGGAGTACACTCAAGCGAGTGGAAGCGCCAGACATTCCCTATATAAATAACACAAGGAACAAAAAATGAATAAAACTTTTAATTTCAATCAAATGAAATATAATAATAGTATACTTGATCGATTTCGAAATAAAATTAAAATCCCAGAAGATGTTGAAAATAAATGTTGGGAGTGGATTGGAAGAACACATAACAAATATGGAGTATTTGATCTTGAATTTAATAATATCAAAACGGTTCAAGCACACAGATTTTCATACGAATTATATTTTGGAACAATTTTAAATGGACTGGTGATTAGACATTCCTGTGATAATTGTTCATGTGTGAATCCATTTCACTTAATCTCGGGAACTCAACAAGACAACATAAATAATGACATGGTTACAAGAAATCGTCAAGCAAAAGGATCTCAGTCTGGAAGAGCTACGTTAGATGAAGAAACTGTTATTGAAATTTTGGAAGGAATAGAGACTAAAAAATTCACATCAATATCTCAAATTGCTCATTTTTATACAATTAAAGGTGAAACAATCGGAAATATATTAAATGGCACACATTGGGCACATGTTACCAAAGATTTTAATCTTAAACAATTAAAATCGATGTTGGTTTTTGGAAAATCTCAACTTACAAAAGATGAAGTTTTAGAAATTGATGCTTTGTTAAAATCCGGAGAATTAGTTAAGAATATTTGTTCAACATATCTTGTATCTCAAAAAGTAATTTATGATATAAAATATCGTAACACTCATAAAGACATTTTAAAATAATCATAGGGAATGATGATATAGTCTGTTCTCATAGGTAACTATGAGTTCTTCCTCGGAAGAAGCTTAGGAGTAGCGATCCTAAGTAAACATTTAAGATCTTACAAGAAAAATGGTAAATGCTAACGCTGGATTAGTTATTGATACAAAAACGAAAGATTGTGGAACAAAACATACTTTCGATTTAGTAGTTACAGAAGATCTTGCCGCACTAGTACTTCAAAGAAATTATATAACTCAAGTTGGAACAATTAAAACAATAGAGTCAACTGATCAAGTTTTAGACAAAAAAATAAAATTAAGATCACCATTATATTGTAAATCAGAGAACGGTATTTGCCCAACTTGTTATGGTAATCTGTATAAAATTTTAAACACAAATCACATAGGAATACTAGCTGGTGGAGCAGTCAACATAGTTGGTATTAATGCTATGATGAAAATGAGACACAAGTCTACTTCAGTTAATACTAAAGAAGTAGACTTTGTAGATATGATTAAAAAAGCTGGAATTGATATTAAAACCCTCAGTCATGTATTAGATATTAAAAAGACAGAAATATCAGCTAAAATTCCTTGCAGTATAGTCATAGATGATTCTGAATATGATGATGTATCTTTAATTGACTGTGGAAATAAATATCAAATTGTTGGAGTATTAACTGTTCAATATGGTGATCCGCCGGATATTAATTTTATAACATTACCATTTGCAATTATGTTAGATTGTTTTATTCCGGCAAATTCATCAGTTGATGGTCACATTATTACTCTAAATTATGAGCCAGGTGAAAAAATATTGGCTCAAGAATATTATGATGATACATTTAATGAGCGCACCGTTGATAGACTTTTTGAAGGTGGTGCAAAATACATAACTAATCCAGAAGTATTAGTTATGACTATTCATGATAAAATAGAAGGAATTGATCTTGTTCACATCGAAGCTATTGTTTCAAATATGTTTAGAGACAGCGAAGATTTAACAACTCCTGCAAGGCTTACAGATTATAAAAATGTAGAAGTTATTGGTCAGAAAAAACTTCCATATGTAATATCCTGGTTATCAGCACTAGGATTTGAGAATATTAACAGAGCAATTAAAGTTGGATTAATTGAAGGCAGAGATGCTAAACTTGATCCAATTGAAAATATTGTTATGGAAAGATATTCTCAAAATGAATAAACATGGGCACTGGTAGTGCTTGATGACTTCGCCGGTCTCGCACTCCTGCAGCCCAGGTGGATCGGTTCGTAAGAAATTATGAACCGATCCACTATTATTTTTATTTAAAACTTTAAAAAGGTCACAAAATATGACAATAAATAAGCTAGAAGTATATAGGGACTTTATAATAAAAAGATACAACCCAATTGGAGCTAACTATTCATTATCAAGTATAGATAACGAATTGTTCTGTATTAAAAAATTTTCAGATAACAATCGCAATCAATATTGTCCAAATGTTTTGCGTATGGATGATACATCATACATGATACAAAAATATTCTTTCGATATTGGTTCTGAAAAAGGAATTGATTCTCAAAAAGTCAGAAGGTTATTTTTTTCAATAACATATAATGAATTTGAAAAACAAATGGATGAAATCTTAATGTGGTTATCAAAACTTAATATGCGTCACAGAGATATTCATCCAGGAAATTTATTATTTTCCGAATCCGAAAAAAGATTCAAATTGATTGATTTCTACTTTTCTCAAATTTATGGTATTAACGTTGAAATTCCCAACTCATTAAACGATCGCTATTCAATAGATGATCACACTGCTATAGAAAAATTAAAAAAAGAAGTTAAAGCAATTTATGATAGCACTTTTAATGATTGTAATGATACAATATTTCCAATATTTGATAAAATTGGTGTCGAAAAATTTGACGGCTCATCTGTCAGTAAAGGTGTTTTATATCACGATATAGACATTCCAATTCTAAATAAACAAAAATGTGTAGTTCATTTACCAATTCTTTTAAGCTCTATTCTTAATAACACCACATTTAATCCGAAATCAGTAATAGATATTGGTTGTGCAGAAGGATTGTATTCATATAATATATTGCGAAAATTTTCACCAGATATTGTATATATGTATGAGGCAGATCCTTATGTAAATTTATATCTTGCTAAAACAAAAGAAATATTTAACATAAAAGAAATGAATGTTAGATCAAAAATTGCGTCTGTTGATGATCTACAAGAAGCGGAATTAGTCTTAATGTTAAATGTTCACATGTGGTTATATAAAAATTTAGGAAAAGAAATAACAGAACAAATTACTAAAAGACTTATACAATCTTGTAAAGAAATGTTCTTCTTAACCGCAGGAAGTGAAAGTGGTGGAATGTTTACACTTAAAGATCTAGAATTTTCATCTAGAGAACATATGAAAACATATCTAAAAAAATTAGGTGCAAAAAATGTATATTATATAGAAAAAATTCCAATTCATGGTGGTGTTCGACACCTGTTTAAAATTTCAAATATATAATAAATACTCGGAGGCGCATTTTAAAATGATTAAGTATCAAGGAAAAAATTCAATAATTTATCCTCTTGCTAAAATAATTTATCCAGAAAATCTATCAATTGGAATGGAATCTGTTATTGACGATTTTGCATTTATATATGCTTCTGGAAAAGGTATACAAATTGGAAATTTTTGTCATATTACAGCCCACTGTTCTGTATTTGCTGGTGGTAAAGTAATATTCAATGATTTTTCAGCTATTGGACCTGGGTGCATAGTATTAGCAGAAAGTGATGATTATCAGGGCAATGGATTTATTGGTTTGAAAGTTTTCGGCGATAAGTATCGAAATCGAGTTGAACTTGATGTAACTTTTGAAAAACATGCTCATGTCGGAGCAGGTTCAATTATTCAACCAGGTGTCACAATCGGAGAAGGCTGTTCAATTGGATCTGGCAGTCTAGTCACAAAATCAATGCCACCGTGGACAATTTGTTTTGGTTCGCCTTGTAAACCAATAAAAGATAAACCAAAAGAAAAACAATTACAAATGGAAAAAGATTTCTTGGAAGAATATTATGCAGAAAATAACATATGCTGAAGATGGATTATCAACTATTCACAATTGTGATTTTATAAAAGATCCAAGATTTATATATGCTTTTAATAGGGGAATGCAAGCGCATGGAATTTCTCTAGATGTTCGGTGGAGAATTCATATCGCATTGTGGATAGCTGATACTGTTAAAAACTTAGAAGGTGATTTTGTTGAATGTGGAGTAAATACCGGCATTCTAAGTTCGAGCATTATGGAATATATAAATTGGAATTTTTTAAATAAACAATTTTTCTTATTTGATACATTTAATGGTGTCGATATAAAATATTTAAATGATCACGAAAAAGCTATTTTGGATGATAAATTATATTCAGAATGCTATGAACGTGCAAAAGATAATTTTAAAGAATTTAAACATGTTCATTTAATTAAAGGAACTGTTCCGGATACGTTAAATTCTATCAATATTGATAAAGTGTGTTATCTTTCATTAGATATGAATTGTACTTTCCCAGAAATTAGTGCAGCTGAATTTTTTTGGCCAAAGATGTCGAGGGGTGCAATAGCGCTTCTTGACGACTATGGCTATCCTGGTTATGAAAGTCAAAAAATAGCATTTGATAAGTTTGCACATCAAAAAAATATTACAATCCTATATTTACCAACAGGTCAGGGAATATATGTCAAACCATAACATCAAAAAAACAATTTTGGGATCTAATATTGCAAGAGAACCAATATACACCCCAGAATCAATTTCAGATTTTGATTATGATAGAGATCTTGGTAATTCTGGTCAAGAACCATTTACCAGAGGAATACATGAAAATATGTATCGTGGTAGAGAGTTTACAAGAAGACAATTGACTGGGTATGGATCTCCAGAAGATACAAATGAAAGAATGAAATACATGATAGATCATGGAGCATCAGGATTAAATATTCTTTTCGACATTCCAACAATCCAAATGTATGATTCTGACGATCCATTTTCTCTAGGACAAGTCGGATTATCTGGAGTTTGTATTGATTCAATAAATGATTTTGAAACTCTTTTTAAAGATATACAAATTAATAAGACTTCAATTTCTATTGTTACTCATTATCCAACAAACACAACAATTTTATTTTCAATGTTTTTAGCATACGCAGAAGAACAAAATATCCCTTGGAAAGATCTCAAGGGAAGTGTTCAGAATGATACAACATTAGAAGAATTGGTTCGAAGTGGAGCTGACTTCATTAGCCCAAAAGATTGCTTTAGAATTCAATGTGATAATATTGAATTTCTTAGAAAAAACGTTCCAGATTGGAATGTAATAACTCTCAACGGATACAATTTACGAGAATTCGGGACATCTATAATTACTGAATCTGCTATCGCAATTGCAAATGGAATTGCAACTCTTGAGAATTTAATTAAAAGAGGATTAGATATTGATTTTATTGCCAGTCGAATTTCTTTTTTTTGGGCAATTTCGAATGACTTTTTTGAAGAAATTTCTCGATTAAGAGCTGTTCGTAGACTGTGGTATAAGATTATAAAAGATAGATTTCATGCAAAAGATCAGAGATCGATGTGGATGCGATGTCATGTACAAACATCTGGTGGTGCATTAGTTCAACAGGAACCAATGAACAATATCATCAGAGCTTCTTATCATGCTCTTGCTGCTGTTCTTGGAGGAACTCAGTCATTACATGTTAATTCGTATGATGAAGCGTATTCTATCCCCACCTCTGAATCCGCTTTATTATCATTAAGAACCCAACAAATTCTCCAAGAAGAGACAGGAATTACAAATGTAGTAGATCCACTTGGTGGTTCATATTATATTGAAGCTTTAACAAATAAAATCGAAAAACTCATTATAGAAGAGCTTGCCGAAATAGAATCCAAAGGAGGATATATTTCAATAATTGAATCTGGTGAAATGCATAAAAAGATTTCTTCATATTTTTATGAACAACAGAAAAGTATTGAATCCGGCGAGATCTCAATTATCGCATACAATAAATATAAGTCTGATGTAGAAGTGCCGCAAATAAACATATTTGAATACCCAAATAATACAGAAAGACTTCAACGAGAAAAATTAACCAAACTTAAATTAACTAGAGATAATGAAAAAGTTACTAACTCTTTAAATGCTTTAAAGTATGCATGTAAAAATAATAAAAATTTATTTCCTTATTGTATTGAATGTGCCAAATCCAGATGCAGCGAAGGAGAAATGTTTAAAGTGATTAAGAATACATTTGGGTTATGGCACCCACCAACTTTTTGGTAGAACTAGGAGAAGTTATGACAAGAAAAATAAGAGTTCTTCTAGCAAAACTAGGATTAGACGTTCATAATAGAGGAATAATCACAGTAGGAAAAGAACTTGTAAATTCTAATATGGAAGTTATTTATATCGGCAATGCGCTTCCTAAAGAAATTATTCAAACAGCAATACAAGAAGATGTGGACATAATTGGTATTAGTTCATTAGCTGGAGCACACCTTACATTGGGTAGTTATTTAATAGAATTATCTAAATCAGAAAATATAATAAATAATACTGTAATTGTGATTGGAGGTGTATTTCCACCAATTGATGGAATCCGTCTTAAAACAATTGGATTTGATGATATTTTCACACCCGGCTCTACTGGAACTGAAATCGTCAATTCTTTAAAACAATTAGTAGACAAAAAATGTAATAAAACATAGAGGAAGGTAAAAATGATAAAAGTTTTCGCAAGTAAAACAGGACAAGAAGAGATAGATGAAGTGACAGATACTTTAAAATCTCAATGGCTTGGTCTTGGATCGAAAGTTACTACATTTGAACAAGAATTAGCAAAAAGAAATAATTTCAAATCAGCAGTGATGACGGACAGTTGTTCGAATAGTCTATACACAGCAGTTCGTTGTTTTGATTTTCCTCCAGGATCAGAAATTATTGTTCCATCATTAACATTTGTATCATGCGCACATGCAATTGTATTAAACAATTGTGTTCCTGTATTTTGTGATGTAGATTATGATACTATGAACTGTTCATTAAAAACTATTCAACAACACATTACTCCAAAAACAAAAGCAATAATGGTGGTTCATTATGCTGGTTTACCAGTTAATATTGGCCCAATTTTAGAGCTTGGAATACCAATTATTGAGGATGCGGCATGTGGCATTGATTCTAAACTAAACGGTGTTTATTGTGGAGGACTAGGTGATATCGGATGTATTAGTTTAGACAGTATGAAAAACATCAGTGCTGGTGAAGGTGGTGTAATTGTTGCAGCAAGTCCAACAATGATTGAAAAAGTAAAACGTTTAAGATATTGTGGAATTGCGAAATCAGGAATCGATGCAGCTAAAGAAAATAAAAATAGATGGTGGGAAACAGAGGTATTATATGCTTCTATTCGACAAATGCCGAATGATATTATAGCATCTGTTGCTCTTGCCCAATTAAGAAAATTAGATAAATTACAAGCAACAAGAAAACATGTCTGGGATACTTATCAAAAAGAGTTTAAAAATCTGCCACTTGATCTTCCAGTAGATGCTAAGATCAATGAGCAACATTCATATTTTACATACGCTATAAAAATGTTTTTTCTTGGAAAGAGAGATGAATTTGCCCGATATCTATATGACAATGAAATATATACAACACTAAGATATTATCCGTTACATTATATGAAATTGTATAAGACAAATCAATCTCTACCAAATACAGAAAAACTTAATGAAACAGCTTTGAATTTACCAATACATCCTAATTTATCAGACAATGATTTAGATAAAATCATAACAACTGTAAAAAGGTTTTTTGTATGAAAGAAGCCGTTCTAATTGGATCATATTCCAATACAATGGAGAAAGAAATTTCTCTAATTAAAACAATATTAGATTGGAAGAAACACAATATACCAATTATATTATCTACTCATTATCCTGAAAGTGAAAGAGTTCAGAATTTAGTAGATTATTACATTTTTGATAAAAAACAATTTATGGAAGATAAGTTAACTGTCAATCAATTTTATGGATGTGGTTCTTTTCGAATCGATGCCCCAGCTAACAGGCCGTATCACGCGGCAGCTGGAATGATAGCTCTTCAAAATGCAATTAGAGCATTTGGTGATAAATATGATTTTATATACTTACAAGATTATGACGTACAACTAAACAAAGAAGAAGCTATAAAATTTTGTAGAGAATTACATTCCTCAAAATTCGAAATCTTTATGATGAACTGGCGAGAACTACAAGACGCATATGCAACAAACGTATGTTTCTTTAAACAAGGTATGTTCAATAAAATTTGGGGAGATATTCAATCGGTCGAGGATTATTTAGCATTAGTACAATTGACTCCTCAAAAGAATATTTTTATAGAACATCTTGCTAAGAATTTGATTGAATTTAAAAACTTAAAAGACTATCTTTATTTATTTAATAAAGAACAATGTGATAAATTAATTAATGATTTTAGCGAACATACAGCAGACGTTGTTGAACCAAGAATATATATGTCAAGTACTACTACTGGAAGAGCAGTATTGTTTCTTGTTAATCCGGAAAAGGGAAAATTAGATTTTAAAATTCAAACAAAAAATTTAATAAATGGACAAGAAAACGAACGAATACAAAGCTTAGTTGGGCCAGTATCTATGTATTGGTCCTTATATGAAAATACATATGTCAAAGTTCAATGTAATAAAATTGAAAAATCATATTATGTTACACCTTTTAACACATTCAATGAATGCACGTTTAAATTTCTCGACAATACACAAATCTTTGCAAAATCATAAAAGAGGAAATAAAATGGTTAACGGAAAGCGAAAGGGCGGTAAGATGGAAAGAGATACCGCAAAAACTCTCTCGTTTTGGATGTTTGATGATGAACATGTTTTAAAAAGAGAACCAACTTCAGGAGCTATCAAACATGCATATTGTGGAGATGTTTTCCCAATGAAACAAATTGAATGGAGTTATTTTCCATTCTTAATAGAAACGAAAACTGGATATGAAGAACATACTCCAACTCTTTGGAAGTATACTAAAGTTCTTGAATGGTTTAATAAATCAATTATTGAAAGTAAACAACATAATCAGTGGATAATTTTCTTAATTTGCCAATTTAAAAATCAGTCTCAACTGCTATTTACAAATTATCAGTTTGACCTTAACAAAATTGTGCCTGTGGCTATAATTCCAAATCAGTTAAACGGTGAGATTCAATGGATCAATACATACCTTTTTAAGGAATTGATAAAGTTGAATTTTCTAGATCTTTTCAATACAGAAATACAGTATAGGTGAATGTCATGAAAAATAAAGAATTAAAACAAATAGATTTAGAAAAGATATTTCCAGAAAAATTAATTCCTATGTCAGAAGATACACATGAAGATTGTTCGAAATGTGATAATGCTCAATGTAAATGTGATCAAATTATGGAAAATTTAATACAAATTATTACTCTATCAGATCAAATTGGACATCATGAATTACACAACATTACATTAACTATATTCTCAATACTACAAAATCTAAGTACTCATGAGGATGGTCTTTTAGAGATTATGTCAACTTGCCAAAAAGTCTTTAAGGAGCTATATCCAAAAGATATGGGGCAAACAATTAATTAAGAGAAGGGATTTATAAGATGAATTATAGTTCAATTCAACCAGGATATGTTATTAAACAAAAACTCTTTATCGACAAAAAAACAATATTTATCGTTTTACCAGATACAAATATTGATATCGCTACAGAAATTTATAATACAAATTTCTTAGTATCAAATTGTAAAGGTCTTGTTTGTCCAAATAAAATACTCACAATTGGTAAGAGAAAGTTTAACGGCAAGATACATTTTTTTGATATCAAAAAAAGAATGATATCTCCAGAGAACGATCAAAAAATCGGCAAAAAGTTAAGAGTATTTAATAGTTTAATCATTGAAAAACCAGATAAAGAGATTATATCTTCGTCGAGTAAAGTAAGTAATTATTACTTTTACGATACAACGGTTTGGAGTCAAGCATTAGAGTTTTTATTGGCAAAATTTGCAGAGCGCACCGTCGTTAAACAATTATTCGAAGAATTAGTATCTTTATACAAACAACTCAAATCTAATAATAATGATTATAATATAGAAGTGTTGTTTCTTATTAAAAATCAAAATGGAAGATTATATAATATTTTTAAGAGTATTAGAACATACGCCAAATCAATTGATCTTCCAGCTCTTAAATTTTTTGATGATTTTGCAATTATAGCGGACTGTGAAGGGACATTGCTTCCAATATTCAACAATGAAAAAGGTGAGACAAAATTAGTTATTCAAAATCTTCCGAAATTAGAACAATATATTGAAGCAAATTCTGCAGCGGAAGAAATTAATAAAGCAAAAGAGTCCCCAATTGCGGATCAACCAGAAGACAGTTCAATTGAATCTTTTAATAAGGAAGGTCCTGATGAAAAAGTTACCCAAGGAGAACCAGTAGAAAATTCTCCAAAAGAAAAATCAGATAAAACTAAATTAGAAATGCCCGAATTCATAAAAGGAATCGTTAAAAATTTACAAACCTCAAAATTGACAGCAGATGTTGATTCTAAAACAACTACCGTCAATGTTAAATTAAATCAAGATGAATTAAAACGGGCTTTAAAAACATATAAGATTACTGATCCAGACATTATTGCGAATGTGCAAATATCTCTAAATAATTATATCAATACAACTAAAACTAAACCCACTCAAGATGAAGCCGAAAATCTGGTTTTAAGAGCAATCAATTACACAGTTTCTGGATCAGATGTTGTCCCAGAGGAATATTTACACAAACCAAATTTATTGTTTAATAGATTAAAACAGATTGATTATTATAAAAATTCTTTAGATATTCCAGAATCAGACAATATTATCAATCCAAAAGACATTATTGATCTGAAATATACTACTGGACAACATCGACAAAAATTTGAATTTGAAACAGCCATTCATGAAAATATTGCGAAATTATTTAATTCATTAGAAACTGTTGGAACAGAATATCCAATCAAAGTTAAAAAGATTGAATCATCTGTGGAAGATAATAACTCTGATAGATATATTAATTATAAGATTACTCTTCAAAATATGAATGGTGGGAAGAAGGAACCTTATACTGTTGAATTGAAAGTGCCTTCTCCAGTTAATGAAAAATATTTTAAGCTTCATGGAAATTCATATATTATGAGTAATCAACAGTTTCTTCGTCCGGTAACAAAAACTGATAAAAATGAAGTTCGTATGATCTCCAA